>ERZ772879.2804-NODE-2804-length-9977-cov-3.062588_pt1 | contig 9977 bp, 8 predicted proteins | sample MGYA00580582_ERZ772879 | MGnify/ENA primary metagenome ERZ772879 (study PRJEB29015, sample SAMEA2737682) | human gut metagenome | biome: human gut; feature: human-associated habitat; material: faeces | place: China | collected 2012 ... | reverse complement strand
TATATAATTTACAGGTCTTGTATATATAATCAACAACCTACTAAAAAAATAATTAAGAATCATTCCCAATAGGGGTTGACTTTGATCAAAAAATAGATATAATAAGATATAGTTGATAAATAAACATCAACAAAGAAGACAGAATATATTTTAACGATCAATGATGGATATTGATTAGATTATTTAAAAGAGAAAAGGAGAATTAAGTTATGGCAAAGTTTGTATGTACAGTATGCGGTTATATCTATGAGGGAGAGCAGGCACCAGCAGAGTGTCCTATCTGTCACGCAGGAGCAGATAAGTTCAAGAAGGTAGAGGGAGAGCTCACACTTGCAGCAGAGCATGAGTTTGGTGTATATGCTGAGAACAATCCAGAGATCAGCGATGAGGACAAGAAGTATATCTACGAGCAGCTCAAGGCTAACTTCGAGGGAGAGTGCTCAGAGGTTGGAATGTATCTCTGCATGGCTCGTGTAGCACATCGCGAGGGCTATCCTGAGATCGGTCTCTACTGGGAGAAGGCAGCGTACGAGGAGGCTGAGCATGCAGCTAAGTTCGCAGAGATGCTTGGATCAGACCTTGAGCAGAACATGACAGCTTCAACAGAGAAGAATCTTGCATGGAGAGTTGACTGCGAGTTCGGTGCAACAGCAGGAAAGGTAGATCTTGCAAAGTGCGCTAAGAAGAACAATCTGGATGCGATCCATGATTCAGTTCATGAGATGGCAAGAGACGAGGCAAGACACGGCAAGGCTCTCAAGGGACTTCTTGACAGATACTTCGGTAAGTAAGAAGAAGGTAAAGATTATTCATAAGGATAGTCAGTCTTACACATAAATCTAAAAAAGGTATATGCGGAAAGCAGTCAGGCTGCGATCCGTATATACCTTTTTTAGATTTATGTGTGCTATTTAATTGTTACTCATCTTTCTTGAGACTGAAGGAAGAGGAAGATGTAGTTGAGCTTGTTGTTGTATAAGGATTAGATGCGTGGGCATCCTGCTCTGAAGCTGCCGGCTGCTGTGAGTAGAACGGATCACTGTAAGACGTCTGCGGTGCCTGTGTCTGTTCTGCAGTGCCGTAGCTGCCACTGTTTGTAGTGCCGTACTGCTGTGTATAGCTGCCACTGTCTGTACTGCCATACTGCTGTGTATAGCTGCCGTTATTTGGGCTTCCTGTGCTGCCCGGAGTGTACACGCCGTTGAAATCGCCTGTACCGTCATAGTAACCTGTGCCTGCTGGCTGTGCAGATGCGCTGATGGTGTTCTTGCTTCTTGTTGCCTTCAGGATCATGATCACTGCTGCCAGTAGGAATACAGCTCCGAGGACAAGCTTGAATATGTAATCTGAAGAGTCAACCATCTCTATATAGTAAGGAAAAGCTTCTGCCTTTGCGGTCGCATAGTCCTCACTTGTAGGAGTGTATCCATAATATTGTGCGTATGCGTCGACATACTTGGTGATGTAGTCGTCAAGGAAGCCCTGCACCTTGTCGCTGTTCTTGCGGATGACTCCTGTTATGTAGACTGGTTCTGCATCGTCAGCAGATGAGATCGCGTCAAATTTGGCGTCATCACTCTTGGAGATCGATATTCCGATCCACTTGGATGTGTCTCTTTTTGAGCCGTCTTCATTCTTGTCGCAGATATCAACGAGATAGTAGTATCCGTCGGTCTTGGTGACCACGTGATTGTACGTTGTAGTCTTCTCAATGTAAGCTCCGTATCCGTAGGTGAGTGTTCCCTCCACATACACTCCCGGTTTAACTTCCGATTCGTCACATGTAGTAACGTTTAGAAGCTTTCCGTGTAAACCGATAAATGTTCGTATACCCAGGAATAAAAGAACTATTCCGAATATACCGAAAACAACTGCTGATACGATGGGATTCCCCTTTTTCTTTGTTCTTGCCATAATGTTACCTCACTTTTTTTATTTGTTATGAATTATACATAACCACTTCAATACCTCACTTTTCTACAGTACAGGTAAAAAACTAATATTTCAAGTAAAAAAGGCAAAATCAAAAAAAATTAGACATTTTTTATGGTATACTCATTCATGGTGGTGATTTTATGGCAAAGAAAACAAAAAAGAATGAGAAAAAGTACATATATATAATTCCGGCAGTGCTGTGGATGATATTCATATTTTACATGTCGTCCAGAACAGGAGATGACTCGTCGGCGGTGAGCAACCCCATGACAGACTTTATAGTGGGGTTGTTCCAGAAGGTGAGAAATGATTCCGCGCCCGTGGTTGACAGGATGACGGGAGTGGTGGAGATCATGGTCAGAAAGGGTGCACACATGACGGAATATGGAATCCTTCTGGCTCTGCTGGCCCTGGCGGTCAGAAAGGCCGGCGGAAGGATGACTTCGGCTGGCGTGTATATATGGTCAGTTGTGATAACATTTGTCTATGCGTGCTCCGATGAGATTCATCAGCTCTTTGTCGCTGACAGGGCAGGCAAGGGCACGGATGTGCTTATAGATATGTGCGGCGCACTGGCAGCTCTTCTTATTATATGGGGATCAAAGAGCACAAGGGGAAGGATAATAATGGGCTTTGTGATAGGGATAGTGCTGGTGGCAGCGGTTATGTTCCTTTTCCTGTGGCCTTTTTAGAGCGCATTTAGTATTGGCAGCCTTGAATTAGAGTGGGGCAGATGGTATATTAAAAAAGACTATGAGCATCACATTACCGATGCTGACTGGAGGATGCAGAATGACATTAGCAGATGTTAGAAAGAACATAGACCGGGTCGACAAGGAGATCAAGCAGCTCTTCAAGGAGAGAATGGTTCTTGCGGACAATGTTGCTCAGGTCAAGGCAGAGACCGAGGATGACATATATAAGCCAGACCGCGAGGAGGCCATCATATCCAATCTCACAGGGGATGTGGATGATAACATCAAGATGGAGTACACGGCGCTTATCAAGAGAATCATGGAGATAAGCAGAAAGTACCAGTATGGAAGGACTCTGGAGCTCAGGAACTGCCTAGATGTGGAGTATGATGTGAAGGAGCCTGACATAGATGCGGTGGCGATGATAAAGCCGGAGCTGTACATTTGTCAGGGATGCTCGAGGGACAAGGTCATTGCGGTGGACTCATACGATGAGGTGTATGAGCTCATAAAGACTGGCAAGGTAGACGCCGGAATGGGAATACTTGAGGACATAAGCTACGGAGTTTCGGATGCGCTTCACGAGGTGCTCACCAACAACAAGCTGTATATATACAGATGTAACATTGTAAATGAGAATGGACACAACAAGAAGGTTGTCACATTTGCAGACCACCTCATAGTGGAGGAGAACCACAACAGGCTGAAGGTGATGTTTGTATGTAAGAATAAGAGCGGAAGTCTCAGCAGCGTACTGTCCATGATCTCTGATTACGGGGTGAACCTCACAGAGATACACTCGGCGCCAAACAGGCAGGAGCATTGGAATTACAGATTCTATGTGGAGCTGTCTGCCAATTTACTGAAGAAGGATATACAGGCTTTAGTGTTCCAGCTCATGAACGAGACGGAGGAGTTTACGATCATCGGGAGCTATGCCTGTGACGAGGAACAGTTTTAGAGAAAAAATAATTTTTAAGGAGAAAATATCATGATAGACAAGTTAGTAAAGAATATCCAGAAGACAAATGCACCTATAGTAGTTGGACTTGATCCAATGCTCAACTATGTACCGGAGCATATCCAGAAAGCTGCATTTGCAGAGTATGGCGAGACACTTGAGGGCGCTGGTGAGGCTATATGGCAGTTCAACAAGGGAATAGTTGACGCTACATATGATCTTATACCTGCAGTTAAGCCACAGATAGCCATGTATGAGCAGTTCGGAATCGAGGGACTCAAGGCATTCAAGAAGACAGTTGACTATTGCAAGGAGAAGGGACTTGTCGTTATCGGAGATATAAAAAGAGGCGATATAGGTTCAACATCAACAGCATATGCGGTTGGTCATATCGGAAAGGTACAGGTGGGAAGCAAGACATATGCTGGATTTGATGAGGATTTCATCACAGTAAACCCGTATCTTGGAACAGACGGAATCAAGCCATTTGTGGATGTGTGCAAGGAGGAGAACAAGGGTATATTCGTTCTCGTCAAGACATCCAATCCATCATCAGGTGAGTTCCAGGACAGACTTGTGGATGGACGTCCACTCTATGAGATAGTCGGAGATATGGTTGACAAATGGGGCAGCGATGTTGTAGGTGAATCAGGATATTCAGCGGTTGGAGCTGTTGTCGGTGCCACATACCCTGAGATGGGCAAGGTGCTGAGAAAGGTTATGCCAAAGTCATTTATCCTTGTTCCGGGTTACGGAGCACAGGGGGGTAAGGCTGCAGACCTTGTACACTACTTCAATGAGGACAGACTCGGTGCGATCGTCAACTCATCAAGAGGAATCATAGCTGCTTACAAGCAGGACAAGTATGCACAGTTTGGTGCTGAGAACTATGCAGATGCCTCAAGACAGGCAGTAGTTGACATGATCGAGGATATCAACGGCGCACTTGATGCGTAATTAAGCCGGAATGTGTGCGGCGAGCCGGGCTTGTCCGCCGTACACTGATAATAGAATGATGATGGAGGAAGACTATGGGCAAACTTAAGATGACAGCAAAGGTGGTCAGCCAGGAGACTCTTGCCACTGATGTATACAGTCTGGTGCTTGAAGCTCCAGAGATAGCTTCACAGGCTATAGCAGGACAGTTCGTGTCTGTATATACTCACGATGGCAGCAAGATGCTCCCGAGACCTATCAGCCTCTGCGGAATAGACAGGGAGGCGGGAACACTCCGCCTTGTATACAGAGTGGTTGGATTTGGAACAAAGGAATTTTCACAGCTTGCGGCTGGAGATACGGTCGATATATTGGGGCCTCTCGGCAACGGCTTCATGAAGTCCGACAAGAAGGCGATCCTGATAGGCGGAGGTATAGGAATCCCACCTATGTTACAGCTTGCAAAAGAGCTTGACTGTGAGAAGTCAGTCGTGCTCGGCTACAGGGATGAGATATTCCTGAACGAGGAATTTGAGCCATACGCACAGGTGTATATGTCATCTGAGGATGGACAGCACGGTGTGAAGGGCAACGTAATAGATGCCATAAAGGAATACGGCGTGGACGGTGCTGTCATATATGCATGTGGCCCTACTCCTATGCTTCGGGGAATCAAGGCATACGCCATGGAGAAGGGCATCGAGTGCCAGATATCCATGGAGGAGAAGATGGCGTGCGGCGTGGGCGCATGTCTTGCCTGCGTATGCAAGACAAAGGATATAGATGAGCACTCACAGGTGCACAACAGAAGGATCTGTAAGGATGGACCTGTATTCTACGCTGAGGAGGTGGAGCTGTAATGTCAGATAAGATCAATATGTCAGTGGATATAGCGGGTGTGACTCTCAAGAATCCAATAACAGTAGCTTCAGGAACATTTGGCTCAGGCATGGAGTACAGCGAGTTCGTGGATCTTTCACAGCTCGGTGCAGTAACCACCAAGGGCGTGGCAAATGTGCCATGGCCGGGCAATCTGACACCACGTATAGCTGAGACTTACGGCGGCATGATGAATGCCATAGGACTTCAGAATCCTGGAATCGATCTGTTCAAGAAGAGAGATATACCATTCCTCAGGGATTATGATACAAAGATCATCGTAAACGTGTGTGGAAAGTCCAAGGAGGACTATGTTGACTGCGTTGAGAAGCTTGGCGATTGTGATGTGGATCTGCTTGAGATCAACGTGTCATGTCCGAATGTAAAAGAGGGCGGAATCGCATTTGGCCAGCAGCCGGATGCGCTCTACGATATAACAAAGGCAGTCAAGGCAGCGGCAAAGCAGCCTATCATCATGAAGCTGAGTCCGAATGTCACAGACATAACAGAGATGGCCAGAGCTGCAGAGGCTGGTGGTGCTGATGCGGTATCACTCATCAATACACTGACAGGTATGAAGATAGATGTGAACAGAAGAACATTTGCAGTGGCAAATAAGACTGCAGGTGTGTCAGGCCCTGCGATCCATCCGATAGCAGTCAGAATGGTATACCAGGTGGCAAATGCAATAAAGCTTCCTATCATCGGAATGGGCGGCGTGGCTACCACAGAAGATGCCCTTGAGATGATTATGGTCGGCGCAAGTGCGGTGGCAGTTGGAACGGCCAACTTCCACAATCCTTATGCAACAGTGGAGATCATAAAGGGTATTGAGGAGTATATGAAGAAGAATTCCATCAGCGATATCCATGAGCTGATAGGCTGTGTAAAATAGAACGATATAAGTCTTCTGTAAGAGTTTTAAGGGGTGTTGGGTTATGGAAGATAACATAGATATTGAAAAATATGCACAAAAACTCCGCATGGAACTGGATGAGGCGCTTGGCAGAAATGAGGAGCTCAGCGAGGAGATATCTGATCACGCAAGGATGCTGGAGAAGACTCTTGACAATCTGGCAGGCGGTGTGGGTATATTTGAACTTCACGGGAATAAGCCGGCTGTCAGGTACATGAGCAAAAGCTTTTATAAGCTGTTCAATGTGACCGAGGATCAGATGAGCGGATATGCCAGTGACTACGTGATGCTGGCCATTCCAGAGGATCGGTCTGCCCTTAAGAAGCAGATCCTGGAGACCATAACGAGTAACAAGACCACGGTGCGTGACATCCGCTTTACGGATGTGAATACCGGGGGATATTTCTGGATACAGGTCTGCCTTTCTGTCATGTCCATAAAAAAGGGAATCATCGCACTGTGTGCGGTGTTTATCGATGTGACAAGCAAGATGGAAGCGGAGCTGGAGAACAAGGCGCAGTCTGAGATGCTCAGGCTGATACTTCAGGGAAGCGGAGAATCCATAATCGTGTACGATGTCCCGACGGATACTCTGATAAATGAGAAGGTCGTGGATGGTGAGATGGTCACCACCATGAAATATGAGAATTTCTATAAGGGTATCGACACTAACAGGATAGTCCACGCTGACGACAGAGACGCCGTGACCGGCATGTTCAGAAAGATCCTTGATGCGGATGCGGATAGCTGTGACAGGCTGATGGGTGATCTGCGCCTTGATCTGGGTGGCGGAGGCAAATGTGAGTGGTACAGAGTGCTCTTTGTTCCTCTCAGGGACTCCAAGAAAAAGGTTCGCAAGATATTCGGCAAATATTACTCCATAAACGATGAGAAGATAAGAAGTCAGGAGCTTCAGCTCAGGGCGGAGAGGGATTCTCTGACGGGACTTTATAATCATGTCACATTTCAGCACAAGATTACGGATATGCTAGAGTCTTTCCCGGGTGAACTGTGCGCTTTTTATATCATGGATATAGATGACTTTAAGCATATAAATGACGCATTTGGACATTATGCGGGAGATGATCTTCTGTGTGATGTTGCAGTGACGCTGGAGGAGGTTGCGTCGGCAGCCGGAGGATTCTCAGGACGACTGGGCGGCGATGAATTTGCACTGTTTATCCCGATAGTCGACAGAAGAGAGGACGTGTATAAGCTGGCTGAGAATATACAGACCAGACTCACCACGATCAATTGCAGTCTGCCGCATACTATGTCGATGGGAATAAGTATCCACAGGATAGAGGGTGGTATAGATTTTGACCTTCTATACAGTGAGTCGGATCAGGCGTTGTACGCAGCAAAGAGGGGCGGCAAGAACCGTTACTGTGACTATGCCGACTCAGCGGATATGCATTCATGTGATTCGCATCACAGCGGATATACATACAATGATGACGAAGGTCTTATGCTGGATGAGATATCTGATATAGCATATGTTGCTGACATGAAGACCCACGAGATGTATTTCCTCAACAAGGCGGCGAAGAGAAGTCTTGGAATTGCGGAGAACGACGATTCTTACAAGGGTAAAAAGTGCTTTGAGATAACCCAGGGCGGTGATGACCAGTGCCCATTTTGTTCTAATGAGATACTGGTTCCCGGACAGAGTTATGTATGGAATCACTACAACAGCAAGGCAAAGGGACTGTATGTGGTGAAGGATAAGATAGTTGACTGGCACGGAAGAAAGAGCCGGCTTGAGATTGCAGTTGACGTGTCTGACATAGATAAGACAACACAGGTTCTGGCGGACAGCTATGACATAGAGGATGCCCTTGTCAATTTCATGGCGAATATAACTTCAAAGCAGAGCAGTGAGGAGAAATATACCAGTCTGCTCGAGGTGATGGGAACTTTCTACAATTCCAAGAACGCCTGCCTTGTGGAGTATGGACAGGATGGCACAGGGGAGCTTTATTACTGGAAATCATCAGATGAGGAGTCGATAGAGGATGGTCTGAAGGCTCTTGTCACACAGAAAATGAGGGATGAACTGGAGAAGGAAGTCCTCAGGGACGAGGTTCTCATAGTGGACCGTTCCCATCCATTAAGGAATCCTGAAACAGAATTTGCACGGATGCTGAGTGACAGCAGGATATGGTCACTGTATGCGGTTCCGATCATAGTGGACGATGAACTGCTCGGCAGGGTATTTGTGTTCAATCCGGAGAAGCACAATGGAAACATAAGACTCATGAAGAACTTCGCTGCTTTTATCGGAAGTGAGATATATCAGAGACATCTGAAGGAGGACCAGCAGTTTGAGTTCACCCACGATAAGCAGACAAAATGCTTTAACAGGAACAGTTACATAGACTATATAAGAGGCAGAAAGAATCTGAGCAGTATTGGACTTGTGGCTGTGGATATCAATGAGATAAGGGGCATCGCGGAGATGTTCGGTCCGGATTATGCGGACGATGTGATCCTGCAGCTTGTCGGCAGGATAAGGAAGACGTTTCCGGACGAAAGGGTGTTCCGCATGGGTTATGACAGCTTTATCATCATATGCGAGAACATTGAGCAGTTGAAGTTTAACGTATATGCATCAAGACTGCGGGAAAACCTGCTCTACGGTGAGTTCACGGCATGTTGCGGGTATGTCTGGACAGACTATAACATTGACGTCCGCAGGATGGAGGATCATGCGGCAAATCTCCTGTATTCTGAGAAACAGCGTTGGTATGAACAGCAGGACTGTCATTCGGTGAAGTGGAATACGCTGAAAAAGGATATGGTGAAGAAGGAACTTGAGGAAGGACTGTTCTATGTCCTTTATCAGCCGAAGATGCTGTATCCGTCAGGAAAGATATGTGGGGCAGAGGCCCTTGTAAGATATTCCGGAAATGATGACTTAGCGGATGTTATCGACAGGCTTGAGAAGAGCAGGACTGTAAAATATGTGGATTTTTACGTGCTTGAGAATGTGTGCAGAGATCTGGCAAAATGGCATGAAGAGGGAATGCCATACATCCCGGTATCCTGTAACTTTTCCAGAATGTCGCTTATAGAGAGCAATGTGGCCAAGCAGATAGCAGCAGTGGTTGACAGGTACGGAATACCGCATGATGTGGTCGAGATAGAGATAACCGAATCGGTCAGCGAGCAGGAGCATGATACACTGGTGAACATATCAAACAATATACATGAGCTTGGATTCCGCATAGCGATGGACGATTTTGGAACAAAATACTCAAATGTCGCCATGCTTGCCCATATGGGATTTGACATTATCAAGTTCGACAAGAGCATGATAAATGACGTAACTGTCAATCCGGTGGATCGCACGGTTATGTGTCATCTCATAAACATGTGCAATGAACTGGGAATGTTCTGTATAGCTGAGGGTGTGGAGACCGAGGATCAGGCGGATGCGCTCAGCAGCATGGGACTGGCTTGTATACAGGGGTATCTGTGCAGCAGGCCGCTGGAGAAAGAAAAGTATGTGGAGATATGCAGGGAAAGAGGCATATCACAGCCGTACACCAATAAATAATTGAATCTTTATATGGATTATGGTAGTATGTGTAGGAAAAATGGCAAAAAAGCCTGAAAACAGGAGGATTCGCAGAGACATGGAACAGTACAAGAA
>ERZ772879.2803-NODE-2803-length-9980-cov-3.414408_pt1 | contig 9980 bp, 8 predicted proteins | sample MGYA00580582_ERZ772879 | MGnify/ENA primary metagenome ERZ772879 (study PRJEB29015, sample SAMEA2737682) | human gut metagenome | biome: human gut; feature: human-associated habitat; material: faeces | place: China | collected 2012 ... | reverse complement strand
TCAGCACCACCACAAAGAAGGCGACAAAATAGAGCGTGGTGATCAGGTTGCCGATCTTTTTGCCGTAGTAATGGGAAACGGCACCGGTGATCCCTTCGTTGCCTTTCGTCTTCGACGACAGAATAAATTGCGCCAGCGCTTTATGCGGCCAGTAGGTTAAGGGATACGCCACAAGGGCGGTGATCAGCAGGACAATTGCGCCAGCAGAGCCGAGCTGAATGGGCAAGAACAGGGTTCCTGCGCCCACGGCAGTGCCGTAGAGGGCGAAACTCCAGAGAGTCTCTTCTTTTGACCAAAATTTCGACATTATTTGAACGTATCAACTATAAAATAAACAAAAAGAAGCGCAATTTACCACAAATGGCAGGGGCTGGGGGAGGTGTCAACAAGCGGGCGAGTGAATGGATCAAAAGCCGGAACCGAGAAGATTCCGGCTATTGTTTGAATTATCAGGCAGTAACGCGCTGCTGGCGACGCTTCATAACGCGCTCGCGTAAAGTGTCATAAGCCCAGTTATAGAACATGGTGTATGGCAGGAAGAACAGGAAGAAACCTATTTCCAGCGTGAATGCCTGGAGCAGGCTGACGTTCAGCACATACGCCACGATGCTCACCCCGATGACAATAAAACCGCTCTCGAAGCCTAAGGCGTGGAATGCCCGCACTTTAGCCGTACGTTTTACCAGGTGCGACGGCCACAGTCGGTCAAACAGGGCGTTATAAATGATATTCCAGATCATCGCCGTCGTGGCGAGAAGAATGGTCAGTCCGCCCATTTCCAGCACCGAGCGCTGCATCAACCATGCGGTGGTTGGTGCGAGGATCGCGGTGGCAATGCCTTCAAAGCAGACGGCATGAAAAATTCGCTCCAGTAACGAGCGGCGTTGGACTGTATCGTGTTGCATAATCTAAAACCTTCTTTGATGCCCGGATAACGGAATGGTGGCAATTTTATCGTTTTATGTGATATCTAAAAGATAGTATCCATCGATAAAGTAGATAGTTCATGCGCTATTCTCCCGAAGCTTTAACCGCGTTTGTCGAATCCGTGGCCTGCGGTTCATTCTCAGCCGCGGCGCGGCGGCTGCGCAAAAGCCAGTCCACCATCAGCACCGCCATTTCAAACCTTGAAGCCGATCTGGGCGTCGCACTGTTTGACCGCGCGACTCGCCATCCCACGCTGACGCCACAGGGGGAACAGGTGCTGAGCTACGTCAAAGCGATTCTGGCGGCCAGCAATCGGCTGGATGAGCTGGCTATTTCACTGTCTGATGAAACGGAAGCGCGCCTCACGTTTGTACTCTCCGACACGCTGCATCCGGATGTGCTGGAGGATCTGCTGCAGCAGTTCGATCGTCGTTTTCCCCACACCGAGTTTGAGTGCCTGATAGGGGATCTTCCATTTGTTCTTAACCATTTTTCCCTTATAATAATAGTAAATCTTGTTTCCCTTTGTAACCAGTTCTCTTATGGGAACCGGAGATGGCGTCGGGGATACCCCGGACTGCTCTGTAACAGGAATATCACTTTCCGCAGCCTGTACACCAAATACCGGCATAGCTAAAACAGCAACTGCCATTATGATAAAAAGCAACTTTTTCAATGTTTTCATAAACCTTTTTCTCCTTACATATTTTCATAATCTCAGAAACAAAAATATAACTACACACCATGACTACAATCCTGTCTCTTCCATTACCTTCTTCACTTTAGTGTAACAAAAAATTCATCTGATTTCCACACTTTTGTGGCATTTTATCAAAAAATACTGCTGTCCGAACTTTTATCAATGTTTCGAACAGCAGTATCTGCTATATCTCTGAATTATTATAATTTCTTACCTGTAAGCATTTCATAACCCTGAAGATATTTTCCGATTGTCTTATCTACAATATCCTGCGGAAGTGTCCAGTCATTGTCCGGATTTGCTTTCAGCCAGTCACGTGCAAACTGCTTGTCGAAGGACGGCTGTCCATGCCCCGGCTCATAACCATCTGCTGGCCAGAAACGGGAGCTGTCTGGTGTGAGCATCTCGTCACCAAGTACCATGTTACCGTTCTCATCAAGACCGAATTCAAATTTTGTATCAGCAATGATGATACCGCGTGTCAGTGCGTAGTCCGCACATTTCTTATAAAGAGCGATGGTGTAATCGCGAAGCTTCTTGGCATACTCTTCACCTTTTCCAGGGAAGTATTTTTCAAGATGAGCAATGCTCTGCTCATAGGAAATATTCTCGTCGTGGTCACCAATCTCAGCTTTTGTAGATGGTGTGTAGATTGGTTCTGGAAGTTTGTCGGACTCTTTTAATCCTTCCGGAAGAGTGATTCCGCAGACTGTTCCATTTTCTTTATAGCTTGCCCATCCGCTTCCTGTAATGTATCCGCGGACAATGCACTCGATTGGAAGCATTTCAAGCTTGCGGCACATCATACTGTTGCCATCGAACTCTGGTTTCTGGAAGAACTCAGGCATATCTTTTACATTAGTAGAGATCATATGGTTCGGAATAATGTCTTTTGTCAGATTGAACCAGAACTTGGACATCTGAGTCAGAACAGTTCCTTTTTTTGTAACGACGTTATTAAGAATCACATCAAAACAGCTGATGCGGTCCGTAGCAACCATAATCAGGCTGTCACCGTTATCATAGATTTCACGTACTTTTCCTTCTTTGATTGGTTTCATCTTAATACCTCACTATTATCAATAATTTTATTCGGGTTATCCTGGCGTGGTTTATATCGCCTACTTATAAGTTAAGCAGATTTTATTACAAAAAACAATAGCTAATTGCTTCAAAACATGAAAATTCATGCTGTTTTATAAGGATTATAAAACAATATTGTAAGCATTTATAAACGCAGCTTATCTAATGAGACATATTTCTCAACAATCGATAGTTGATATTCCGCTTGTTAGAAAAACAGCAGGTCAGAGCATGTCATCGGAGTGGGAACCAAAGTGTAACTTCAAAGACTCCGGATACATTTTCAGAGGCGAAGGCTGAACTTGTATTCTGAGAAATGTTATGTTTTCCCGGGCTGTCTGATGATGTTTTCTTTGTCAGAAGCATTTCGCCGTCCATCATCTGCATCATCCGCTGGACATTACGAAGTCCGATATTGCTGCTTCCGACATCAGAATGTTCTTGCTTGATTGCATTGGAAACAGTCACAGTAAAGCGCTGTTTACGGACGGAACTGCGGACGATGACCGGAGTTCCTTTGTCTCCATATTTTAAAATATTAGAGAACAGATTGGTAAAAATGCGATTGATCATTGTTTTGTCGCTGAGCAGAATACCAGTCACTTCTGGAATTTTAACATTTGTCGTAAATCCGGCCAGACTAATGAAATCGCAATTTTCCTGAATACATTGAAAAATATAATCAGTAGACAGCCAGGACATGTCAGGAGTTTCCTGCTCTTCGGAAACAAGGGCGTAGCTGAACATTTGATCCGTCAGTTCTTTAATATCGGAAGCTTTTTTCAGACACCGGTCCAGATAATCTGCCTGCTTTTCAGGAGTTCTTCCAAGCTTTAATACTTCCAGATATCCGGTCAGAATTGTAAGTGGCGTCCGTAAATCATGGGAGAGTGCTGTGATCAGATCCTGATTTGCTTTTCGGCTTTCTTGCTCACGGACAATATTTTCATTTAAAGAGATACGAAGATGATTCAACTCATTTGCCAAAATGCCAATTTCATCTTTACTATATTGCGGAACCGGGTGGGTCAGATCCCCTGTGGACATCAGCAAAATTTCCTGCTCCAGAGCCAGTACTTCGCGCATCTTCCGGTTCATGAAGAACAGGACGATTCCAAGAAAGACCAGGACACTTAAAAGTAGCGAAAGAAACATATAAGGGTAAATGAAAAGGGCACGCTGGTAATTGACAACAACGACTTGAGCTTTTCCGTTTTGAAATTGGAGATACCCTTGACGAAAATCTTCCCCTTCCCCATCAGTTAACCTGTATCCAAGATCGAAAAAAGTCCGGAAACCGGAATGCTTTTCGTCCATAATTTTTGCATATTGTCCTGTAATATAAAGGCCATCCTCCTGTTCGTAAAGATAAATGCTTGTGTATTTATCTGCCAGATCTAGAAGGGGTTTTATTGCTTTTGCGGCAGCTTCATCGTCTGAGGATTCTGGAAGTGATAAATTTTGTGCAGTTTCGTCCAATTTCGTCCAGAAATCTTCGTCATCAATCTGGGACTGTAAAATTTCAAAATTGCCTGTCCAGTTTACCAGAGTCCATTTATTTAGCCAAAGCAGTTCGAATAATGTTGCAGAAATCGTCAGAGCCAGAAGCAAGATCAAAAGAAAACGGTTCTGTAATTTCATGGTACTGAATTTTTTTTTCATGCTGTTACCTCATTGTTACTGAATGAAAATTATTAGTCGCAACGATACCCTTTTCCCCAGACTGTTTTAATTAGTTCAGGATTACCGGGATGATCTTCCACTTTGGAGCGTAAGTTTCGAATATGTACGGTGACAGTATTATTTGCACCGTAGTAATAAGGCTCCTGCCAGACAGACTCAAAAAGACGTTGGGCAGAAAATGTCTGGTGGCGGTTCGCGACCAGCAGTTCCAACATGGAGTATTCCGTTTCTGTAAGATCTAAAAGCTGCCCATTTTTATGAACTTCCCGGACAGTCTGGTTTATTTCCAGATCGTGAAAGAGCAGGATACGATGCCTGGAGTCAGAAGCATTCGATGTACTAGCTATTGGTTCAGCAGTCGGATTAACAGAAGCACTATTGATACTTTGATTGCCGCTTTCATTTTTCCCTTTGTATACCTGGTAACGCCGAATCAATGCTTTGCTCCGGCTGATCAGTTCGTTGTAGGAAAATGGTTTTGCCAGATAATCATCACCACCGCTGGAAAAGCCAAGTGTCTTATCGCTTTCCTTTGTGCGGGCACTTAAAAACAGAATTGGCGCATTGCTCAGTTCCCGGATTTTCCGGCATGTCTGATAGCCATTTGGCCCCGGCATCATAATATCCAGAATAATCAGGTCGAAATCCTGCTGCTCAATGAGTGTAAGTGCCTGCGCCCCATTTTCTGCTTCAGATACTTCGAAACCTTCCCCACCAAGCAGCACATTTATAATTTCCCGGATTTCCGGGTTGTCATCTACGATTAAAATACAAGTCTTATCCATAGAAATAACTCCTTTCGATAGATCTATTATACAGGAGTTTAGAAAAAATAAAAAATCTTCTTAAGAAACTTTAAGATTTAATTAGGCATTTTCTTAAGGGATGAGTGTTAAACTTTGGGCATACTGAATGATAAAGCAGAGATGACGAGTAGTGTCTTCTGCAGGGACTGAATTTATGGAGGTATGCAAAATGGACAGAATCAGTATTGTGGTTCCGTGTTTTAACGAAGAGGAAGCGTTGCCGGTGTATTATCGGGAGATGAAGCGCGTCATGGGCGAGCTGTCAGAGGTTTCCTTTGAGATCCTTTTCGTGGACGATGGTTCCAGCGACAAGACTTTAGAAATATTGAAACAATTAAATGCAAAAGATGGAAGATGTGAATATTTATCTTTCTCCAGAAACTTTGGAAAAGAAGCAGCTATATACGCGGGGCTTAAACATGCAAGTGGAGACTATGTGGCAACGATGGACGTAGATCTCCAGGATCCACCTGGACTTCTTCCGGAAATGTATCGTATTTTGAAGGAAGAACCTTATGACAGTGTTGCGACAAGACGTGCCACCAGAACCGGAGAGCCAAAAATCCGCTCCTTCTTATCTGAGACATTTTATAAGTTTATTAACAGCATTTCCAAGACAGAAATTGTCAATGGTGCAAGAGATTATCGGCTGATGAAACGGATTATGGTGGACGCCGTATTGGAAATGAGTGAATATAATCGTTTCTCGAAGGGAATTTTCGGCTGGGTCGGATTCCGTACAAAATGGCTGGAATTCCAAAACGTGGAGCGTTCGGCAGGAGAAACAAAATGGTCTCTTCGGAAACTATTTTCTTATTCGCTGGAAGGAATTACCGGATTTTCAGTAGCACCTTTGTCTCTGGCATCTGTTATGGGAGTAGGGTTCTGCGCGTTGGCATTTATTATGATTGCAGTAATCATAGTACGGACATTAATTTGGGGCGATCCGGTTGCAGGCTGGCCGTCAATGGTATGTATTATCTTTTTGGTGAGCGGGGTTCAACTGTTCTGTCTTGGAATCGTGGGAGAGTATCTGGCTAAGACATATCTGGAGACGAAGCACCGTCCGATATTTATATTGAAAGAAAGTAAAGTTCAGATGGCAGGAAAAGTAGCAGGAGACAGCTTTGTGGGAAGCGGTGTGAATGCTGTAATGCGAGAAAAGAAATCCGGGGAGGAATCTCATGAAGACAAGACAGTCAAAGCGTCTGCATAATCAAAATGTTGGAACAACAAAGCCGGAACATCTGCATAATAATGAAGAATCAACGATGTCAAAATATCTGTATTATGCAGGGTATGTAATACTTGCAGCACTGACATTATTTTTCTGTTGGATGTTTTGCCTCAGATGGGGAGTATTTGGAGCGAAGGTGGACTGGATCAGCCAGCACAGTGTTATTCCGGATTATTTCAGAAAACAGTTTTATGAGACAGGAAATCTATTCCCGGAATTCGCTATGAACCTGGGCGGAGGACAGAACATATACAATTATTCATATTATGGACTTTACAGTCCGTTATTTTTGTTGTCCTACGCATTGCCTTTTGTGAAAATGTCTACGTATGTTATTGTTATGGAAATGCTATGCTTGATGGCTTCGGTGCTTTTATTGTATCTGTGGCTGAATCGAAAAGGATTTGGCAGAGCTGTCAGCTTCGCTGTGGCTGTTATTTTTTTGCTGACGGGACCTATGATCTGCCAGTCCTACAGCCAGATTATGTTCGTTAATTACATGCCATTTTTAATCCTGGCTATGATGGGCGTGGACAGATACTTTGAAAAAAGGCGTTCAGGGCTTTTGGCAGTCAGTACATTTCTTATGATCATGACCAGCTTTTACTTCAGTATCGGAGGAATGCTGGCGTTGGTAATCTATGGAATTCATTGTTACGGACGAAAACTGGAAGGAAAAAATGAGCGTGCCACAGTAAAAGGGTTTCTGTGCGAGGGCGTGAGATTTCTTCTGCCTATGATTTTTGCAGTACTGGCAAGCGGAGTCCTTCTTGTGCCGACAGCCCTTGCATTGATTGGAAGAAGTTCCGGTGAATCTTCCGGAGGCAGCGCGAATGCAGAAAGCCTGTCGGTATTGCTTGGAAGTGGAAATGCAACAAAAATCCTGAAAGGACTTTTCTTTCCACAACTTAGATTGTCAGGAGTTTTTTATTCACCGTATGGTCTGGGATTCGGAACGCTGATGCTGACGGTGCTTGTTGCGACTATGTTCAGGCGAAGATGGAGTGACAGAGTAATGTCGTGGATCATTGCCATTGTCGCAGGCGTACCGGTTTTTGTATACATTTTAAATGGGGGACTTTATCTGAGGGACAAGGCACTGATCCCGTTAATTCCGCTTTTTTGCTATATGCTTGCCATGTATATAAAGAAGGTGAGCTGTGAAGAGTTTTCGTGGGGCGGCTGTATTCCATATGTTGTCACGATGGAACTTATCTATATAGGAAGAAACCAGGAAGGAATGGGAAATCTGTGGCCATTTTTGATGACAGAATCTCAGATTATGTTTGGTTGTTATCTGGCAACAGGTGTGATAAAAGAAGTGTGGAGAAAACGAAGGAAGACAATCTGGAGAATTAGAGGAACAGTTTTAATTTTAGCAGGTTCTATGGTGGTATTTCTGGCAGTATTTGATAATCAGTATGCCAAGGAAAAACAGGAGATGCTGGATACAACATTTTATAAACAGGTAACAGATTCTAAAATTACAGATGCAATTCAGACAGCAACCGATGAGGCAAAAAAAGATGGAGGATTTTACCGGACAGTCCAGCTTGGCACTGACGATGAAAATGCAGCAAATTTAAATCGTGTGTGGAACACAGATCAGTACATTTCTTCCATCTATTCTTCTTCCTATAATAAGGCCTACCAGAATTTTAGAAAGGATACATTTGGGCTGGAACAGCCTTACCGGAATTTTCTGATGCAATCTGAGGAGTCAAATCCGATTTATGCGAGATTCATGGGCGAAAAATACATTGTTACAAAGTCTAAGATGAAAGGTGTCAGGCTTCTTGGAAAGTCGGGGGAGTGGAAGATTTATGAAAATGAAAGCGCAGCTTCGATCATCTATGGAACAAGCCAGGTTATGAGTGAGAAAAATTATGATAAGTTGGACTATCCATATAATCAGACAACGCTTCTTCAGAAGGCAGTTGTGCCGGAGAGTGCCACGAAGCAGACGGACAGTATAGAGGCGGTGGACAATTTGCACAACGCAGTACTGCGATTTGGGGAAAACTCATGCATTTCCGAGGCAGACGGTGGATATCATATTTTTGCCAGGAAGGATACAAAAGTCAAAGCAGAGATTGTGAGCCAGATAGACATAAATTCAGTGAATACAGTGAATACAGAGAATGCCGGTGAAAACACAAACGTTGCGAATGAAACAAAAACAGATTCTGGTAACAGAGTTTTATTGCTTCGGTTCAAGGTCAAGAATCTGAAACCCTCAAAAGATCTGACAATCTGGGTGGATGGCAATCGTAATAAACTGAGCGCTAAGCAGCGGGTCTATTATAATGATAACACAACGTTTACTTATGCAGTGGCACTTGAGGGTGATGAAAATCAGGTAGAGGTTACATTTAGCAAAGGAAAATATAATCTGTCTGATGTGGAAGCATATATAGCAACGTTGCCGGGAACAGAGCTTTATGAATCAGAGTTTTTACAAAATAGCACAAAGACAAAGGGAAACGTAATTGCCGGAAATCTGACAATGCAAAAGTCAGGATATCTGATTACTTCGATTCCATACGATTCCGGATTCAAAATACAGGTTGATGGAAAAAATGTAAAAAGTGAGAAAGTAAATACAGCGTTCCTTGGCTGTAAGATGAAGGCAGGGGAGCATGACATTGTCATCACATACCATGCACCGGGGATGGCAGCAGGAAAAGTGATGTCCTTTGTCGGAATGATGGGATTTCTTATTTTATCTGTGTTAGAACATGTTGACACAAAAAAATGAAAGTGGTAAATTTAAAAGAGAAGTTAGCGAGTGCTAAATACGTCAGATGAGCCTGAAATCATTTGACCGACACCGCCAGTGAGGCTCGAATCATATAGGAAAGAGGGAATCTAACATGGGAAGATATTATCGTTTATCTAAGAAAATCACAGATGATATGGCAACCGCAATTTTGAACGAGATTAATGAACTGGAAAATGTTCAGACAGCAAGAATAACAGAAGATAATAAGTATCTGTTCGTGGACACGAAGGATCAGCAGTATCCAGAGGTTATGACACGTGCATTGAATATCTGCAGCCGTCTGGGTGGCAAATGCGAACTTTCATTTGCAGGTTTTGAAGGTGGATTCCAACCATAAGGTGTAAGAAAAAATATAAAAATCCGGATTTGCGTAATATCACATGGTTAGTGAGGACTGCGAAAAATCCGGATTTTTTGATTCTGTTGTTTTCTATTAACGGTTATTTCATTCATGTAGCTTATACAGAACAATTAGTTTTTCTCATTATCTGCGAGATACTTTTTTAAAGCGGAAAAACTCTCTGAGCTGATGACATGCTCAATCTTACATGCATCTTCAGCGGCAGTTTCCGGATCCACCCCAATTGAAATCAGAAAACTTGTCAGGAATGTGTGACGTTCGTAAATTTTCCCGGCAATTGCCATACCACTGTCTGTCAGGTTGATATAACCATTTTCATCAACAGTAATATAATTATTTAATCGAAGATTCTTCATTGCAACACTGACACTTGGCTTAGAAAAAGAAAGCTCATGTGCAAT
>ERZ772879.2801-NODE-2801-length-9983-cov-2.816076_pt1 | contig 9983 bp, 7 predicted proteins | sample MGYA00580582_ERZ772879 | MGnify/ENA primary metagenome ERZ772879 (study PRJEB29015, sample SAMEA2737682) | human gut metagenome | biome: human gut; feature: human-associated habitat; material: faeces | place: China | collected 2012 ... | reverse complement strand
CTTCGGAGTGTTGTCTGCTTTTATCGAAGGCAGACATTTTTTATGGAATGCGCCTGTTCTTTATGAATTATACATGATTAAATGGCAGGCGATACTACTTCGGATTTATTCGTTCCCTCCGCGCACTCATGAACGGATTTTTTTCTACCCCGGGGTAGCATCGCTCCCTCTTATTAATTTTAAATGTATGATCTGTGAAAAATACTGTAATGAATTTTCAATGCTTTGTTATGTGAAGAGAAATTGATAATTTATTAGAGTATTTTTTTTATTTCGTCCTCTGTCCTCTGATGGGTGGGATTGATGGAGACTGAGAAAACGGAATTATTCTGGAAAGATAAAAACTTGCAACAGGAGAGGAGAGGTAGCAATGGAGAAACCTTATTGGGAAGGGAAAGAATATTCTTATTTCAGCCATAAGAAATGTGAATTTTTTCCGTGTCATAAGAATGCAGATCCGGATGATTTTAACTGTCTGTTCTGTTATTGCCCGCTATATGCCCTGGGTGAGAAATGCGGTGGGAATTTCCGGTATACGGAAAAGGGAATTAAAGACTGCACAAACTGTATGCTTCCGCATAAGCGAAAAAACTATGGATATGTCACAGGAAAATACCAGGAACTGGCTGATATGATGAAAAGAGCAAAGGAAAGTATCAGCAAATAAGAGGAGAATGCGTTGCTGCTTAGAACGGAGTGAACAGTAACAATGTGTCAGATTAGCACAAATAAGAAAGAACGATTTTCATTGTAATACAATGCTTGTTCTGCTAGAATAAGGATAGCAAAAGAGAAGAGTCTGTAAGATTTTCAAGTCTGTTCTGAGTTAGTATATAAAGCATTTCACACACATTTTCCACACTTTTCACATGCACAGAAGAAAATGCATCACAGGCATTTGACGTCTTTTCCTGGCGACATTTTCTTGTCGGCAGAGCTCTGCATTTCTACATAGAGCCGTCGGAAAACAGGGAAAATTTACTGTTTTCCGACGGTTTTTGTCATTGATCATGGTTGAAAAACAAAAAAGATACTGATATAATAATATTATATTTACGCAAGGGAGTTAACTACTACATGAAAAAAAGAAATACAGCGATACGCGCATTGTCAGTTTTTCTGGCTTATGCAATGGTTTGTACATCGGTACCCGTTGCGGGTCAGGAAATGTTTGGATCCGGAGTCAACAGAGAGACAGAAGAAAATACATCAGATCTGAAAGAATTTCAAAGTTCACAGGCAGATGAATTTGGAACAGATACGGAATCTGATGCAGAACTGTTCGGAAGCGATGATGCAAAACAGGAGTTCCAGGATGGAGAAGCAACGGAAGAAAATACAGATGGAATTCGATATATCAAAGGTCGTCCGTTGACAGAAGAGGAAAGAAAAGAAGAGTTAGAACCTTTTAAAAATTTAAAACCGATAGATCCGGGACCTGAAGTAGAGAGTGATCTGACATCAGTTTACGCTGCATATGGAAGCAGAGAAACAGCATTTCCATCCTCCTATGATTCCAGAAAAGAAGGACTGGTTACTTCTGTAAAAAATCAGAATCCATTTGGAACCTGCTGGGCTTTTGGGATGGCGGCAATTATGGAAACTTCACTTCTGGCACAGAATAAAGGAACTTATGATCTGTCAGAGGAACACTTATCATACTTTTTTTCAAACAGACAGAATGATCCGTTGGAAAATACTCCCGATGATGTGAACTCGGTACTGGGAGATTATCATGAGATAGGAGGCAATGATTATCTGGCGGCTATCTATCTCAGCACCTGGTCGGGAATGACTACAGAAGATGATGTGCCGTTTCCTACGGATTCTTTGCATCAGCAGAATCTGAGTGTACAGATTCCGGAGAGTAAGGCTTATAATTCTGTGGCATATCTGAAAAATGCATCTTTTTCCAAATACAGTGAGGAACGTATGAAGGAAATGCTGCTGAATGATCATGCAGTATCCATAATGCTTTATATGAAAGATAATTATGCAAATCCAGATACGGCTGCATATTGTTATCCTGTTGGAAAATCGAGTTCGACTGTGATTAATCATATTGTAACAGTCGTAGGATGGGATGATAATTATTCAAAGAATAATTTCCTGCCTGTTTCCAATGTGACATCAGATGGTGCCTGGATCATAAAAAACAGTTGGGGAGAGAACAAGGGAGATGGGGGATATTACTATCTTTCCTATCAGGATCCCAATATCAGTAATCTTGTAAGTGCAGAGGCAGTGACTGTTTCTGATCAGAAATATAATAATAACTATTTTTATGATGGTTCTTCAGCTATTTCTTCTATAAAAGTACAGCCTGGACAGTCAGTATCAGTTGTTTATGAAACGAAGGCAGGGAATGGAAACGAAGAGGCTCTGGGAGAAATCAATGTAGTTACCATGAATGATAATGCTTCATATAAAATACAGGTATATACAGATCTTACAGATCTTTCAGATCCGGAAAGTGGAACTGCTGCGTATACGCAGCCCTGTGAAGTTGAACAGCCAGTGGCAGGGGTGCAGACAGTTACTGTACCGGAAGTAATGCTGAAGCAGGGGAGCAGGTATTCGGTAGTGATTACTAACAGTGGAATCAGTTATATCAGTTTTGGTGTGGAAGCAAATGCCGGTTATAAGACATCAGGTGGAAGCAAATGGTTTACTTCCACAGCAGGGATAGAGTCAGGACAGACTTTTCATAAGGGTGCATTAGCAACAGCAGAATGGTCAGATGGAAAGACAAAAAACTGGACTGTAAGGATCAAGGCACATACGAGAACTTTAAATCAGTCATGGGTGCCGGATACGCCGGTATTTCAGGTGAAGGCTTATAATTCCGGGTATAATCTTGTTTCATGGAAAAAGGTTTCGAAAGCTACTGGATATTATGTGTACAGAAAACCTGCTGCAGGAGGAAAATGGTCAAAAATCGCAGATGTCGGGACTTCCACATTAAAATATAAGGACAGTAAAGTTAAAGCCAATGCTTCATACCGTTATACGGTAAAGGCATATTATGAAGCATCCGGAAAAAGATACTACAGTAAATATACAACCGGCGATGTGGTTAAGGCGGCACCTTCGTTGCAGAAGATTTCCTCTGTGAAGTCTGAAAAGAAGGGAATCAGAATCAGATGGAATCCACAGAAAAAATGTAACGGATATTATATATACAGAAAGAAAAAAGGAGGTTCTTATCAGTTGATAAAGAGAATTTCCGGTGGAAATCTTTCTTCATATCTGGACAAAAAAGCACAAAAAGGTGTATCATACTACTATGTAGTAAAAGCATACGTGAAAGAGCCTTATGGGAACACATACAGCAAATACAAAAGTTCATCTGCTGTAAAAAGAAAATGAGAAATGAAGGAAAGAGATTATGAAGAGAAGGTTGGGAACAGTATTGGCAATATTGCTGTGCATTATTGTGACAGCGGTTTCTGTTTATGCTGATGATGGAAAGAGCCAGAATCCGGATTATGCAACAGATTATTACATGATCGTACAGAGTGCACAGGGTGGAGCAGATATTTATGATGAAGCGGATCCGAAGGGAATTAAACTGAATGACGGTCAGATTCCGAATGGAACTGCAATCCATGTTCTGGGTGAGAAAGATGGAACGGACGGCAAAAAGTGGGCATATACCCAGTATCATGGGATGAACGGATACATTCCTATGGATGATCTGGATCCGGCTTCCAGGGCAGACGCAGTGAATGAAGAGTATCGTACTTTTGGCGGAAAAGATGTGGATTTTGAAGTAAAGATTCAGGGAAATGGCGGAAATGTACCGGTTTATAACGGACCTGGAGAGAAATTTGATGAAGTTTCAGGAGCAGACGGAATTGCGGATGGGACAAGCGTACATATTTCTCAGTATATGCGGGGAGAAGACGGAACAAACTGGGGGAAAACAGACACAGATGGTGTGACACAGGGATGGCTGAATCTTGACAGGGATACAGATTATGTGAATGAAAATGTATCCGGAGATGCACCGGAGGCTGCAGGTACCTCAGGAAATGTCCCGGCTGCTGCTGATATTGTTACACCGACACCGGAAGCAACTCCAACTCCGAAAACAACACCGACACCGGAGGCAACACCTACAGAAGACGCAACGCCAACACCGGAAGAAACAGAGACGCCTGCTTCGACAGAAGACAAGGAATCCGATGATAAGCAGAGTCAGAAAACATCAGGAAAGAATGTAAAAGCAGATTCAGGAATGAAGAATCCTGTAATCTGGATTAGTGGTATCGGGATTATTGTTATCATAATTTTACTTATTTATTTCCTGAAGAAGAAAAAGTAAGAGTTAAAATCATTAAAGAATGCCGTCGACGGCAGAGAACAGTTACAAAATAAACAGTGGAACTAAAAGAGCAGCGCATCGGATGATGCAGCTGCTCTTTTTAGAAAATGTGTGTGTATAATTGAGACGTTATGAGGAAACCTCAAATCAGTCTTAATTAACAAAAACTATTAATGTGTGTGCATATATAGTCTACAATTTTTTTGCAATTTAATCAAGATGGAATTTTATAGAACGTGATATATTTTTGAGGAAAGAGGATATTCAGACTTTTTACTTGCGTAACTCTGGCGGGAAACGTATAATAGGAAAAAGCAATACTCGAGGGTGAGGAAAAGAGGATGAAGATAACAGAAGAACTGTTAAATGAGATGAAAATTAAGGATGAGAACTTTTCTGACGGTCTGATCAAGCCGGACGGCGATTACGTAAGAATACCCAGAGGACATCTTCATGGAATGATGGAATTGCTTCCATGGACAGAGAACGAAATCTGGAAAATGATCCCGGATGATGATTCTCCGCTGTTCTGGCTGATTGAGAAAACAGGATGCGTTCTTACGGATTATAATAATTCTATTGGCATGAAGATGACACCTGCTCAGCAGACTGTGTTTGATATGATGCGAAAACATGGGGTTCTTACAGATGATTATTACGATCTGACGAAACAGAGGGAGAAAGTAAGAGAAGCCAGAGAACAAAAAGAGAACAGGAAACAATAGTTAAGTGTATATGAATATATGGGAGTGCAGCGATGGAAAAGCATGCTCATTAAAGCCATCCGATGCAGAAAAAACAATATACGATATTAAAAAGCAGCATATCAGAGTTATGGATCATAACCTGATATGCTGCTTTTAACGTGTCTGAAGAAAAATGAAATGTCAATCATAAAAACAAAACAAAAACAACCAGAACGGAAGAAAAAACAAATAAAAAACAACATAAAAGTTCAGGATACACATGTTGATTTATGTTGACTTCGCGATAGCCATAAGGTATAATGAATCTATATGAAAACATGGAGGATATTGCTGTCAGAATGATACCGGAATGTATTGGGGTCTGGTATGGGTGCAGCTTTTATTCATGAGAAAGGAGTAACATGGAAAAATTTCAAACATCAGATATTCCTAAGTCTCCCAGAATTCAGAAACTGGTAGATGCATTGTATGAACATATGCCGGTGATCGAATCAGCCAGAGCAAAGCTGATCACAGAATCTTATAAGGAAACAGAAGGAGAACCGATCATCACACGCAGAGCAAAGGCTTTTGCGCATATTCTTCATAACATTCCGATCATTATCCGTGACAATGAACTGATTGTCGGAAGCAGTACGATTGCGCCGAGGGGATGTCAGACATTTCCGGAGTTCTCTTATGAGTGGCTGGAAGCTGAACTGGATACAGTTGCGACCAGAACTGCGGATCCTTTTGAGATTGCTGAGGAGACCAAAGCCGAACTTAAGGAGGCAGATAAGTACTGGAAAGGGAAAACAACCAGTGAACTTGCAACTTCCTATATGGCACCGGAAGCAATCAAGGCAATTGAACACAATATTTTTACACCTGGGAACTATTTTTACAATGGTGTAGGACATGTAACAGTTAAATACTGGGAAGTACTGGAAACCGGTTTTGAGGGAATCATGGAGAAGGCTCAGAAAGAGCTGGATGGATGCAGTGTCGGTGACGGTAATTATGCAAGAAAGTCTCACTTCCTTGAGGCAGTGATTTTAAGCTGTAAGGCGGTGATCGATTATGCAGGCAGATATGCAAAACTTGCGCAGGAAATGGCGGCACAGACAAGTGATCCGGTAAGAAAACAGGAACTTTTTGTTATCGCAGAGAACTGCAGCAGGGTACCGGCAAAGGGTGCACAGAATTTCTATGAGGCATGTCAGTCATTCTGGTTTGTACAGCAGCTTCTTCAGATGGAATCCAGTGGACATTCTATTTCACCGGGTCGCTTTGATCAGTATATGTATCCATATTATAAGAAGGATATGGAAGCAGGAACTATTACCCGAGAGTTCGCACAGGAATTGATGGATTGCATCTGGGTTAAATTAAATGACCTGAATAAATGTCGTGATGCGGCTTCAGCGGAAGGATTTGCAGGATACAGCCTTTTCCAGAACCTGATCGCAGGTGGTCAGAATAAAGAGGGAGAGGATGAAACTAACGATCTTTCTGTTATGTGTATTCAGGCATCTATGCATGTGCATCTTCCGGCTCCATCACTTTCTGTGAGAGTATGGAATGGTTCTCCGCATGAATTCCTGATAAAGGCAGCCGAGCTTACGAGAACAGGAATCGGACTTCCTGCATATTACAATGATGAGGTGATTATTCCGGCACTGCAGAACAGAGGCTTATCTCTGGAGGATGCCAGAGAGTACAATATTATCGGATGTGTGGAACCGCAGAAAGCCGGTAAGACAGAAGGGTGGCATGATGCCGCATTCTTTAATATGTGCAGACCTCTGGAACTTGTTTTTTCGAATGGTATGGATAAAGGTGAGATGGTGGGAATCCCTACCGGCGATGTCACTCAGATGAAGACCTTTGATGAATTCTTTGACGCATATAAGAAACAGATGGAATACTGCATTTCTCTGCTGGTGAATGCAGATAATGCTATTGATGTAGCTCATGCGGAACGCTGTCCGTTACCATTCCTTTCCTGTATGATAGATGACTGTCTGAAAGAAGGCAAGTCTGTCCAGGAAGGTGGAGCTGTTTACAACTTTACAGGTCCTCAGGGATTTGGAATCGCCAATATGGCAGATGGACTTTTTGCAATCCGCAAACTGGTCTATGAGGATAAGAAAGTATCTATGAAAGAACTTAAGGAAGCTCTTGCATGGAACTATGATAAAGGACTGGATGCGCAGTCCGCCGGTGATATGACAGAGATGATCATGAAGGCAATGCAGAAAGCAGGCAGAAATGTGGATGCTTCCACTGCAGAAGGACTTCTGAAAACTTTCATGGGAATGAAACCGGGTGAACAGAAGACACAGAGATTCAAAGAAATCCACGATATGATCGATGAAGTTCCGAAATTTGGAAATGATATTCCGGAAGTTGATTATTTTGCAAGAGAAGTTGCCTATACATATTCCAAACCGCTTCAGAAGTATAACAATCCAAGAGGCGGAAAGTTCCAGGCAGGTCTGTATCCTGTATCTGCAAATGTACCGCTGGGCGGACAGACTGGAGCAACACCGGATGGAAGATATGCACACACACCTGTTGCAGACGGCGTTTCGCCATCTGCGGGCAAGGATGTAAAGGGACCTACGGCAGCGGCAACTTCCGTATCCAGACTGGATCATTTTATTGTATCCAACGGAACACTCTTTAATCAGAAATTTCACCCATCCGCACTTTCAGGAAGAGAGGGACTGGAGAAATTCGTTGCACTAATCCGCGGATACTTTGACCAGAAGGGAATGCACATGCAGTTTAATGTAGTTGACAGGCAGACACTGCTGGATGCACAGGAACATCCTGAGAAATACAAACATCTGGTAGTACGCGTGGCAGGCTACAGTGCACTGTTTACGACACTTTCCCGTTCCCTTCAGGATGACATCATCCGTCGTACAGAACAGGGCTTCTGATCCAGACGTTTTTTGCAGGAAGTAAAAGTGACAGGCAAAGGATGTATGGATAACAGAATAAGAAAGGAAAAGCATGGACTATTTGGATACAAAGGGCAGAGTGTTTGATGTCCAGAAATATTCTATTCATGATGGACCGGGTATAAGGACGATCGTATTTCTGAAAGGTTGTGTCCTGCGGTGCAAATGGTGCTGCAATCCGGAATCTCAGGAATATAAGATCCAGACAATGAAAGTGCAGGGAGAAGACAAGGTCATCGGACGTGATGTGACAGTCAGGGAGATGATTGAAGAAGTTGAGAAAGACAGGGTATACTATTACCGCTCGGGCGGAGGTATGACTCTTTCCGGCGGAGAATGTCTCTGTCAGCCGGAATTTTCAGGAGCACTTCTGAGAGCTGCCAAAGAGAGAGGGATTTCTACTGCGATCGAGAGTATGGCATGTGCAAAATGGGAGACGATTGAGACAATCTTACCGTATCTGGATACTTATTTAATGGATATTAAACATATAAATCCTGCGAAACATAAAGAATTTACAGGACGTTCCAATGAACTGATGATGGAAAATGCCAGAAAAGTGGCGCTTTCCGGTAAAACCAGGCTGGTAATCCGTGTACCGGTGATACCCACATTTAATGATACAGTGGAGGAAATCCAGGGGATTGCAAGGTTTGCAGACACACTTCCCGGAGTGGACAAGATTCATCTTCTTCCGTATCACAGACTTGGACAGGATAAATATGAGGGACTTGGCAGACCATATCTGATGGGAAATGTGGAACCACCGTCCAAAGAACATATGGAAACATTAAAAAAGGCAGTACATGCGGTCTGCGGTCTGGACTGTCAGATCGGTGGATGAGGCATTTTTTGCATCTGATACGATTATTGGAATAAAAAAAGAAAAAAACAAACAAAAACAACACAATAAAACCCGTAAAAACAACATAAAACAACGGAAATGTATTGACTTTTTATGACCGATAGTGTAAAATCACAGGTAGAAACGTCAAAAACTATATCAATGCCTTAAGGAGGAAAATGAGCATGGTAAACGAATATGAAATCAAAAAACAGATCTGCGACATCGGAAGAAGAATCTACAGCCGCAACATGGTAGCTGCAAACGATGGTAACATCTCTGTAAAACTGAACGACAACGAATTTCTTTGCACACCTACAGGTGTATCCAAAGGTTTTATGACACCGGAGTATATCTGTAAAGTAGACAGAGAAGGAAATGTGATCCAGGCTAACCCGGGATTCAAACCATCTTCTGAAATCAAAATGCATATGAGAGTTTATGAGAAGAGACCGGACGTAGGTTCTGTTGTGCATGCTCATCCGATTTATGCAACATCTTTTGCAATTGCAGGTATTCCGCTGACACAGCCGATCATGCCTGAAGCAGTTATCTCACTTGGATGCGTTCCGATCGCTGAATACGGTACACCATCTACAATGGAGATTCCGGATAATCTTGAGAAATACCTTCCATATTTCGATGCAGTTCTTCTTGAGAACCATGGAGCACTGACATGGAGCACAGACTTAAACGCAGCTTACATGAAGATGGAATCTGTTGAGTTCTACGCACAGCTTCTGTATCAGTCAAAAGTTCTTGGCGGACCTAAGGAATTTGATGAGAAGAACATTAAGAAACTGTATGAAATCCGCCGTAAATTCGGTATGGCAGGTAAGCATCCTGCAAACCTCTGCCTGAATAAAGATGGCCATAACTGCCATAACTGTGGCGGCGCATGTCATGACGGCGAATTCAAGAAATTCCCTGGATATCAGTATGATTTCGTAGGCGGCGGAGATTCCCAGCCGGAAGCAGGAACAGCAGACAAATCTGAAGCTGAATTAGTTGCTGAGATCACAAAACAGGTAATGGCTCAGTTAGGAATGAAATAAGAGTATAGATGACCGATAATCAAGGAGGACAGTCTCATGCCAATTAATGAGAATATGGTACAGGAAATTGTACAGGAAGTTATGGCAAAAATGCAGATCGCA
>ERZ772879.2800-NODE-2800-length-9984-cov-3.380502_pt1 | contig 9984 bp, 8 predicted proteins | sample MGYA00580582_ERZ772879 | MGnify/ENA primary metagenome ERZ772879 (study PRJEB29015, sample SAMEA2737682) | human gut metagenome | biome: human gut; feature: human-associated habitat; material: faeces | place: China | collected 2012 ... | reverse complement strand
ATTGGGGCCATATTTAATGTATGTGCCCATCACAACCTTCAATATCGGCTACCCCCTCGAGCGGCCTTGGAAACGATTGCCTTAATATTATATCACAGATCTCAGAAAAAGCAAGAGGAAATTTCAGATTTCTTCGTGTCGTTTTTATACAGGCTGTACTATGGAGTTTTATCTCAAGTTGATTTTCATTCAACTTTATGTAAGCAGCAAAGATACTCTCTGTTATATTATTCCATTTTCCGGCGCACCTTCGTATATTTCGATTATTTTCGCAGAGTTGCGACTCACATATTATATCACAGCCAGTCCAAAAAGGAAACCCCGCAGTTCCCGACTTCTTGACAAGCCAGCTGCTTCTGATTACAATACAAAAAAGAGTTCGCAGACGTTCTCTTTGCATATTGCAGCCATCAGCTCCGGGAAAGGATTTTTTTCATGGAACCAAAAACAAAACAATATCTGCTCATAACCGTTGTAGGAGTCACGCTTTTTGTGGCGCTGCTGCGGCTTTCTGCCGTTCTGACCTTTGCTGCACAGTTGGTAGATCTGGTACTGCCCATTCTGGCAGGCGGCATTCTGGCACTATTTATCAATGTGCCTATGACCGGGCTGGAAAAACGGCTGAAACGCCTGTTCTGCAAGGCCAAAAAACAGCCCTCGGATAAAGCGCTTCATCTCCTGAGCTTCTTCATCACCCTGCTGGGTGTTGTGCTGGTGTTGGTGCTGGCGCTGACATTGCTGATCCCGGAGCTGGTGCAGTCTTTTCACAGCCTCTATGTACAGATCGAAGCAAACATCCCTCGCTGGACCGCCTATCTCAGCGCACAGGATGCCGACATGGGGTGGCTGATGAGCTGGCTGGAGGGCATCGACTGGGAGCAGCTGCTTCACAGGGTCACCGACAGCATCGATACCGTGCTGGTCAATGCGTTAGGTGCCGTATCTGCCACGGTAAATATTGTGGTAACCGCATCCTTTGCCCTGATCATCTCCGTTTATATGTCCGTTGGCTCAGAGAGTCTCTGCCACCACGCCCGCACATTGGTCTGTGCCTACCTGAAGCCCAGCCACTCCGCCTGGCTGCTGAAGTTCTGCCGACTGTTCCGGCAATCCTTTGCAAACTTTCTGACAGGGCAATGCAGTGAGGCCGTGATCCTTGGCGTTCTCATGGCCCTTGCGTTTTCCGTTTTCAAGATCCCCTACGGCAGCCTGGTGGGAATGCTGACCGCCATCTGCGCCATTATCCCCTACGTCGGAGCGCTGATCTCCTGCGTGGTCAGCGTGTTCCTCGTGCTGTTGGTGGATCCCGTTCTGGCCGTGCGCTGCCTCATTGTTTACCTTGCCGTACAGTTTATTGAAAACCAGTTCATCTACCCCCGGGTGGTGGGAAAATCCGTGGGACTTTCTCCGCTGTACACCCTTGTTGCCGCTATGATCGGCGGAAAGCTCTTTGGCATCATCGGTATCATCTTCTTTATCCCCCTGACGGCGGTGATCATTGAGCTTGTGAAGGAGGATGCCTGCCGACGCATACAGGCAAGAGAACCCCAGCGATCCGGGCCGTCTGAGTAAAGGTTTTCCCCCAGTGCCACATCCAGAATCGTGGTGTGCTGCAGCCGACTGTTCCGGTGCAGGCGCGGGATGATATGCGTACAAAAATACCGCTGCTCCTGTGCATTTTTCCAAATGCAAGAGCAGCGGTATTTTATTGCGCCGCTTTCGTTTTCTTTTGCAGCGCTTCGTGCATATATCCCATCAAAATCAGGATCACCAGCAGATAATACGGAAAAATCGCGATCGTGGTGTGGTTTGCGATCACGCCGAACAACGGCGGCATCAGGCAGTTGCCAATATAGGCGCTGGCCATCTGAACCCCAATGATCGCCTGTGACCTGTCCGCACCGAAGCGGCCCGGCGTTGCATGAATGATACTGGGATAGATCGGAGCACAGCCAAGACCAACCAGCAGCAGCCCTGCCAGTGTCACTGCTTCCCCAAGCGGCAGAAGAAACGCCGTTATCCCAATCGCGATGATCCCCTGCCCCATACGAACCATCTGGGTATCATCGAATTTTAAGGTCAGGAAGCCGCACAACGCCCGTCCCACGGTGATGCCGACAAAGAAAAGACTGGCAAAGCCGGCGGCAGTCTCCGGCGCGATTCCCCTGTTCAGCACCAGATAACTGCTGGCCCACAGACTGGTGGTCTGCTCCAGAGAACAATAGCAGAAAAATGTAACCAGAACCTCTTTTACGCCCGAGATCCGGAAAATCCGTTTCAGGGTCAGCGCTTCTGCCGGAGCTGCTTCCCTCTCCTCGGCATTCGCACCCGATTTCGTTTTCCAGAGCGGGAGACTCAGCAGAATAATGATCGTCAGCACCATCTGCATCACACTGATGACCCGATACCCCGTCTGCCACCCGGCGCGGGAAGAAAGCGCCGCGCCCATGATGTAGGGCCCGACCGAGGCTCCGATTCCCCACATACAATGGAGCCAGCTCATGTGGCGGCTGGCAAAATGGAGCGCCACATAGTTGTTGAGTGCCGCATCCACGCTTCCAGCCCCAAGTCCATAAGGAATTGCCCACAGGCACATGGCCCAGAATGAGCTGCTGACAGAGAACCCGAACAGTGCTGCGGCGGTCATGGCAACGCTGATGGCCGTAACACCGCCTGCTCCAAACCGGCGGGTCATCCGGTCACTTTGCAGGCTGGAGAACACCGTTCCCACTGATATGATGCAGAAGATCACACCGGAGTAGGAGACCGGAACCCCCAACCCCGGATAGATCGAAGGCCACGCTGCCCCCAGCAGAGAATCCGGCAGGCCCAGACTGATAAAAGAAACATAGATCACCGCTAACAGCAGATGGATCATTTTGCATTCCTCCTTTTGATCGATACAATTATATCACAACAGAAGAAATGCCATTAGGATAAATTCCTCAATTTTGTACAACAAAAGCGTCAATGTGGACACAAGTGCATGATTTTGAAAAAACTTGATTAAAATCCGTCTGCATGCGTATCCATCACACCGCTCTCTGCCGCTTATCCAGCCGCATCTTGTCAGCGATCATTGCAATGAACTCGCTGTTGGTGGGCTTGCCGCGCAGGTTATGGATGGTATAGCCGAAGTAGCTGTTGAGGGTATCCACATCGCCCCGGTCCCATGCCACCTCGATGGCGTGGCGGATGGCGCGCTCCACCCGACTGGCAGTGGTACCGTTTTTCTTGGCGATTTCCGGGTAGAGACGCTTGGTCACAGCGTTGATGTACTCCGGCTCGTTCATGGTAAGCAGGATGGCATCCCGCAGGAACTGATAGCCCTTGATGTGGGCGGGAACGCCGATCTGGTGCAGGATCTCAGTGACTGTCAGTTCATCGCTGTCCACGCTGGTGTGCAGGATGCGCTTTTCCTGCCCGGCAGCCACCTTCAGCACGCGGCTTGCCAGAACCGTTTCGTCAAAGGGTTTGACGAAATAGTAAGCAAAGCCCTCATCCAACAGCTCCTGCACCATTTCCTCGCTCTGGAACGCCCCCGTCACAAAGAAAGAGGTGTGGCGCTCACCGGCTGCATTGTACTTCTGTTTCACGGCCAGCGCATCCAGCCCAGGCATAAAAGCATCCAGCAACACCACCTGGGGCCGCACTGCAAGCATTTTCTGCAGGACCTTCAGGCCGTCTTTTTCCACCACGGTCACCTCTACACCCTTCTGCTCCAAAGCTTCACGACAGGCTGCCGTGATCTCTGCGCCAGTATCCGACATCAAAAATTTGATCTTGTCCATCGTTCATTCCTCCAATGTGTGCGGTTTTCCTTACGTTTCTGATTTTACCATAAATTCCCATGGATTTCAACTGTTATTTTTGCCATATTATGGAATCTTCAGTCGAATCAGCCTGTTTTGTTTTACCAAATCTGCTCATTTTTCCGCCGTTGCAACCTGTTCAGCCTGCTCCAACATGGTCTGCGCAAAAATCCCGTAGCCTCGTGTCGGGTCGTTGACGAGAACATGGGTCACCGCGCCGACCAGCCGCCCATTCTGCAAAATGGGACTGCCGCTCATCCCCTGCACAATGCCGCCGGTCCGGGAAAGCAGGGCTTTGTCCACCACCCGGACGACCATATTGCGGCGCGGATCGGCATCGCTGATCTTCTCGATGCGGACATGGTAGGTACGTGGCGTTTCCCCGGCGACGGTAGCCAGGATCTGTGCATCTCCCGTCTCGACCTCCTGCGCAAACGCCACCGGCATGGTTTGCCCGGGAAAGCCTGTCCGCGTTGTGCCATAAACACCGTTTTCTCCATTGATCCGGATGCTGCCAATGGCGTGGGCGCTCAAGAACTTTCCCTTCAGCTCCCCTGGGCTGCCCACAGTACCCATGCTGCACCCGGTGATCTCACATGGCACGATCTCCCCGCTGCGCAGAGCGATGCTTTCGCCGGTGTCGCCGTCGCTGATGGGATGCCCCAGCCCCGCAAAGACACCCTTTTCCGGGTCCACAAAGGTCAGAGTGCCCACACCGGCAGAGGAATCCCGCACCCACATACCTGCCCGCCACTGGGCGGCAGCGGCATCCCAGACAGGGGTCAGGGTGGTGCTGCGCTGTTCCCCGCTGCGGACATAGATGACCTCTGCGGCGCTTCCCCGGGCGGCTTTCAGCGCCTCCTTCACAGCGTCATTGTTTTCCGTCCTGATCTGTCCAATGCGGATCACACGGTCTCCCAGACGCAGTCCCGCTGCCTTTGCCGGGTTCACTGTGCTCCCGCCGGGGCTGTCGATATCGGAAAAGCCAACGATCAGTGCCCCCTCGGAGAACATTTTAACCCCGAACGGCGTACCGCAGACCGTGACCTGTGTGCGCTCCGTGACCACCGTGCGGATATTCTTGATGGGAAGCCAGCCGCCCAGTGACAGAGTGGTCTGGTAACTGCCCACGACCTGGGTACTGGCCGCATTCTGGCTGCCGTGAAGCCCCATAGGTTCCACCCAGCCAAAGCGGGGCAATAGCAAGGCCTGCCCGGGTTCCAGATAAACACGATCCGGCAGGCGGCTGTACAGCCAACCCAGCAGCAGAAACGGCAGCAGGAGCAGATATACTGCTGTCAGTCTCAGCAATCGGTATGCTCTGTTGCGTCGTTTCACGGTCCTGCCTCCCCGGTGATAATTTGTTCTAGTATGCACCGGGACACCATTGAATATGAAACGAGGAAATTTCTATCAAAATCGCTTGACTTTCCCGGGGTAATGTGGTAGTATATTCAAGCAGTCCGCAACAACGGTTTCAAGCCTCAGAAATCCAGGATTGCAACAATTTTATAGTTGTGCGAGGGTGGCGGAACTGGCAGACGCGCACGTTTGAGGTGCGTGTGGTTTATCCTTGGGGGTTCGAGTCCCCTCCCTCGCATAAAAGAAAGTCCACGGTCTAGCGATAGATTGTGGGCTTTTCTTATGCTTTCCAACCAAAGCCGCAAACAAAACGGCAGGCTCGGATTCTATCCAAGGGCCTGCCGTTTTGTGTATGCAGGAGAAGGGACTTGAACCCTCACTCACTGGGAACTGGTGCCTAAAACCAGCGCGTCTGCCATTCCGCCACTCCTGCACGGAGAACTTATTTAGTTTATCAATTTTTGCGGGAAATGTCAATTCCTCTGCCTGCTTTTGTATTCTACAAATTTTCAGCGGGTCATATCCTATAAGAGATACTGCAGATCCAATGCGATTTGTCAAGGAGGTTTGGGAGATGGTTTCATGGCTGAGAGCAAACGGGAAGATCTTATTTCGCGGGGCAGCTCTGCTTCTGGCGGGCGCAGCGGCAGGCTTTGGGCTGGGGCTGTTCTTTGCTGTGCCGGCGGGGCCCAGCTGCCGGGAAGGCGACCTGACCCCGGTACCGGATACCGGCTTTGCCTCCCCTGCTCCGGAGGCGGCCCCTGCAAGCTCATTGCTGCAGGAGAAGCCGGTGCCGGAGAAATGGGTCTGCCTGACCTTCGATGACGGCCCCAGCAAAACGACCCCGGCGGTTCTGGATGCGCTGAACGCCGCCGGGGTCAAGGCCACCTTTTTTGTGGTGGCCACAGGCTACAATGAAAAGTACCTGCCGCTCATTGCGGATGCAGCGGCAGCAGGCCACCAGATCGCGCTGCATTCCGCATCCCATGAATACAGCGACATCTACCAGAGTGCAGATGCTTACTGGCAGGATATCGAGCTGTTGAAAGAGCGCATCTCGCCCTATGCCAACACAGCTTCTCTGCATTACCTGCGCTTTCCGGGCGGCAGCACCAACACGGTCAGCCGCCGCTATGGCGGGCGCGGAGTGATGGCCGAGCTGAAACAGCAGTGCGCCGAAAAAGGATATGCCTATGTGGACTGGAACGTCTGCGCTGAGGATGCCGTAGGCGGCAAGCCCAGTGCCGGAACCATCTACCGGAATGTAGTGCGTGAGACCGGCGAGCAGACCCAGTGCATTGTTCTGATGCACGATTCCGCCACCACCCGCACCACCGCCGAGGCGCTGCCGGATATCATACGGTGGTATACGGACAACGGCTACACTTTTTTGACCGTAGCCGAGGCGCTACCGCTGGGGTAATGCGCCTTACAGCCACTTTTCAAAGCAGCGCCCCAGCAGTACCCCGCCGGATGCCAGCGCCGCCAGCCAGAGCCAGTCCGTGCCGCTGGTGACTGCCCACCCCGCTGCCATGATAGCCGCAAAGACGCACACCGGCGGCAGCACGATACGCGCAATGCGCAGCAGCTTTTCCCGCCGGGAGGGAAGCCCGGTGTCAAGCTGCTCGGGATGCACGGCATCGCAGCAGATCTCATCCCGGTACTTGCCCGGGTTGCGGTAAGCTTTATACGAGATATCGTCCAGCGAAAACTCCGGGTACATCCCCTCTTTTTCAAGGCTGAACTGCATCCCGTTGGCCTTTGCATAGGTCTGCAGGGCCGCTGTGAACTCCTGCGGAGTGTTGATGCTGCCCTCCGGGATAAAGGAAAAATGCCTCTGGTGCTGCACCTGTGCCAGCGTGCGGTAATCCTGCAGCCAACCGGTAAAGAAGCCCTGCTGCGTGGCGGGGTGTTCCATGCGGGTCAGGCAGGCGTCCACATCCAGCGTTTCTGCCTGCGGCTGCTGCCGGGCAAGGTCGGCACAAAACTGCATGGCCGCTGCCAGATGCGCGGCCTGCTGCTCCAGCACAGTCTGCTGGGCTTGCAGCGCCTGCTGCAGGGGCTGTTCCCCGCGCAGCACCGCCTTGATGGTGGGCAGCGGCACATCCAGCATACGCAGCATCCGGATGAGCTTGAGGGTGCGGACATCCCCGGCGGTGTAATCGCGGTAGTCATTGCCCTGTCTGCGTGCCGGTGTAAGAAGCCCTTCTTTTTCGTAAAAGCGGATGTTCGGGGCGGACACACCGCTTTGCTCTGAAGCCTGTTTGATGTTCATTTGCTTCACCTCCGCCCTTACATTACACCTTAAAGACGGTTGAAGGTCAAGCTTTTTGCGCCAAAAATAAAATATCCGCAGTATTTCCGCTGGTTTTTGCAAACCGGGAAGCGCTGCGGATATTTTTTCAGGCACAGAACTTACTGCTCAGCCTGGCAGAACAGCGAGAAGGTGCGGTAAGCCATGTACAGGTCTGTCTTGTGGATGACCTCGAAGGGAGAGTGCATGGACAGCACCGGCACGCCGATATCCAGCACCGGGATGCCGCGGTTGGCCACATACTTGGCGATGGTGCCGCCGCCGCCCAGATCCAGACGACCCAGCTCACCGATCTGCCATGCCACATTGTTGGCGTCCAGCAGACGGGTGATGTCGCCTACCAGCTCGGCGTTGGCGTCGCTGGCAGAGCTCTTGCCGCGGCTGCCGGTGTACTTGAAGATGGCAATGCCGCGGCCGGCGTAGGTGCCGTTCTGCTTCTCAAAGGCGCTTGCCCAAGAGGGGTCGTAGGCAGCGGTCACGTCCGCAGACAGGCACACGCTGTTGCGGAAGGCGAGAATGTCGTCCTGACCGGCAGCACGGCAGAGCAGCTGCATAAAGTGGAACACATACATACTCTGCATACCGGTCACACCGTCGGAACCGATCTCTTCCTTATCGGTCAGCACGCAGATGGTGGTGTGCACGGGATCCTTGGTCTCGATCTCGGCCAGCAGTGCGGGGTAAGCATCCACGCGGTCATCGTGGCCGTAGGCACCGATCATGGAGCGGTCAAAGCCCACATCGCGTGCCTTGGCAGCGGGCACCACCTCGATCTCGGCGCGGGTGAAGTCGCGCTCGGTGATGCCGTACTTCTGGTTCAGCAGGATGAGGGTGTTCAGCTTGACAGCCTCCTTGACGTCCTCTTCCTCCACGGTGTCAGAGCCGATGAGCACGTTCAGCTCCTCGCCCTTGATGCCCTCGCTGAGCTTACGCTCGTTCTGCTCAGCACCCAGATGGGGCAGCAGGTCGGTGATGCAGAACACGGGATCGTTCTCGTCCTCACCGATGGCAAAGTTGACGCTGGAACCGTCGGCGCGGGTGAATACGCCGTGGATGGCCAGCGGGATGGTAGCCCACTGGTACTTGCGTATACCGCCGTAGTAGTGGGTGCGGAAGTAGCTCATGTGGTCAGACTCGTACAGGGGGTTGGGACGCAGGTCCAGACGGGGGCAGTCGATGTGGGCAATGACCAGACGGAAACCCTCTTCATAGGGCTTCTGGCCGATGGTAGCCGCCACAACGGCCTTGTTCTCCTGAATGAAGTAGACCTTCTCACCGGGGGCGTAGGCCTTTTTGGGCTCAAAAGCCTTGTAGCCGGCAGCCAGCAGCATCTGCTCGCTGACAACGGCAGCCTCGCGCTCGGTCTTGGCGCTGTCCATAAATTTCTTGTAGCCCTCGGCAAAGGCAGCAGCCTTTTCCTTTACGTCTGCCTGCTTGTCGGCAGCGTATTCGGGGGTGTAGAGCAGCTTTTCAGCGTACTCTTTTGCAGTAAGTTTCTCACTCATGATTTTTCGCTCCTTAACTTTTTATCATTGACCTGCGTACAGACGCTGATAGGTCTGGTAGCAGGCGGTGATCTTGTTGACGTAGTGGTGCATCTGGTTATAAGGGAAGCCCTGCAGCGTTTCCCCATCTGCCGAGTGTTCCTCTATTTGCAGCAGCTGATCCACCGTGCCCCAGCCGCTGTGGTAAGCCGCTGCTGCCGTGGATACATCACCTTTGTAGCGCACCATACACAGGTGCAGGTAGTAGCACCCGAACCGGATGGCGGTATCGGGGCTGTACAGGTCGGCAAAGGTCAGCGGCTCCTCCGGGGCGATCTTGCTGCGCATCCAGAGAAAGGTCTCCTCAGTCATCTGCATCAAGCCCCGGGCATCCACACTGGAGGTAGCCTGCGGGTCGAAGCCGCTTTCGGTGCGAATAAAGGCGTAGACCAGCAGCGGATCCAACTCATAGGCTGCTGCCCATTTTTCCACCAGCTGCTCGTACTTGCGGGGGTACAAAAGCTGCTCTGCCCGGTTGCACAAAGGCGGCACCACGCACACCGTAAGCACCACAGCCAGGCACAAAGCGACCAGCCGCCGCACCATCCGGCGGCGGCGCTGCTGTTTACGAAGGCGCTGTTTTTCCCGCGCGGCGCGGCGCTCCCGGGCGGCGATGGGGTCGTAGGCTTTTTCATAATTTTGTTCGTTCAAAGCGCTGCCGTCACGCCCCCTTCTGCCTGCAGCCGCTCACACAGGCGGGCGGCTGCGGCTTGCAGCGCCTCCAACCCGGCGTCGTTGTGCATGGTGTAGTCTGCCTGTGCGGTCAGGGTTTGTTCCGGGGTCTGAGCGTTCAAGCGGCGGGCAGCCATCTCCGGCGAAATGCCGTCCCGCGCCACAATGCGCGCCACGCTGGTTTCAAAGGGTGCGGTGACCACGCACAGGCGGTCGCACTCAGCCTGTGCCGCCGTGCCCACAATGACTGCACCGTCCAGCACAAAAAGGGGCGCACCGG
>ERZ772879.2799-NODE-2799-length-9985-cov-2.907351_pt1 | contig 9985 bp, 4 predicted proteins | sample MGYA00580582_ERZ772879 | MGnify/ENA primary metagenome ERZ772879 (study PRJEB29015, sample SAMEA2737682) | human gut metagenome | biome: human gut; feature: human-associated habitat; material: faeces | place: China | collected 2012 ... | reverse complement strand
AAAATTGTAGTTATATACTCCGTCTATAACTACAATTTTTCTATGATTTCTATAATTAATACGTGTATTTACATGTGGTAAAATTCCTGGGAAGAACAAAGAAAACTTCCCTCCAGCCTCTATATAATGTTTTAATGTCTTCTTGGTAAGAGACCTTGAACCCATGGCATCTACTAAAAGTCTTACTTCAAGTCCTTCTTTTGCCTTTTTAGTTAACTCATCTATAATTCTCTTTCCTATAATATCCTTTTTAAAAATATAATACTCAACATGTATGTAACTCTTAGCATTTTTTATATCTTCTATAAGCTGTTTAAATTTATCTTCACCATTAACATAAACATCTACAGCATTATTCACTGTATATTTTGAACCTGAATTATTAAAATTCATTCTCTGAAGATCACTAAACTTATCACCACCGCTATGTTTAGAAAATAGCTTTTCATCTTGATTGCTTGCCATTCTCTTTTTTTCATCTGAAATAATTTTATCCTTAAAAATTTTCTGTCTGCTTAAATTCTGACCAAACATTAAATATAATACAAATCCAACGCCTGGCAAAACAAGTAAAATAAGTAACCATGCCCATGTTGTTGTCGGATCTTTTCTCTCTATAAATATTAAAGATAATGAAAAAATTATGTTTAACACTACAACAGCAATAGCTACCCAATAATATATATGCATATTCCCATCCTTCCTTCGTAATTACTTAAAATACAATTCTAGTAATTATATGTTTCTAATATATCATATAATTACTATTTTATCACAGATTAGAACTGTAATTAATTTTTATATTCTTAAAATTTACGCTATTTTTACATAATAATAAATACTTTCTTTCTTATTTCTTCTCCTTGATTTTTTACAAATTTTAATATATAATGAGTCTAAAATTACATATTAAGCTATGAGTAGGAGTAGTAACAGTTTGTATATCTTTAGAGAGTTATTGGTTGGTGTAAAATAACGTTATATTATTGTGAACTTGTCTATGAGCTTATCTGTTTAGAAGCAGATACGGGATAACCCGTTATAGTATTCAAGTGAGAAGATTTATTTATTAAGTAAGTCTTCTAATAAGAGTGGTACCACGGAATAACGCTTTCGTCTCTTGATTGAGATGAGGGCTTTTTTTATTTTAAATTAAACAAAAATATAAGTATGCATTTAATATTATCAGGCAAACAGTTTTTTAAAAATCATTCTTTAGTTAAGATTTATGTGATTTTTTTAAACTGATAACTGTTAACTGCACACTAAATAAATTTTGGAGGTAAAGAATGTCAAAGTATAGTACTAAAATCGATGAAAAATGGCAAAAAATCTGGGAAGAAAATGAAACTTACAAATTCAATCCTGAAAATACTGATAAGAAACTTTATACATTAGAAATGTTCTCTTATCCATCAGGTGCTCAACTACATGCTGGACATTGGTTCAACTACGGTCCAACGGATTCATGGGCTAGATTTAAAAGAATGCAAGGATACAATGTATTTCAGCCAATGGGGTTTGATGCATTTGGATTACCAGCAGAAAATTATGCAATAAAAACTGGTATCCATCCACATGATTCAACTTTAAAAAATATCGAAACTATGGAAAAGCAATTAAAATCTATGGGTGCTATGTTCAACTGGGAAAACGAAGTTGTTACTTGCCTTCCTGATTATTATAAATGGACTCAATGGTTATTCCTTCAATTATATAAGAAAGGCTTAGCTTACAGAAAGAATGCTCCTGTTAACTGGTGTCCATCATGTAACACAGTTTTAGCTAATGAACAGGTTGTTGATGGTGAATGTGAAAGATGTGGATCATTAGTAACTAAAAAAGATCTTACTCAATGGTTCTTTAAAATAACAGATTACGCAGATGAATTACTTGATATGATTGATGATTTAGACTGGCCAGAAAAGACTAAGTCAATGCAAAAACACTGGATTGGAAGATCATATGGTGCTCAAGTTAACTTCAAAGTTAAAGATTCAGATCTTGAATTCGATGTATTCACTACAAGAGTTGATACTTTAAACGGAGTAACTTATGTTGTTTTAGCTCCTGAAAACAAATTAGTTGATGAGCTTACAACTGCTGAAAATAAAGAAGCTGTTGAAAATTATAAAGAAGAAGCTGCTAAACAATCTGATATTGAAAGACAATCTTCTTCTAAAGAAAAAACTGGTGTATTCACTGGATCATATGCTATAAACCCTATTAATGGTAAAGTAGTGCCAATATGGATTGCTGACTATGTATTAGCTACATATGGTACAGGATGTGTTATGGCTGTTCCTGCACACGATGAAAGAGATTTTGCTTTTGCAAGCAAATTCAACTTACCAATTGAAAGAGTTATAACTGATAAGGCTGGTAATGAACCAGAACTTCCATTCTGCGAACACGGAATACTTGTTAACTCTGGTAAATTTGATGGTTTAACTACTGCTGATGCTAAAAAGGCTATCGTTGAAGAACTTGAAAAAGATAAGCTTGGTGCTATGAAGGTTAACTTCAGATTAAGAGACTGGCTTGTATCTAGACAAAGATATTGGGGTGCTCCAATTCCAGTAATATACTGTGATGATTGCGGAATAGTTCCAGTACCAGAAAAGGATCTTCCAGTTAAACTTCCATATGATGTAGAATTTACTCCAGATGGTAAATCTCCACTTGGTAAATCTGAAGATTTCATAAATACAACTTGTCCTTGTTGTGGGAAACCTGCAAAGAGAGAAGCTGATACATTAGATACATTTGTATGTTCTTCTTGGTACTACTTAAGATATCCAGATAACAAAAATGAAAATGCACCATTTAATTCTGAATTAATCAATAAGATTCTTCCTGTTGATAAATATGTTGGTGGACCAGAACATGCATGTATGCACTTACTATATGCAAGATTCATAACTAAAGCTTTAAGAGACATGGGCTACTTAAACTTTGATGAACCATTTAAAAGTTTAACTCACCAAGGATTAATCTTAGGACCAGATGGATTAAAGATGAGTAAATCTAAAGGAAATACTATTTCTCCTGATGAATATATAAAAGAATACGGTGCTGACGTATTCAGAATGTATTTAATGTTTGGATTTGCTTACACAGAAGGTGGAGCTTGGAGTGATGATGGTATTAAATCTGTTTCTAAGTTCATTGAAAGAATCGAAAGAATATTAGAATCATGCAGAGAAGTTATAAACTCTACAGAAAACATAAAAACAACTGTAGATTCTGCAGAAAAAGAATTAAACTTCTGGAAACACACTGCAATAAAAGGTGTAACTGAAGATACAGATAAAATGCAATTTAATACTGCAATAGCAAGACTTATGGAACTTACAAATGCCCTTAATAAATATCTTCACGAAAATGTTAAGAATCCAGAATTCTTAAAAGAAACTATAACTGATTACATCAAACTATTAGCACCATTTGCTCCTCACTTTGCTGAAGAACAATGGAATCAACTAGGAAATACTTCAAGTGTATTCAATGAAAGATTACCAGAGTTTGATCCATCTGCTCTAATTAAAGATGAAGTTGAAATAGCAATTCAAGTTAATGGTAAAATCAAAGCAAAAATCATGGTTTCTTCTAGCTTAGATGAAGAAGGTATAAAAGCAGCTTCATTAGAAAATGAAACTATTAAAGAAAATACTAATGGAAAAAATATAGTAAAAGTTATTGTTATTAAAGGTAGACTTGTTAATATAGTTGTTAAATAGTATTAGATATTAAAAAGGGATATGGCAGATGCCATATCCCTTTTTTTATAAGATATTTCTTTAAGCTTTTCGAGAAGTTCAAAAAATCCCCTAAATTATATTCTGTATTCTTGACTATCAAAGATTTCATAGCCCTCAGAAGCATATCATCTGCTAAAATAAAAATCTTTAAAATTTCTACACAAGCTTTTGAATATTTATAATTTAAATTCTAAATATTCAACTTATTTCATATAACGTCTTTCTAAAATATCAACTACCTGCACTTTCATATGATCTTATTCCAATTGTCCATATTTTATATGCTACTGTGATGGATATTAATGAAATAATAACAGTAAGCAATACTCCTACTTGAAAAGATTCTTTTCCAAGGAAATATGCTGCAGGATAATATCCAGTAAAAGCAAATGGTATTATTCCTATTAATATGAATTTAATAACCTTAGGATATATACCAATTGGATATTTTGCAAATGAACTAATCTGATATGTCATAAATAAATATGAAAAGGATGATTTTGTCCAGAATGCTATTGATGCTACTGCAAGCTTTATTGCTGAATATATAATTGTAGAAAATATTATAACTACAACTAATATTATTAATTTTTTTATTCCGAATTGTATCCCTAATTTTGCTGATGAATATACCGTAAGCATAACTCCAACTATTATTTCACCAAGTCCATCAGGTTGTACACTTTCAGATATAACCTGAAATAATGGATTAAGAGGACGTAAAAGATATCTGTCAAACTCTCCTTCAACAATAGTCTTCCATGTAAAAATCCACAGATAATCTGTAAAGACATGGTCTATTCCCCTAGGTATCTGAGCCATTCCGTATATAAATAATATTTCATAAAATCCCCATCCATCTAATGTTGGAACTGAATTAAATATAAGCTGAATAAATATTATTCCTGTAAATTGAACCAAAAGAAATCCTATAAGTCCAAGAACTAAACTTGCTCTATATTCTATGAGAACTTTAATGTATTGCTGAAAAAACTTATTATATAATCTAATATATCTCATCATAATATTAACCTCCCAATATGGTTAAGTTCTTTACCAGAGCCTTATACATAACTTTTCCTATAATCATCATGACTATAACCCAAAATATCTGTCTTCCAAATGCTATGCATATTTCATAAGAACTTAACTTGTTTTCAAAAATCATACAAGGTGTATATATTATTGATTTGAAAGGAAAGAAATCAAATATATTCTGTACAACTTTAGGAAAAAATGCTATTGGTACAAGTGCACCTGAAAAAAGTGCTGTAACCGCTTGCATTATCTGATTTACCCCCCACATATTTGTTATCTTGAATGTTAAAAGCCCCATTGAATAGCTATAGTAAAAATTTATAAAATAAGATAGTATTACACTCAAAAAATACATAATTACATTAGAAATTGTAAGTCCTATTTGTGTTTTCATAGCAATAATTAAAACTGCTGTAAATCCTATTATAAATACTAAAATAAATCCATAAAGCATACCTCCAAAGCCTTCAAAAAGCATTCTTTTTTCATAGCTTATTGGCTTTATAAGGTTTGATGCTATTGATCCATTCCTCACTTCCCTTGATATTGTATTGCCTACTTCTGTCCCTATCAATCCTTGAGTGATAAATGATAACAGTACATATACTATCATGTCATTATAAGAGAACCCATTTAGAGTTCCTTGTGATGAACTGCTATAAATAGCTTTCCAAAGATAGTACGTGACAGCCAAGATCATAGTATCTCCTAATACAAACATTATTGTATTAGCCTTATATGCAATATTTCTTTGAAAAACGTTTTTGGTAAAGGTAAAATATGATTTAATGCTTAATGATTTTTTCATATATTATACCTCTTTTCTATAGATTTTTTTTATAATGTCATCAATACTTGTTTCCTTTACAGAAAAATCTTGAAGTATATAATTTTCCATAAAGTATTGAATTATCTCCATTTGTGAAATCTTATTCTTATTGAATGTTATATTTATTTTTCCATCCTCATCACTTAGATTCAAATCATTATTATCTAGATTAAAATAAGAATTAATATTTATCTTTTCTTCTAATTCGTTTTTCTTAATTAATATAGATACATTAGTCATATATCCATACTTCTCTTTTATTTCGAGAAGCTCGTCTTTTACCACTTTCATACAAACAGACTCATCGGCGAGAATTTCTTTGTAATAGGCAATCATTTTTTCCACCTCGGCGTATTCGTTTCTCAGTTTGTCTTGATCCAAACCGGTCAACTGTCCAAGACGCATATCTACGATGGCCTGAGCTTGTTTTTCGCTCAACGAGAATCGTTCCATTAAACGTGTCTTGGCTTCTTCACGAGTCCGTGATGACCGAATCAGTTTAACGACTTCGTCTATGTGATCGGATGCAATGATAAGTCCTTCAAGAATATGCGCCCTTTCTTCGGCTTTCGCCAGATCGAAACGAGTGCGACGAATAACGACTTCGTGGCGATGATCCACAAACGCCTCTAACAGTTGTTTTAGATTTAGTGTTTGAGGACGCCCGTTTACCAAAGCAATATTATTGACACTGAAAGAGGATTGCAAGTCGGTCATTTTGAATAGTTTATTTAAAATAACGCTTGCATTGGCATCTCGTTTTACTTCGATAACGATTCTCATTCCGGCTCGGTCGGACTCATCGTTGATGTTGGAAATGCCTTCTAACCGTTTTTCTTCCACCAAATCGGCGATTTTCTTAATCAATTCCGACTTATTGACGGCATATGGTATTTCAGATACGACGATGGTCTCCCGCCCTGTGGAGCTGTCTACTTCAATCTCGGCTTTTGCCCGAATTACAATTCGGCCCCGTCCTGTTTCGAAAGCATCTTTTACCCCTGCAAAACCATAAATAATACCTCCTGTGGGGAAGTCGGGAGCCTTGATATATTGCATTAGGTCTTCCACCGTCAATTCTCTGTCGTCGATTAGGGCGACAGAAGCATCTATACATTCCGACAGGTTATGAGGGGGCATATTCGTTGCCATACCCACAGCAATACCCGAAGCTCCATTGACTAGTAAGTTGGGAATTCGGGTCGGCAAAACAGTTGGCTCTTCTAATGTGTTATCGAAGTTTGGAGTAAAATCGACCGTATCTTTTTCAATATCTCGAAGCATCTCTTCTGCGATACGAGAAAGGCGAGCTTCGGTATAACGCATAGCAGCAGGGCTATCGCCGTCGACAGACCCGAAGTTGCCTTGCCCATCTACCAAAGGATAACGTAAAGACCAGGGTTGCGCCATACGCACCAATGCAAAATATACCGACGAATCGCCATGCGGGTGATATTTACCCAGCACATCTCCCACGATTCTTGCTGATTTCTTATAAGGCTTATCCGATGTGTTACCCAATTTGTCCATACCGAACAAAACTCTGCGGTGTACCGGTTTAAAACCATCTCTTACATCGGGTAAGGCACGAGCTACAATCACCGACATAGAATAATCGATGTAGGCCGATTGCATCTCTTGTTTGATGTCTATTTTTAAAATTCTATCTTGATCAATCATTTATTTTGATGAAAATTGGTTATACAAATTATGCTGTTTAGCGTACAAAGATAACCATTTTTTGAAAAATCGAGATACCAAATTCAAGAAATAATCTTTTGTGAATAGGAATTTCCGGCATATTATTTGTTATATATAATAAACTAATAAATACCCGCCATTATTTGGCTTAAAGGTGGTATATTTGCTAAATCAATAAAAGGAGACAGATTGTTTATGGAAAGAAACTTCTCACAACATGTTAAGGAAATTCTCGGTTATAGCCGGGAAGAGGCTGAACGCCTTCAAAATTCCAACATTGTTCCCGAGCATTTATTGTTAGGAATTATACGTGACGGCGCAAATCGTGCTGTCGATGTATTGGTCGGGCTCGGAGCTTCCCTCCGAACACTGAAAAGTTCATTGGAAAATGAACTGTCCGCTTCCAATAATCACATGGAACAAACGAATGAGTTGACTATTAGTAAAAGCACAGATAGAGTTTTAAAGATGAGTATGCTTGAAGCTCGATTTATGAAAAGTTCGGAGACCGACACCGAACATTTATTGTTGGCTATATTGAAAGAACCGGACTCTTCTGCTGCAAAGATTTTAAACACGAATGACATAACTTATGACGAAGTGGCAGCTTTTTTAAAAGGTAATGAGAAGCCGGATTTCCCTTCGCCGAGCATGGGCGCCGGATTTACGGACGATGATGACGACGAATTGGAGGAAGACCGAAATTATCGGAGGGAACAGCAAAGCGGAAATAGTACGACTGCTCAGCGTAGTAATAATGAAACACCCGTATTGGACAACTTTGGGACCGATATGACAAAGGCTGCCGAAGAAGGTCGGCTCGACCCTGTTGTCGGACGTGAAAACGAAATTGAACGATTGGCACAAGTATTGAGCCGAAGAAAGAAGAATAATCCGGTTCTTATAGGGGAACCCGGTGTAGGAAAATCTGCGATAGTAGAAGGTCTTGCTTTGAGAATCGTGCAACGTAAAGTGTCGAGGGTGCTATTCGATAAGAGACTTGTCTCTCTCGACATGGCCTCGATTGTAGCAGGAACAAAATATAGAGGACAATTCGAGGAGCGTATAAAAGCAATTCTAAATGAGTTGTCGAAGAATCCGAATATTATTTTATTTATCGACGAGATTCATACTATTGTCGGTGCAGGTGGAGCCACAGGGTCTCTTGATGCTGCCAATATGTTAAAACCGGCTCTTTCGCGGGGAGAGATTCAGTGTATCGGTGCTACAACACTCGATGAATATAGGAAAAATATAGAAAAAGATGGTGCTTTGGAACGTCGTTTCCAAAAGATTATGGTCGAGCCTACAACTCCCGAGGAGACTCTGCAAATTCTCAATAATATAAAAGGTAGGTACGAGGATCACCATAATGTCACCTATACCGATGATGCATTGGAGGCGTGTGTCAAATTGACAGACCGTTACATAAGTGACCGTAATTTCCCGGACAAAGCCATTGATGCATTGGACGAAGCCGGGGCGCGAGTGCATGTTTCTAATATTATTGTCCCCAAAGAAATCGAAAGTTTGGAGGCTCAAATAGAGACTTGCCGGGAAGATAAAATAAATGCTGTTAAATCCCAAAACTATGAGCTTGCGGCGAGTTTTAGAGACAAGGAAAAAGAATTGCAACTTTCCCTTGAATCGGCGAAAGCAAACTGGGAAAGGCAGATGCAACAGCATAGAGAGATTGTCAATGAGGAAAAGGTTGCCGAAGTTGTCGCTATGATGACTGGTGTCCCGGTGCAGCGTATTGCACAAGCTGAGGGAAATAAACTTTTAGCTATGTCGGGAGAGTTGAAACGCGAAATTATCGGGCAAGATGATGCTGTCGATAAAATTGTAAAAGCGATACAGCGAAATCGTGTAGGATTAAAGGATCCGGGGAAACCTATTGGCACTTTCATGTTTTTGGGCCCTACGGGTGTGGGTAAGACTCATTTAGCAAAGAAATTGGCCGAATACTTATTTGACTCGAAAGATGCTCTTATCCGAATAGACATGAGTGAATATATGGAGAAATTTACTGTGTCCAGACTTGTCGGAGCCCCTCCGGGATATGTGGGATATGAGGAAGGAGGTCAGTTAACGGAAAAAGTGAGACGTAAACCCTATTCGGTTGTGCTGCTCGATGAAATAGAAAAGGCTCACCCCGATGTCTTTAATCTATTGTTGCAAGTCTTGGACGAAGGGCGCCTAACCGATAGCTTGGGGCGCAGAATCGATTTTAAGAATACGATTCTGATTATGACATCTAATATCGGTACGCGTCAATTAAAGGATTTTGGACAAGGAGTAGGATTCTCGACTAATACTGTTTCGGAAAAGGATTATTCGAGGGGCGTTATACAAAAGGCGTTGAATAGAGCTTTCTCTCCCGAATTTTTAAATCGTATCGACGATATTGTAATGTTCGACCAATTGGATAAAGAATCTATTTTCAAAATTATCGATTTGGAACTGAGCGGATTTTACAAACGGGTGGAAACACTGGGTTATCATCTGACTATTACCGACGATGCCAAAAACTTTATTGCCGAAAAGGGGTATGATATTCAGTTTGGAGCCCGACCTCTAAAACGGGCCATACAGAAATACCTCGAAGATGAACTTGCCGAAATGATTATTCGGGCGACGGTTCAAGAAGGTGATA
>ERZ772879.2791-NODE-2791-length-10002-cov-18.487785_pt1 | contig 10002 bp, 8 predicted proteins | sample MGYA00580582_ERZ772879 | MGnify/ENA primary metagenome ERZ772879 (study PRJEB29015, sample SAMEA2737682) | human gut metagenome | biome: human gut; feature: human-associated habitat; material: faeces | place: China | collected 2012 ... | reverse complement strand
AAAGGCTGTGACGCAAAGCTATAGGGCCTGTAAAATGGCAGCCAGTTGCTTCTCATCACCTGAGGGTCTCCACAGCGGAGATTGGGTGTTGAGTGACCTTCATCTGAAGCATCAGGTGTCGATTGCCGAGTATACCAGCAATCGACACCTTTTTTCATGGGGCAACACAAAAGAGGTTCAACACCATGCGTAACGCTTCGATGAAAGTCCTGAAGAATCTGGTCTGCTGCGCCGCATTCATCTGCCTGATGCTTGTTGTGGCAATGCCCGCACACGCAGCTTCCAAGGCCGATGAGCTGCTGCAGCTCGTCAACGCAGAGCGTGCACAGGCTGGTGTGGCTCCTCTGAGCATGGGCAGCAGCGCACTGAATGCTGCCGCACAGGCCCGTGCAGAAGAACTTACCGTCAATTATTCCTACAACCGCCCCAATGGCAGCCGCGAGTTCACCATCCTGCCGGAGTACGGTGTGGACGATGTTTCTGTGGGCGAGAACTACTGGGCAGCTGCTGAGAATGCTTCGGACGTGGTCGCCGCCTGGAATCGCTACGATTTCTTCAAGGAGCGGATGCTGGACAAGGATGCCACCTCCGTTGGCATTGGCTACTACGAGGGCGGCGAGTACGGCAATTACTGGGTGATGATCTTCACCTACGCCCGCGGCACCAGTGAGAACGGTTTCGCACAGGAAGTGCTGGCGCTGGTCAACGCTGAGCGCGCAAAGGAAAATCTGGCACCTCTGGCCATGGGCGATGCCAAGCTGCAGGCCGCCGCCGATGAGCGCGCAAAGGAAGTGGCAAAGGTCGCTTCCCACACCCGCCCCGATGGCACCAACTGCTTCACCGTGCTGAAGGAATACGGTGTGTCTGATACCGCCACCGGCGAGAATGCCGCCTGGGGCGAGACCACGCCCGAAAAGGTCGTTGCAGACTGGATGGCTTCGGAAGGCCACCGTGTCAATATCATGGACCCCGCCGCCAAGTATATGTGCCTTGGCTACAACTACGATGCCAATTCTCAGTGGGGCCACAACTGGATCCAGATCTTCGCAAAGTAAGCGGATGACTTCCATTGAGCGTTGTACGATGAAATAAAACAGAGCAAAAAGAGATGCACCCCGCCTTCCTGAAACCGGTTCAGGGAGCGGGGTGCATCTCTTTTGTTTTTTTATTCTGCTGCCATCTCAGCCACATCCTCGGGGCTGAAATCACCCAAGGGCAGGATGAGCCGGCCCAGCGTTTCCTGCGGCAGGGCGGCAAGCCGGGCACTCTCGTCCGCAATTTCGGCAGGGCAGAGGACGTGCACGCCGTCTGCACCGGTCTCCACCCGGGCGCGGTGGCCGGTGGCAATGTACTGGATGCCCAGCCGGTCGGCAGCGGCCAGCAGGGCAGGGAAGCGCAGGTCGCCGGGCAGCGCTTCTTCGGCCAGCTGGCTTGCCAGCTCAGAAGCGTTCAGGGTGACGCACTCGATGCCGAGGGCCTTGGCCGCGTCCTTTGCGGCCTGCACGGTGTCGTCGGCGTCGGTCAGGCGGACCACTGCGCCCGCCACAGCAAAGCCCTGCTGCTGCAGGATGCGGACGGCGGCCCGGCAGCCTCTGCCGCCGCACAGGCCCACCAGGACCTTATCCTGCTCTTCGTAGGTGTCAAACCCGCTGCCGGGCAAAAACGTATCGCTCATCGTCCCTGTCTCCCTCCGTGTGCCTGACTTTGTGCCACGGCCAGCTGGTCGCAGCGCTCATTCTCCGGGTGGCCTGCGTGGCCCTTGACCCAGACATAGGTGATCTTGTGCCGGGCCTCCTGCTCCAGCGCCTGTTCCCACAGGTCCGGGTTCAGGGCAGGGGAGCCGTCGGATTTTTTCCAGCCCCGGCGCTTCCAGCCTTTGGCCCAGCCTTTTTCCAGCCCGTTGATGACGTACTGGCTGTCGGAGCACAGGCGCACCTCGCAGGGCTCTTTCAACTGGCGCAGCGCCTCGATGAAGGCCGTCAGCTCCATCCGGTTGTTGGTGGTGGACGCGTCGCCGCCGCTGAGCTCCTTCTCGTAGACCTTGCCGTTGAAACGGTAGCGCAGCACCGCACCCCAGCCGCCGGGGCCGGGGTTGCCGCTGCATGCGCCGTCGGTGTAAACTTCAACTTGTTTCATGTGGTTCTCCCGGTGTGTTGTTGTAGATGCTTCTATTTAGAGCCATTTTTCCGTTTCTGTCAAGAGGGAGACGCATAATTTGCTGCCGCACAGCCCAACCTTGGAATTGACAAAAAGGGTGAGAAATACTATACTGTTTGTAACAAAATGCGTATAGGGGTGCACCGGAGGGGTGCGCTCAGGGGCTGCACGGCTGCGCCGCGGTCGCATCGAACAGATGGACTGACAGGCTGCAATGTGCTGCGCAGACCCGACTCTGCGCTCGTGAAACGGCGCTGAAACGATAAATTCTATACGATGGTTTGATGGAAGCGGCAGAGCTTGCCCGCTTCTTTGTGAGGACAGGCCGCCCGCAGAACGGGCGAGCCTGCGTTTTGTGATTGATTTTTTGGAGGTACGAATGGCACAGGCAAAGGAACAGAGCCAGACCATGGCACAGGCTCAGAACAGAAACACGGAATCCACCGGCGAAAAGCGGCCCCGCACCCGCCGCCCCTATTATCAGCGGCGGCCCCGCCGCCCGCAGCAGCCCAAGGAGGCCGCTGTGCCCATCCACATCTACCCGCTGGGCGGCCTGGGCGAAGTGGGCAAGAATATGACGGTCTATGAGTGCTGCGGCGATATGATCATCGTGGACTGCGGCCTCGTCTTCCCGGACAGCGACATGTACGGCGTGGATCTGGTCATCCCGGATTTCACCTTCGTGGTGCAGAATAAGGAGAAGATCAAGGGCCTGCTCATCACCCACGGCCACGAAGACCACATCGGCAGCATCCCCTATCTGCTGCAAAAGTTCGATCTGCCCATCTACGGCACCCGCCTGACCTGCGGCCTCATCCGGAACAAGCTGGAAGAGTTCGGCCTGGCAGGCAAGACCAAGTTCGTGGAGATCACCCCCAAGCAGAAGCTCAAGCTGGGCTGCTTTACGGTGGAACCCATCCATGTGAACCACTCCATCCCGGATGCGGTGGCCTTTGCCATCGACAGCCCGGCAGGCACCATCATCCAGACCGGCGACTTCAAGATCGACTATACCCCGCTGGCCTGCGGCGTCACCGACCTGACCACCCTGTCCGAGTACGGCCAGAAGGGCGTTCTGGCCCTGCTGAGCGACTCCACCAATGCCGAGCGTCCGGGCTTTACGGCCACCGAACAGAAGGTCGCCGCCGGTGTGCGCAGCCTGTTTGCCCGCGCCCGGAACAAGCGCATCATCATTGCGACCTTTGCATCCAACATCTACCGCGTCCAGCAGATCATTGACCTGGCCGTGGAAGATGGCCGCAAGGTGGCATTCAGCGGCCGCAGCATGGTCAACAACACGGCCATGGCGCAGGAGCTGGGGTATATGCACATCCCGGAGGGCACCCTCATCAGCGTGGAAGAGCTGAACCAGTACCCGCCGGAACAGGTGGTCCTCATCACCACCGGCAGCCAGGGAGAGCCGCTGAGCGCCCTTTCCCGCATGGCTTCGTGCAGCCACCGCCAGGTCCGCGTCGGCCCCGGCGACTTTATCATCATCTCCGCCAACCCCATCCCCGGCAACGAGAAGAGCGTGACCAAGATCGTCAACGGTCTGCTGCTGCTGGGCGCGGAGGTCATCTACGAGAGCATGTATGATGTCCACGTCTCCGGCCACGCCTGCCAGGAGGAGCAGAAGCTGATGCTCACCCTGACCCGGCCCAAGTATTTCCTGCCGGTGCACGGCGAGTACAAGCAGCTGAAAAAGCATGCCCTCACCGCCGCAAGCCTCGGCATCCCCACCAGCAACATCCTCATCGCAGAAAACGGCTCCAACGTCATCCTGACCAGGGATGAGATCAAGCTGGGCGAACCGGTCACGGCCGGTGCCGTCATGGTGGACGGCCTCGGCGTGGGCGATGTGGGGAATGTGGTCCTGCGGGACCGCAAGCACCTGTCGGAGGACGGCCTCGTCATCATCGTGGCCACCGTGGACAGCAAGACCGGCAAGGTGCTGGCCGGCCCCGATCTCGTGAGCCGTGGCTTCGTCTACGTGCGCGAGAACGAGAGCCTGATGGACGGTGCCCAGAGCATCGTAGAAAACGCGCTGGACCGCTGCGTGGACGAACACGTCCGCGACTGGAACAGCGTTAAGACCCGTGTGCGCGAGGCGCTGAGCAGCTATATCTACCGCCGCACCAAGCGCAGCCCGATGATCCTCCCCATCCTGATGGAGGTCTGATAGAGGCCGCCCGACGCGGCGGCAGATCAGGAGGCAGAAGATTTGATGAAACGAAAACCGAGATGGACGCTTGAGATACTGACCGGCGCGCTGGCCGTTCTGTGCGGCCTGCTGTTTCTGGTGCTGCTCGTCCAGCGCCCGGCGGGCTGGCCGGTGCTGGTGGTGCTGGTGGTGCTGTGGGGCATCGGGATGGGGCTTTTCCGTTACCGGCTGCGCAGCTGGCTTGCGCGCTGGGTAACGGGCGGGAGTTTTGAAAACTCCAAGACCCAGTACAGTCTGGAATCCCTGTCTCAGCCGGCGGCGGTGCTCTCCGGCGAGACGGTGCTGTGGTATAACACCGCATTCCGCCAGCGACTGCTGGGCGGCGAAGACCGTCTGGCCAGCCGGGCGCAGAAGCTGCTGCCCGGCCTGGACCTGCAGCTCTGCCGCACGGCGGACGGTCAGCAGCTCAACCTGGCCGACGGCGTGTGGAGCATCCACAGCTCCACGGTGCCGGGCCAGAGCGAGAGCGTCACGCTCCTGATCTTCAACGAAGAGACCGCGCTGCGCCGGGTGGAGGCCGAGTACAAGGCCAGCCGCCCCGGCTACATGGTCTTTCTGGTGGATGGCTACGACGATGTCTTCAGCGATATGCTGGATAGCGAGCGCGCCCGCCTGCTGGAGGGCATCAACCGTGTGCTGGAGGATCTGATCGGGCGGGGCACCGGCTTTCTGCGCCGGGTGGCCAGCGGCCGGTATATCGCTGTGGTGGAAGAGCGCCATCTGGAACAGTACGCAAAGCGCGGCTATGATGTGCTGGATAAGATCCGCGCCCTCGACCCCAGCGTGAACCTGTCCATCTCCATCGGCATCGGCCGCGGGGCCAAGACCCTGCGGGAGGCGCAGGATATGGCGGTGCAGGCGCTGGATATGGCGCAGGGCCGCGGCGGCGACCAGGCCGCCGAGATGACGCCGGACGGCTTCACCTTCTACGGCGGCGTCAGCCACGGCGTGGAAAAGCGGAGCAAGGTCCGCAGCCGCATCGTGGCCGACCAGCTGGTCAAGCTCATCAAGGAGGCCGACCATGTGGTCATCATGGGCCACCGGATGAGCGACCTCGACGCCATCGGCGCGGCAGAGGGTGTGCTGCGCATCTGCAAGATCTGCGATGTGCCCGCCGTCATCGCTGTCCGCCGGGACGCCACGCTGGCAGGTTCCCTCATCGACGCTCTGGTCCGGGCCGGGCAGGAGGATGACTTCATCGACCCCAAGGGGGCGCTGCCCATCGTCTCAAAAAAAACGCTCTGCATCGTGGTGGATACATACCAGACCGGCCTCGTGGAGAGCAAGGAGATCCTGGAAAAGTGCGGCAAGGTGGCCGTCATCGACCACCACCGCAAGGGCGTCGGCTTCATCGAGAACCCGGCTCTGGTCTGCCACGAGCCGTATTCGTCCTCGGCCAGTGAGCTGGTCACGGAGCTGCTGCAGTACGTCGGCACCCGCGACGACAAGCCCAACCGGGTCGAGGCCGAGGGCCTGCTCTCCGGCATCATGCTGGACACCCGCGACTTCACCCTGCACACCGGTGTGCGCACCTTTGAGGCCGCTGCGGCCCTCCGCCGCTATGGCGCGGAGACCGAGCGGGTCCGCCAGCTGTTCGATGTGACGATGGTGGAATACAACGCCAAGGCCGCGCTGGTGGAAGCAGCCCAGATGTACAAAGGCTGTGCCATCTCGGTGGGCGGCGAGCTCGCCCCGGAGGCCCGCGTGGCCGTGGCGCAGGCTGCAAACGACCTGCTGACCATTCAGGGCGTCGATGCCAGCTTCGTGGCCGTTCCGGTGGGCACGGGTGTGAACGTCTCGGCCCGCAGTCTGGGGGCTGTGAATGTGCAGGTCATCATGGAGTCGCTGGGCGGCGGCGGCCACCAGACCATGGCGGCGGCCCAGCTCAAGCACATCACCCCGGAGGCGGCGCGGGCACGTATCCAGACCGCCATCGACCAGTACCGGGAGTCGCAGAAAAAGAGCGCCCCAGATACGAAAAAATGAGGAAAGGGGAATCTTCCCATGAAGCAGTATGATTATCTCATCGTGGGTGCCGGTCTGTACGGCGCGGTGTTTGCCCACGAGGCGAAGAAGGCCGGCAAGCGCTGCCTCGTCATCGACAAGCGCGGCCACATCGCGGGCAACATCTACACCGAGCCGGTGGAGGGCATCAACGTACACCGCTACGGCGCCCACATCTTCCACACCAACAACAAGGCCGTGTGGCAGTATGTGAACCAGTTCGCGGAGTTCAACCGCTACACCAACAGCCCGGTGGCCAACTACCACGGCGAGATCTACAACATGCCCTTCAACATGAACACCTTCAACAAGATGTGGGGCGTGGTCACGCCGGCCGAGGCCAGGGCCAAGATCGAGCAGCAGAAGGCCGAAGCGGGCATCACCGAGCCGAAGAATCTGGAAGAGCAGGCCATCAGTCTGGTGGGCACCGACATCTACGAGAAGCTGGTCAAGGGCTACACCGGCAAGCAGTGGGGCCGCCCCTGTACCGAGCTGCCCGCGTTCATCATCAAGCGCCTGCCCGTCCGTTTTACCTACGACAACAACTATTTCAACGCGCTGTATCAGGGCATCCCCAACGGCGGCTATACCGCTCTGGTGGAGAAGATGCTGGATGGTGTGGAAGTCCGCCTGAACGTGGACTATCTGGCCGAGAAGGCGTCTCTGGACAAACTGGCGGAGAAAGTCGTCTACACCGGCCCCGTCGATGCCTACTTCGGCTATCAGCTGGGCGCATTGCAGTATCGCAGCGTCCGGTTCGAGACCGAGGTGCTGGACACCGACAACTACCAGGGCAACGCCGTCGTGAACTACACCGACGCCGAGACCCCCTACACCCGCATCATCGAGCACAAACACTTTGAGTTCGGCACCCAGCCCAAAACGGTCATCAGCCGCGAGTACAGCGCCGAGTGGAAGAAAGGCGATGAGCCGTACTACCCCGTCAACGACGAGAAGAACGGTGCGCTCTACGCTGCATACAAGAAATTGGCCGATGCTGAGCCGGGGGTCATCTTCGGCGGCCGTCTGGGCGAGTACAAGTACTACGATATGGACAAGGTCATCGAGGTAGCACTGTCGGTGGCGGAAAACGAACTGGCATAACAGCAGGTTCCCGGCCGCACGAGGGAAAAGCACCCGGCGATGCGGTCGGATATCAAGTTGACGGAAGCGGTCAATTGCTGTATACTAGAACTTACAAGAACGGCACCGGTTTTTCCGGTGAGAAGTGAGGGATACTATCATGAAAGTGATTCTGAAGCAGGACGTCAAGGGCATTGGCAAGAAGGACGAGATCCATGAGGTCTCCGACGGCTACGCCCGCAACTTTCTGTTCCCGCGCAAACTGGCCGCTGTGGCCGACGCCAGCGCGGTGAATATCGCACGCGGCAAGGAGGCTGCTGCGGATTTCCACGAGGCCGAGACGGTGGCTGCTGCCCAGGCTCTGGCGGCGAAGATCAACGGCAAGACCGTGACCATCAAGGCCAAGGGCGGCGCATCCGGCCGTCTGCACGGCAAGGTCACCGGCAAGGAAGTTGCCGAGGCTCTGGCCCAGCTGGCCGGTGCTCCCATCGACAAGAAGAAGATCGAGCTGGAGACCAAGGATATCAAGGACGCAGGCGTGTTCAACGCCAAGGTGCGTCTGCATGTCGGTGTCGTGGCTTCCTTCAAGATCATGGTGGAAGTGGAGCAGGCCTGATTCCAAAATGCCTGTCAGCGCCCCCTCAGTGCAGGGGGCGCTTTTTGGGTTTCTGAGAGGAAAACGATACCATGCCGAACGAACGACATTATACCAATGAACTGAATCTGGAGAGCGTGGGCATCAACCTGCCCTACAACATGCAGGCCGAACAGAGTGTGCTGGGCGCGGTGCTGCTCAAGCCGGATACCCTGACCGACCTGGTCGAGATCATCCGGCCGGAGATGTTCTACACCCGCCAGAATGCACAGATCTATTCCGAGATGCTGCGGCTCTTCACGAGCGACCAGACCATCGACTTCGTCACCCTGCTGGACGCAGTCATCTCGGACGGCGTCTTCCCCAGCGCGGACGAGGCGAAAGTCTACCTGACCGGTCTGGCCGAGACGGTGCCCAGCATCTCAAACGTCAAGGCCTATGCCCAGATCGTGCAGGAAAAGTATCTGGTCCGCCAGCTGATGGGGGTGGCGAAGGATATCTTGCAGGATGCGGGCGATGAGCCGGACGCGGACCTGCTGCTGGAAAACGCCGAACAGCGCATCTACGAGATCCGCTCCGGGCGGGACTCCAGCGCACTGACGCCCCTTTCTTCCAGCATGGTGGAAACGCTGACCAACCTGCAGAAGATCAGCGGCCCCGATGCCGACAAATACAAGGGCATCCCCACAGGGTTCCGCCTGCTGGATACCGTCCTGACCGGTCTGGGCCGCGGCGACCTCGTCATCCTGGCTGCCCGCCCCGGTATGGGCAAGACCAGCTTTGCGCTGAACATCGCCACCCGCGTGGCCATGCAGCAGAAGGTACCGGTGGCCATCTTCAGCCTCGAAATGACCAAGGAACAGCTGACCAACCGCATCCTCTCGGCGGAAGCGGGCATCGACAGCCAGGCGTTCCGCACCGGTGCCCTCCGTGCCGAGGACTGGGAGTATCTGGCCATGGCGACCGAGAAGCTCCACGATGCGCCCATCTATATGGACGACACGTCCGGCATCACCATCACCGAGATGAAGGCGAAGATCCGCCGGGTCAATCAGGACCCCACCCGCCCGAACGTCGGGCTCATCGTCATCGACTATCTGCAGCTGATGACCACCGGCCAGCGCACCGAGAACCGTGTGCAGGAGATCAGCTCCATCACCCGGAACCTCAAGATCATGGCCAAAGAGATGAACGTGCCCATCATCGCGCTGTCGCAGCTGTCCCGTGCGGTGGAAAAGCAGGGCAACAACTCCAGCCACCGGCCGCAGCTGTCTGACCTGCGTGACTCCGGTTCCATCGAGCAGGATGCCGACTGCGTCCTGTTCCTCTACCGCGATTCCTATTACGCCAGCCAGAACCCAGACGGCGGTGAGGTGGACGCCGACACCGCCGAGTGCATCGTGGCCAAGAACCGCCACGGCGAGACCAGCACGGTGCCGCTGGGCTGGGATGGCGCGCATACCCGCTTTATGGATGTGGATTTCAAACGCTGATGAACGAGATCGTGGAAAAAGTGTGCGCCTTCGCGCAGGAAAACAAGTTGTTCGCGCCGGGGCAGCGGCTGTGCGCCGCCGTTTCCGGCGGGGCCGACAGCATGGCGCTGCTCCGGCTGCTGCTGCGGATCCAGCCGGTGTTCGGCTACGAGCTGACGGCCTGCCATGTGAACCACGGCCTGCGGGGAGAGCCCGCCGACCGGGACGAAGCCTTTGTCCGGGCCGAGTGTGCCCGGCTGGGGGTGCCGCTGACAGTTTTCCGCCCGGCAGATGTGGGAATGGCTGTACCGCCCCATGCCGGGGAGGACTGGGCCCGCAGACTCCGCTATGCCTGCTTTGCCCAACTGCTGGCAGGCGGGATAGACTGCATTGCAACGGCCCATACTGCTACTGACCAGACCGAGACGCTGCTGTATGGGCGGTGGCGACCGCATCTATCCCACCGGCCC
>ERZ772879.2788-NODE-2788-length-10010-cov-3.842089_pt1 | contig 10010 bp, 8 predicted proteins | sample MGYA00580582_ERZ772879 | MGnify/ENA primary metagenome ERZ772879 (study PRJEB29015, sample SAMEA2737682) | human gut metagenome | biome: human gut; feature: human-associated habitat; material: faeces | place: China | collected 2012 ... | reverse complement strand
CGTTACCTCGATGCTCTATTACAACCACGGTTTGGGACAGGCTTTCGGTTCGTACGACGACTATTACAACGGAGGGCAGGACGACAACGCCATCGTTTATCTCACTCTGGCCAATGAACTCATTCACCAAGTAAATCCGCGGGCGATAACCATCGCCGAAGAAATGAGCGGAATGCCGGGATTAGCAGCGAAATTCAACGACGGAGGAATAGGGTTCGATTACCGAATGGCTATGGGAATACCCGATTTCTGGATAAAGACCATTAAAGAGAAAAAAGACGAGGACTGGAAACCCACGGCCATATTTTGGGAACTGACCAATCGGCGTTCCGATGAAAAGACCATCAATTATGCCGAGAGCCACGACCAAGCACTGGTCGGCGATAAAACCATTATTTTCCGGCTCATCGACGACGTCATGTATTGGCACATGAGCAAGGGAGATACCAATCTGATCGTAGATCGAGGCATGGCCCTGCATAAAATGATACGGCTGGTAACCCTCTCGACCATCAACGGCGGTTACCTCAACTTCATGGGAAATGAATTCGGCCACCCCGAATGGATCGATTTTCCGCGTCAAGGAAACGGCTGGTCCTATAAATACGCCCGTCGGCAATGGGACCTCGTAGACCGAAACGATTTGAAATATCAATACCTCGGAGCCTTCGACGAAGCCATGATTCACATCATAAGCCAAAAGAAAAAATTCGAACGAACCCCTATTGTCAAACTCTGTGAAAACGACGGAGACCAAGTACTCGCATTCCTGCGCGACGATCTGCTTTTCGTATTCAACTTCCACCCGTTCAAATCCTTCAACGGATACGGCATTTTGGCCCCGACAGGAGAATACGAGCACATACTCAGTAGCGACGATCCTGCATTCGGAGGATACGGACTCATCGATATGAAAGTGAAACACCTCACCCGACACGATCCGTTATTCGAAAAAGACAACAAAGAATGGCTCATGCTCTACCTCCCGGCACGGACAGCTCAGATTTTAAGATGGAAAAAGCCCGAACCCGGAGAAACGAAGAATGCAAGTAAATCGAAAAAATCGGCAGGTTCGATAAAAAAAGAGAATAAAAGCAAAAAGAAATAGTCCATCGACAATCCGTTTAGATATGGAAAAGCGTAATAAATGCAAAGCTCGAAATGCAGTAATTCACACAATTGGCATTTATTAAGTAGTAATCTTTCATTCGGAAGCTCATGAAAAAAATACTTGGAACGCTACTGATACTCACAAATATCGTGATATTCTCCGGTTGTACTTTTATTAACGAAGAAGAAAAATTCAATCCGGTCGCTTTGAAAATCGAAAGTACAGATTTGGCACAAACGACCCGAGACGAATATACGATACCGGCGGGAGGAGGGCAGCTAACTGTTTATAGTGCAGAAGAAAAAAATCCTTTTTGCCTCGTCAACTGGTTCGAAGTAAACGGTGTGGAATGCTACCTGAACGGAGTAGAAAATGATTTATACAACGACAGGGCAGACTATTCCTACGACTGGGGAGAAATTATCATCTCATCGGCCACTCTACCGGTCAAAAACAATATTACAATTCGTCCGAATCTTTCCGGGAAAGAGAGGAAAATTCGCATAGGACTCAACTGTTTCAAATACGATTATAGAATTCTGGATATAATCCAACGTTCTAATGAAAGCAAACCTTAACGAGCTTTACAAAATCGAGTTACGACGAAGATAGTCTATTGAGAAAGCCATGATACCGAAAGTAATCGAACAATTACCGAGGACATTTTTGCCTCTTACAGAATCTCCTGCTCGAATTTCCGGCACTCCACCGACGAAAATCGAAGAAAAGAAACAAGATAGATACATGTTTGTAACGCTTCTGTAACATCAATATCGTTTCTTTGCGAGTGAAAAAACATGCAAATTGGACATTATGGAAACGTTCTATCTGATCATCGTTATTTTTATCTTTCTCATCGCCATTTTCGATTTATCGGTGGGAGTCAGTAACGATGCCGTCAACTTCCTCAATTCGGCTATCGGGGCAAAAGCAGCCCCCTTCAAAGTAATTATGGCGGTCGCCGCAATAGGAATCTTTGTAGGAGCCTCCATGTCGAACGGTATGATGGATATCGCACGGCATGGAATATATCAGCCCCAATATTTCTACATGAACGAAATCATGAGTATCTTGTTGGCGGTCATGCTCACAGATGTAGTTTTACTCGACATATTCAATACGATGGGACTCCCCACATCGACCACCGTATCGATGATATTCGCATTGTTAGGCGGCACATTTGCTTTGGCTATCGTGAAAACGATAAATAGCGCAGGAGCCTTGCAAATGGGAGACCTCATCAATACAGACAAAGCTCTGCAAGTAATCGTAGCCATTTTCGTATCCGTAGCCATCGCCTTCTTCTTTGGTGTTTTGGTACAATACATCGCCCGCTTGATTTTCAAATTCAATTACCAGAAACAGTTAAAATACTTCGGTGCGCTGTTCGGCGGATTCGCGGCTACCTCCATCATCTATTTCATACTTATCAAGGGATTAAAAGAGTCCACGCTGATGACTCCCGAAAACCGCCAATGGATTCACGACAACACACAAATACTTTTAGGCTGTTGCTTCCTATGCACGACAATACTCATGCAAGTACTCATGTGGTGTCGCATAAACATTTTGAAAATAGTCGTCTTGTTGGGAACTTTTGCTCTGGCATTAGCTTTTGCGGGAAATGACTTAGTCAACTTTATCCGTCATCGCCCTGCACGAGGGTGAAGGCAAGACCAAGGAGGACATCAAGAAGCGCACCATCGAGATGCTGGAGACCGTTGGCATCGCCAACAGCAACGGCGTCAGTCCCGATCAGTACTTGATGACCTCTCTTCTCGATTCGGCTTCAACGCCTTCCATATTCCTCATCGGTTCAGGTATAATTATGGTTGTCGCCCTGCTCACCTCCAAAAAAGCACATAACGTAATCAAAACCTCTCTCGACCTATCCCGCCAAGAAGCCGGAGAAGAAAGTTTCGGGACTTCTCCCATCGCTCGTAAATTGGTGCGCATGACAACAAATACATCTTCTTTTATTGTCAATAACATACCGCCCAAAGCCAGAACTTGGCTCAACGCCCGATTCGACAAAGACGAAGTCATACTCGAACACGGTGCGGCATTCGACTTAATTAGAGCCTCGGTAAATTTGGTGCTTGCCAGCTTGTTGATCGCATTGGGAACCTCGTTGAAACTACCCCTATCCACTACCTATGTCACCTTTATGGTTGCTATGGGTACGTCTCTTGCCGACAAGGCTTGGGGACGCGATAGTGCCGTTTACCGTATCACCGGAGTCATCTCCGTTATCGGAGGTTGGTTTCTCACGGCCGGAGCCGCTTTTTTGATTTGTTTTACAGTGACGATGATTGTCTATTTCGGAGGTAGTATCGCTATTATCCTGTTGGGAGCATTAGCCGCTTATATGCTCATACACAGCCAAATATCATACAATAAAAAACTAAAACAAGAAAAAAACAGCTCGCTGGCACAACAAATGGTCGCCAACAAAGACAAGCAAGAAGCACTTGTCTTATTGAGAAAATTCAGCCGGGAAGAATTCGCCAAAGTCCTCGAATGGAGTGCCGACCTATATCATCGAGTCACCACCGGTTTCCTCAACGAAAGTTACAGAACCCTGCGCAAAGCGATGGGCGATATAGAAACGGAACGGCGATACTTCAAACAAGTAAAACGGTTGGGAACCATAGGAGTCTCCCACTTGAATGACAAAGTAGGATTAGAAAAAGGTCTCTATTATTTTCAAGGAAACGATTTCTCTTACGACATTATCCACTCCATAAAAAGAACCTGCGAACCTTGTTTGGAACATACCGACAATAATTTCAATCCTTTGGAGCAAAGTCAGAAAGACAGCTTTGGAGAGATAGCGCAATCGATCGTATCGTTCTTGGAGGAAAGCCGGCAATCGATCGAAAAAGATGCGTTCGGAGATCTTGCCGCCCTCTACAATCAAGGGAATATACTCATCAATCAATTAGGTGTACTCAAACGGGAAGAAATACGTCACATGCGGGAACAAGTCTCCTACATCAAAGTAGGAATCGTTTACCTCACTGTCATTCAAGAATCCCAAAATGTAGTAGCTTATACGATAAACCTGTTGAAAATGAATCAAAAATTTCAGGAAGGGAATTAACAATCATATAAAGTCTCAATTTGCATCTTTTAATTTTTGAGAACTTGGGTTGCCTTTTGCGGGAGTAAAGGGCAACTCTCTTTTTATAGACAAAAATAGGGCTTATCATTTCTGAATATGCCCTATCGGTTATAACGACTCTGTCGATAATTTAGCAAGGATATGACTCCGTGGTAAATCAGGAGGAGTTATGTTTTTTACCCATCTAACCCCTCTCCTCAGAAACTGTCGTTTCTGAGGTCTCTCCCCTATTGCTAACGCAACTCCCCGAATGCTACGGAACACGGCAAGGGAGAAGGGTAAATGTAATCCTTCTCTTTCGATAAAATAATGTGGCAGAAAGGTATTAAACCTCCTCTGTGTGGAGCAGCCATATAGGGAAGGTGGCACGCAGTGACGGAGGGGTTAAAATCCGCAACAGAGGAATCGTATCAACCTCATCGATGAGTCCGAAATGTGATTATTTACAAAGAATTCATCTCTAAAATTCAAGTCTATCCCCACGGGGGCTACCGAATCTTACGCTTCAATTTCGTTTTATTTTTCTTCATGAGGAACGACACGAATCCCCACGTCGGAGATACCTCTGATACGATCGTCCCGCATAGCTTGTTGCACAGTGAAGACATGTTCCTTCTCGCCCGAAAAGCGGAAATCGTCATTCAGCAAAACCTCCTGCTGATAATAAGAGCCCCAACCTCCGCCCGACCATCGTCCGAACTCATCGGCCAATTCACAATTTACCGTATCGGTTTTCAAAACTCCGCCCTCGTCGTTGTAAGAAACGAAAAGCCACAAATTCCTATACGTATAATCTCCGTTATGCCGCAGAGACAAATAGACATCATACCGGTTCACGGTATCGGGAACTTCCGGTGTAAAGCGTTGTACGTCCCGTTTGAACCAGCCGTTTTTAGGAAGGGTATTAAACTCGTTATACACATCGGTTCGCCCGCAGGAGACCGTGCCTCCCAGTAAAAGACAAACGATACCTGTATTTACCAAGTTCCTCCACATACGCCCATCTATTCTTTCTTATCGGAAGCGGCAGGTTTAGACGAAATGTTTTCACTACCGTTGCGAGCAGCAGCCGTATGGTTGCCATTGTCATTTCCGCCCTTTTTATTTCCATCACGGGAAGCCTTGTTCTGATTCCGATTGTTATTATTAGAACGGTTATTCCGTTCGCCCGACTGTTGACGACGATTGTTATTACCTCCGTTATTATTCCGTTTCTTATTTTTCTTCGCCTTATCGAAGCGAGTCAAACTGTCTTGTCCCACCACGTCTTCGAAATCGCGACGTTCGGGAGCACGAGCTCCGGCTTCCGACTCCAATGTATCGGGCTTTATTCCTTTCTTATTCAAAGCGATTACCTCGAATACCCTATCGGCAGAAATCGTTACCAAATTGGCGGCAATAGACTTATCGGTCGAATAAGTCATCTCACGTTTGAAAATATCGGTTTTGAAGTGATAATAGGTATTCATCTTCGTTTCCAACGGAATCTCTCGCGATGGTAACCGCTTCTGGGCTTCCACGTATGCATCGGCCTCATAATTCAAGCAACATTTCAATTTGGCACATTGTCCGGCCAACTTTTGAGGATTGAGGGCTATATCTTGGAAACGGGCAGCACTGGTCGCTACCGAGACAAAGTTGGTCATCCAACCCGAACAGCACAATTGACGGCCACAGGGTCCCAAGCCCCCGATACGTCCGGCCTCCTGACGCGCCCCGATCTGCTTCATCTCGATACGCACCCTGAACGCTTCGGCCAACACTTTAATCAACTGGCGAAAATCGACCCGCTCGTCGGCAATGTAATAGAAGATGGCCTTATTACCGTCTCCCTGATATTCGACATCGCCGATCTTCATATTCAAATGCAAATCTTCGGCAATCTTACGGGCTCGAATCATCGTATCATGCTCTTTCGCCTTAGCTTCTTCGAATTTTTCCAAGTCATTGGGTTTGGCTTTCCGATAGACACGCTTTAATTCCGGATTATCGATCTTTACATTGTTCTTTTTCATCTGTATCAAGACCAAACGCCCGGTGAGAGTAACCTCACCGATATCATGACCGGGCGAAGCCTCGACAGCGACCAAATCGCCGGGAGCAAGTTTGATATGAGTTGTATTACGGTAATATCCTTTTCGGGTATTTTTGAAACGCACCTCGACCAAATCGGTATCGTCGTGCGATTCGGGAATATCGGACAGCCAGTCGTAGACTTCCAATTTCGCACCTTTCCGACGACAAGCGCACGGGTCGAGTTGTGTTTTTTCCGACGGATTTATCGTATTGTTATCGTTTGTATTATCCATTTTGAATTTGTCGTTAACAAGAACAAAGCCATAGATCGTACACGAATTTCATTCGGGTAACGCCCTACGGCCTCGTCATTCGTTTTTAAAGTGGAGCGGTATGGCGTCTCCTTGTTATTTGGCGAAACTTACAGCCCGAGTTTCCCGGATAACGGTAATCTTTACCTGACCGGGATAAGTCATCTCGTCTTGAATACGTTTTGCAATTTCAGTCGACAAGTTTTCGGTTTCGGCATCGCCTATCTTGTCGGCTCCGACAATCACTCGCAATTCGCGGCCGGCCTGTATGGCATAGGTCTTCAACACGCCCGGATAAGACAGAGCCAACTGTTCGAGATCGTTCAACCGTTTGATGTAAGCCTCGACGATTTCGCGACGAGCGCCGGGACGAGCTCCCGAAATAGCGTCGCACACTTGTACGATAGGAGCCAACAGACTGGTCATTTCGGTTTCGTCGTGGTGAGCTCCGATAGCATTACAAATGTCTGGCTTTTCCTTATATTTCTCCGCCAACTTCATGCCTAACAATGCATGCGGCAATTCGGGTTCCTCATCGGGCACTTTACCTATATCGTGCAACAAACCGGCCCGACGGGCTTTCTTGGGATTCAAACCGAGTTCCGAAGCCATAACGGCACAAAGGTTCGCCGTTTCACGAGAGTGTTGCAGCAAGTTCTGCCCGTAGGAAGAACGGTATTTCATTTTACCCACCAGACGAATCAATTCGGGATGCAGACCGTGCACGCCTAAATCAATGGCAGTGCGTTTACCGGTCTCGATAATTTCTTCCTCGATCTGTTTACGTACTTTGGCAACCACCTCTTCGATACGTGCCGGGTGGATTCGGCCGTCGGTTACCAACTGATGCAAGGCCAGACGAGCGATTTCACGGCGAACGGGATCAAAAGCCGAAAGCACAATGGCTTCGGGGGTATCGTCGATGATCAGATCCACGCCGGTAGCGGTCTCCAGTGCGCGGATGTTGCGGCCCTCGCGGCCGATGATGCGGCCCTTCATCTCATCGCTGGGCAGCGGCACCACACTGACGGTGGTCTCGCTGCAATGGTCGGCAGCACAGCGGCTGACGGCCTGTCCGATGAGGTTGCGGGCGATGTTATCGCAGTTTTCCTTCAGGTCGGTCTCGTAGGCGGCAACGCGCACGGCCTTTTCGTGGGTCAGCTCCTCGTCCACCTTGTGCAGCAGCACCTCGCGGGCGTCCTCCTGGCTCAGACCGGCCAGCGTTTCCAGACGCTCCATCTCCTTGGCGCGCAGAGCGTCGATCTCTGCCAGACGCTCCTCGGCCTCGGCAGCACGCTTTTTCAGCTCTTCTTCCTTCTTTTCCAGCGCCTCGGTCTTGCGGTCCAGCGCTGTCTCCTTCTGGTCGATGCGGTTCTCCTGACGGCTGATCTCCGCACGGCGCTGCTTGATCTCCTTGTCGGCCTCCGCCTTCTGGGCATCGACCTCGGCTTTCAGACGGAAAGCCTCGTCCTTTGCTTCCAGAACCGCTTCCTTGCGCTTCTGGTCGGCGGTCTTGATCGCCTCGTTCACCAGCCGGGTAGCCTCGGCTTCGGCGCTGCCGATCTGGGCTTCGGCGGTCTTTTTACGGTTGTTGTAACCAATAAAATAGCCCGCAGCCACACCGACAACAGCAACGATCAAGGCCACGATCACTCCGATCGCGGTCATTGCGTTCACTCTCCTTTGTTTCAATTCAATGCAAAATTAAAAGCAGGAGACGCTGCGCAGCAGGACACGGGCAATGATATAGAAAGAGCTTTCAATGCAAAAAGTGACACCAAAACCATACGCACCACCCAAAACCGGCGGCACGGGCAAAAGCATACGGCTTTTCTCTTTACGGTTCCATTTTATATCAAACAGGCACGCTTTGCCTGAAACGGGTACAGGGTCACACTGAAACCTGCGTACAGCGTCTTTGATTCCATACTACTAAATATAGTACGAAACATTTGCCCGCTTGTCAAGAGGAAAACCCTGCCCGCAGAACATTTTGTGCAGAAAAACAAAAATAAGATGGCTGCGGCAGGCACCCCCTCAGTCATCGCTGCGCGATGACTGAGGGGGTTCTCTCCTTCAAACCAAAAGGGCTGCCCCGGAGAACGGAGCAGCCCTTCTGGTTTATGATGAAAAGAAGAAAATGAAGGAGAATGTCTTATTATTTGGCGGCTTTTTCGCCCTCCGGGAAGATGATCTTATTCACAAAGAAGAAGATCACCATGGAGATGCCGCCGTTGAGCACGGTGGTGCCGATGTTGTAAATGAAGTCCGGTACCAGCAGCCCTGCCACCGCCACCCAGATGCAGTTGATGGAGTTGACGATGCAGGTAATGACGCAGAAGGCCAGTACATACCAGCCGATCTGTTTTGCCAGATCGCCCTTGCTGCGGAACACAAAGTTGCGCTGGATGGGGAAGTTGATGCACTCGCCGATGACCATGGCGATCATGTAGGCGCAGAAGTAGGGCAGACCGCCGTGGGCGGCATCGTAGCCGAGGATGTTCCACTTGAAGGTCTCGCCGAACAGGGTGATGTCGATGCCCGGCCAGCCGAAATCCACCACCGGCAGGCTTGCAAAGGCCTTGGGCAGAAATTGCAGCAGCAGGTACTTGAACACCGTGATGAGGTTGGACACGATGACGAACAGGCCGCCCTCGCGCACCCACTTGGCAGCGGCGGGGTGCTTTGCCGCAAAGTTATTCCAGAAATTCATAGCCTGCTTCCTTTCAGCTGTTTTTCAAGCGCTCTTCCATGCGGCTGTTCAGCACGAGGTTCTTCACGGCCTCAAAAATCACCCGCACAAGGCCGATGATCCAGAAGCCCTGCAGCTCCATCACGATGCCGTCCACCATGCCCATGCTGATAGCGCCGTTGGTCATTTTGGCCAGCGCCCGCAGGGGCATATTGTACTGGAACAGGATGTTCAGGTCGGGTTTGCCCTTTTTGATGCTACGGCGCAGCAGGGTGCCCAGCACGGCAGCCGCCAGCCAGCCGATGGGGCTGCGTCCGTGTCCCATCTCGCCCAGCGTCATGTTGCGGTCGATGTGCACCTTGTTCTCCGGAATGGGACGGCCCAGCAGCGCCTCAAACTCCGCGTCCGGCACATTCTGCACCTGTGCGGTGCGGTAATGTGCAAGGTCTTTGCCTGCGTAGGGGTCGGGTGCGTCGGTGCCCGCCACCGTGACGGCGGCAGTCAAGCGGATATCGACGCTGGAAGCGCCCACCAGCAGCTGATAGCTGCCGCCCTCCACCTCCCAGCGGTCGGTCTTGACGTTCCAGTAGCGGAACGCCTTATCGTCCAGCGGGATGGTGACGGTCTTGCTCTCTCCGGCTTCCAGCTGCACCTTGGCAAAGCCCTTCAGCTCCTTGACAGGGCGGAAAACTTTTGCATCCGGCTTTGCCACATACAGCTGCACCACCTCGGCACCGGCACAGCTGCCGGTGTTGG
>ERZ772879.2786-NODE-2786-length-10013-cov-3.034646_pt1 | contig 10013 bp, 9 predicted proteins | sample MGYA00580582_ERZ772879 | MGnify/ENA primary metagenome ERZ772879 (study PRJEB29015, sample SAMEA2737682) | human gut metagenome | biome: human gut; feature: human-associated habitat; material: faeces | place: China | collected 2012 ... | reverse complement strand
TTCTGAAAAATGATATCGAACCTTACGTCACTTTATACCACTGGGAACTGCCATATGAACTCTACAAAAGAGGCGGCTGGCTCAATCCGCAGATTGTAGAATGGTTCGGTGATTATGCGCGTCTCGTTGCGGAACGTTTCAGTGATCGTGTAAAAAATTTCTTTACTTTAAACGAACCACAGTGTTTCATCGGCCTCGGCTTCCTGACCGGAGATCATGCTCCCGGTGTACAGGCCCCGCTGCGTGATACTTTCGAGATGGCACATAATGCTCTGAAAGCACACGGCAGAGCCGTCCAGATGCTTCGTGCCTACGGCAAACAGAAGCTTTGCATCGGTTATGCCCCGACTGCATCTATGTGCTATCCTGCAACAGAATCCGCACAGGATATCGAAGCTGCAAGAACCGCCTTATTCTCACTTCCTGCTGATAAGCAGAACTGGACCTGGAACGTTTCCTGGTGGTCCGATCCGGTCTTTTTCGGTCATTATCCGGAAGAAGGACTCGTAAAATATGAAAAATATCTTCCAAAGATTACCACTGAAGATATGAAGCTGATCTCCCAGCCGATCGACATGTACGGACAGAACATCTACAACGGTCAGTGCGTCCGCATGGGTAAAGACGGCAAACCGGAGTTTCTAAAACGCTATGAAGGATTCCCGAAAACCGCTATCGACTGGCCGGTGACACCGGAATGCCTCAACTGGGGACCGCGCTTCCTCTACGAAAGATACCAAACACCGATCTACATTACCGAAAACGGACTGTCCTGCCATGACGTCGTTTCTCTCGATGGCAAAGTACATGATCCGAACCGTATCGACTTCCTCGCAAGATATCTCGGTGAATTAAAAAAGGCAGCTACTGCTGCCGATATCCGTGGTTATTTCCACTGGTCACTGATGGATAATTTCGAATGGTCAAAAGGTTACTCTGAACGCTTCGGACTTATCTATGTAGACTACCGCACACAGCAGCGGATCATGAAAGATTCCGCTTACTGGTACCGTGACTACATAAAAAACAACGGTGAAATTTAATTCCGCCCCTTAAGAAGCTGTTCAATTTTTGATACAAACAGGTCAAATGCTACATTATTCCTGCCACTGTTGATCATAATATCTGTTTTTGCTCTTGTTGGCTTTACATACAGATAATGCATCGGTTTTACGGTGGCAGGATACTGTTCAATGATTCCATTCAGGTCTCTGCTCCGCCTTTGTTGAAATGGAACAACTGATTTTTTATCTCCTCAGTATGGATATGAACAACTGATTTTCCCTGTTTAGTTATATCTTTTGATTAGATTTGTTTCCGTTTTAAACTTATTAACATGATACGGTATTTCTATATGTTACTTCTTTTCCTGAATCTCTAACAGCTTTTTCAGACGTGCAACTTCATCCTCAAGCGTTTTCCTTTGCTTTCTCTCATCTGCTACTCTCTTTTCAGCCTCAATCCTTAACTGTTTTTCTTCATCTGCCCGCTGTTTTTCTTCATTTGCTCGCTGCTTTTCTTCATCTGCTCGCTGTTTTTCTTCATCTGCTCGCTGTTTTTCTTCATCTGCTCGCTGCTTTTCTTCATCTGCTCGCTGCTTTTCTCTTGCAGTATTTCTTTTTAAAGCCCCAATATCTATTTCGTCCATATTCTCAAACAGATATCCCATACCATGACCTCCAATCTCGCCTATAATATTGCTGGCCTCCTCATTCGGTACTTTTAATTTCATTAGTAATGACCATAATATTTTCTTATATATCTCTTTTGAAAAAGATATTTCATTTTCAATCGGATAATTAATTCCGTTTTCCATAGTTTGCGGTTTGTATTTGTAATGCTGATTGTTTCCGTTCAAAATATTGAATACGGATTCCAACTGCATATCCATATCAAAGCCTTGATTTTCGTCCACTTTTCTTCTGTCCGCACCCGACGCAATATTGTCCGCAATGTATGTTATATAAGCAAGAGAATTATCGGCAATCGAAGAATTTTGTATCATATTCTTGTGATGATACTTTACTTGTTCCAAAATTTCCGTATCTTTTATTCCGACGGTATCCTTCAAAAATTCATATCCCGAAATACTGTGATTTTTACTTTTATCTCCGCGATATGCCGGTTTTCCTATATCGTGTAATAAAGCGCCTGCGATAACTTTCAATTTACTTTTTTGCAATTTTTCTCACCTCATCTGTCTTAACCGCACCCATTCCCAAGGCGGTTTTTATTCCTGTTCCCGAATACTCCGCAAATGTCAGTAACAGCTTAACTATTTGCGTCATTTGCTGTGTGCCGTGTATTTTGATACAAATATTTCCGATATATGACGGAATTTTTATTGACTCCAAATGATATACCGTGCTTCTTAAATTGTAACCGATAATTTCCGTACTATCTATAAGACTTTCTAACATATCTTCATCATATATACTGAACTCGGTCGAAAACGAATCGAATTTTCTGATTAAATTCTTATATATCGCCTGGTATTAAGTAACGGTTGGAGATTCCTATTACCGAACACCGGCTAACTCACTTGACTAATATATCATATATACTTTATCTTGTAAAGCACTAATTTTATGCTTAAATTTGAATGCTTAAATTTTAAAATACTGTCTGCCGCTGGCGATATCTTTATCCACACGCGCTTTCAGTTCTTCTTTATTTTCAAATTTCTGCTCCGGTCTGACGAACTCAATCAGTTCCACCATGACTTCTTTGCCGTAAGCATCTGCATCATAATCAAATAAAAATGTCTCAAGCCACACCTTCTCTTCGTTGGATACGGTCGGTCTGACTCCTACATTTGCAATACCATTATATCCATAACCGTCCATATACGCCCGGCACAGATACACGCCTCTCGGCGGTATAATCTTGCGCTTCGGCCATGCAATATTCATCGTTGGAAATCCAAGTGTTCTTCCAAGTTTATGTCCATGCTCTACCGTGCCGCAGATTCCATAAGAATAGCCCAGAAGTCTGCCGACCAGATCCATGTTTCCGGTTCCCAGTATCTTCTTTGTGTAGGTACTGCTGATAATATGATTCTCATACCGTATCTTTTCCAAAACAATCAGACGATATCCATATCTTTCCTGATACTGGGCAAGCATATAGATATCTCCTTCTTTATTATAGCCAAACTGGAAATCTGTACCTACTACTACATAAGCTGCATGAAATGTTCCGATGATAATATTCCGGATAAAATCCTCAGCTCTCATCTGACGGATTTCATCTGTAAATGGACAGTCGACCAGATAATCCACCTCATCCTCCAGATGAATCTGCCGTTCCTGCGGAAGCATCAATAGCGCCGGTGAATCCATATCAAACGCACATACTACACTATCTACATCATCTTTGTCCTGCAGTTTTTTCACTGTGTCAACGAGCGTCATATGCCCTTTATGAAGTCCGTCAAACTTTCCAAATGTCACTGCTGTCTTTCTGGCATTGTCATAATGCTCAAGACCTCTGATATACTGCATCTATTTTTCCTCTTTTATATAAAACATTTTCCGTATCCGGTACTCACGTTCTTTCTCGTGATACTGATACACCCCAATAAAATCTTCTACATCATCATATACCCTGACATACGCTTCGTCCAGAATATTTTCATCTTTCCGGACATCTCTGTCTTTGATCCCATTACCATTATACGCAAGTCTCGCCGCTTCTCCCGACACAATAATGCTCGGATAATTTGCGAACATTTGATCAATTGGAACCAGTATTTCTGACAGTCTGTCTTCTTTCTTTAATACCTCGATTTGTGCAAGTGTCAGACTGTCCTTTATCTCAAATCTGCTTACCTTTGTTCTTGTAAGCTTTTCCATACATGCACCACATCCAAGCTTCTGCCCGATATCGTGGCACAGTGTACGGATATATGTTCCTTTTGAGCAATGAACCTTCATTGTCACCCGTGGCAATGCTATACTTAGGATTTCAATATCGAAAATCTGTACCCGTCTTGCCGCACGCTCTACAGTCTTGCCTTCTCTGGCAAGCTCATAAAGCTTCTTGCCGTTGATTTTAAGCGCGGAATACATAGGTGGAACCTGATTGTAATCCCCCACAAAATCTAAAACTGCAGCCCGGACCTGTTCTTCTGTAAGCTCGTCTGTCTCACTGCTTTTTAGTATCTGTCCGGTTGTATCCTGGGTATCTGTCTCCACACCCAGAAGCATCACAGCCTCATAGACTTTGTCTTTATCTGTCAGCATATCGCACAATTTTGTTGCACGTCCCAGACATACAGGCAGCACACCGACCGCATCCGGATCCAATGTGCCTGTGTGACCGATTTTCTTCTGTCCTACGATTCCACGAAGCTTTGCAACCACGTCATGAGAAGTAAATCCCTGCTCTTTATATACATTTATAACTCCGTGTATCATGCCTGTCCTTTCAACTGCTCATCAATGCGCTCTGCCAGATTATTCAGAATATCCTGCGGCGTACCTGTCATAGTAACTCCAGAAGCTTTTTCATGTCCACCGCCGCCAAAATATCCTGCAATCTTGCTTACATCAACTTCATTCCCAGAACGAAGGCTGACTTTAAATACATTCTGATCCAGCTCATACATAAAAATAGCAACTTCCACGCCTCTGGTATTACGGAGCTGGCTTACGATCCCGTCAAGATCTTTTGGCTTTACACCATAGAAATCCATGACTTTCTTACGAATATAGGAGACGATACATTTTCCTTCCATGAACAAAAAGCTCTCCACCAGTGCACGTCCGAAAATCTGCATTCTCGCATAAGATTTTTCGTAAAATGTATCCATAATAAGATCTGCCGCATCAATTCCAGTCTCCAGAAGTTCTGCCGCCGCACGAAATGTAGATGGTCCGGCACAGGAATACTGAAATACTCCTGTATCATGTACGATTCCTAGATACAGTGCTTCTGCAATCTCTTTTGTAATCTTATCTTTATCAATCAGATTGTAAACAAGCTCTGAAGTGGAGCTTGCATCTGGTACAACATAATTATCCTGTGCAAAACAGATATTGCTGACATGATGATCAATACAAAGTGTATGTCCTGCACTTACGAACAGTGGCACAGAAAACTCCAGTCTTCCGGTATCTCCACAGTCCAGTACAATGAACAGATCATAATGTTTACTCTCGTCAATCTCATGTAAAATCTCATCCGTCCCTTTGATTCTGTAAAATGTAGATGGGATTTCCTCCAGAAAAACGTCCACTTCTTTGTCTGGATAATTATTCTGGATATACTGATACATTGCCATACAGGATCCGACACAGTCGCCATCCGGACGCACATGTCCTCCGATGGCGATTGTTTTTGCCGGTTCCAGAATCTTATTCAGATTCAACATCTTCATCACCTTCTGTGTTCAGATCTTTTGTTACTTCATCAATCTTCTTGGACATGTTAACACCATACTCAATAGACTGATCCAGAATGAACTGAATCTCCGGAGTGTTTCGCATATTCAGAGTTCTTGCCAGTTCGCGGCGGATAAATCCTTCTGCACTTCTCAGTCCTTTGATTGTATCCTCCTGCGCCTTTACGTCACCGAGAACACTGATATATGCTTTACATGTCTTAAGATCTGGTGCCACCTCGACTGCTACAACAGATGTCCACGGAGCTACCCGCGGGTCCTTTAAGCCCCGGCGGATAATCTCACTGAGTTCACGCTGTACTTCGGTGTTCACTCTTGTATTCTTAATACTTCTTTTTCTCAATTTCTATTCCTCCTAAGAGAAGGCTTTTCACATGATTTTCCTTATCTTGGAACCTCTACCATCTTGAAGGCTTCTACAAGGTCACCCTCTTTGATGTCATTGAAGTTTGCAAATACGAAACCACACTCATAGCCTGCTTTTACTTCTTTTACATCATCTTTGAAACGTTTCAGAGATGCAAGCGGTCCCTCAAAGATCACAATTCCATCTCTTGTCAGACGAACTGAGCAGTCACGCTCAAACAAACCATCCAGTACATAGGAACCTGCAATAGTTCCGACACCGGAAGCCTTGAATGTCTGACGCACTTCTGCATGACCAAGTACTTTTTCTTCGAATACCGGATCAAGCATTCCTTTCATAGCTGCCTCTACATCCTCAATCGCATTATAGATGACACGATACAGACGTACATCTACGCCCTCTCGCTCTGCTGTTTCTTTTGCAGTTGCATCCGGACGTACGTTAAATCCAATGATAATTGCATTAGATGCAGATGCAAGGCTGACATCAGACTCATTGATTGCACCAACACCACCATGGATCACTTTTACAATAACTTCGTCGTTAGACAGCTTCAGAAGGCTCTGTTTTACAGCCTCTACAGATCCCTGTACATCAGCCTTAACGATCAGATCAAGTTCTTTTAAATTACCTTCCTGAATCTGTGTAAACAGATCATCCAGGGAAAGTTTTGACTTTGTATCTTCAAGAAGTTTCACTTTATTCTGAGCAATAAATGTCTCAGCAAAGCTTCTTGCCTCTTTTTCATTCTTACAGCATACTACAACTTCTCCTGCATTCGGTACATCATCAAGTCCAAGAATCTCTACCGGAACAGATGGACCTGCCTCTTTGACACGTCTTCCCTTGTCATCCATCATAGCTCTTACTTTACCATGTGCCGAACCTGCTGCAATTGCATCTCCGACACGGAGTGTACCTTTCTGCACAAGTACAGTTGCAACCGGGCCTCTTCCTTTATCAAGCTGTGCTTCCAATACAAGACCTCTTGCACGGCGGTTCGGATTTGCTTTTAATTCCATAACCTCTGCAGTCAGAAGAATCATTTCCATCAGTTCTTCCAGACCTTCTCCTGTCTTAGCAGATACCGGAACGAAAATAGTACTTCCCCCCCAGTCCTCTGCGATCAATTCATACTCTGTCAATTCCTGTTTTACACGATCAACATTAGCACTCGGTTTATCAATCTTGTTGACAGCTACAATAATCTCGACACCTGCAGCTTTTGCATGGTTGATAGCCTCAACAGTCTGTGGCATGACACCGTCATCTGCTGCGACAACAAGGATTGCGATATCTGTAGAACTTGCTCCACGCATACGCATTGCTGTGAATGCCTCATGTCCCGGTGTATCCAGGAATGTGATTTTTTCTCCATTTACCTCTACAACAGAAGCACCAATGTGCTGTGTGATACCACCAGCCTCTCGGTCGATGACATTTGTCTGACGGATAGCGTCCAAAAGGGAAGTCTTACCGTGGTCAACGTGACCCATGACACAGACTACAGGTGGACGTTTTTTCATCTTGCTTTCATCCTCTTCGTCCTCTTTAAGAAGTTCTTCAATCACATCAACAACTTCCTCTTTTTCACAGAGAACATCAAACTCCAATGCGATTTCTTCAGCTGTCTCGTAATCAATTTCCTGATTGACTGTTACGATTTTACCCTGCATGAAGAGTTTCTTTACAATAACCGAAGGAACAATCTTCATCTTATCTGCAAGTTCCTGAATCGTCAGAACCTCTGGAATCGTGATAGATTTGATCTGCTCTTCCTGTTTCTGCTCTTTCTTCTCCGGTTTCTGAAGCTGAGTCTTTGGCTCATTCTTGCCCTTCTTACCTTTTCCTACGCGGTCTTCGTCATGGCGGAAGTCTTTATCTTTCTTCTTAAAGTCATCCTTACCTTTTCCTTTGTTTCTCTGTGGCTTCTGACCTTCCACGATTGGCTCTGGAATTGCCGGACTGTTCTTGCGGTTGTCACGTCTGTCATCACGTCCACGATTATCACGTCTGTCATCACGTCCGCCCTGATTACGATTGTCGCGGTTATCTCTTCTGTCATCGCGTCCGCCCTGATTACGGTTATCGCGTCTGTCATCTCGTCTGTCATCACGTCCACGATTATCTCGTCTTTCGTCGCGGTTATCACGATTTCCCTGAGAACGGTTTTCTTTTCTTTCCTGCTCTTTTTTCTCCTGTTCCAGTCTCTTCTTCTGCGCGGCTGCAGCTGCTTCTGCCTCATGCATCTGCTGAACCTGTTGACGGATTCTGTCCGGACGTGGACGAATTGGCTGGGATGGTCTTTCATCTCTTACTTCTTTGCGTCCATTCTGGGATTTTCCATTTTTATTTCCACCGTTTGAACGGTTATCTCTCTTATCATCACGTCCAGTCTGAGAACGGTTATCGCGTCTGTCGTCACGTCCCTGACCCTGACGCTTTCCACCCTGTCTTCCACCACTCTGGGTGTTCTGCGGGCGGAATACCTGGACGATTTTTTTCTTCTTTGGTGCGTCAGATTTTTCCTCTTCTGCTTTTTCGGCATTTGCCTTTGGTGCAAATGCTTTTCTTACCATATCTGCTTCTGCCTCGTCGATGGTACTCATATGTGTCTTGGCTTCCACATCCTTTTTATTCAGGAACTCAACAAGCTCTTTGCTCGGCTTATCAAGTTCTTTCGCTAACTCATATATTTTGATTTTTGACATATACACTACCTCCTCTATGCAACCGTATTATCTTCTGTCTTCATCTGCTTCATAATTTCCTTCGCAAAACCTTCGTCCAGTATTGCAAGAGATGCCCGGAATTCCTTTCCCATTGCATGCCCCAAGGTATCTTTATCTTTATAAAAATAGATTGGCACTTCATAAAATTCACACATATCCCGGAACTTTTTCTTTGTATTTTCGGAAGCATCTCCTGCCACAATAACAAGCGCTGCTCTTCCTGTCTTTACTTCCTTTTCTGTACAGAACTCTCCGCTGGCTGTCTTACCTGCCCGCGTTGCAAGCCCGACGAGTGATAAGATCTTATCTGGTTTCAAGCTCTGTCATCTCCTTTTCCAAAGACTCATACACTTCCTGCGGAATTGCCTGCTTAAAAGATCTCTCAAGGCCCTTACTTTTCACTGCCTTTTTCAGACATTCCTGATTTGGACAAATGTATGCGCCCCGTCCATTTTTGCGTCCGGTCGCATCTAACAGAATTTCTCCTTCACTGGTACGGATCACACGGATCATTTCTTTTTTATTCTTCATTTCCTGACATCCCACACACTGACGCATAGGAATCTTTTTATTTGCTCCCAATGAGATTCTTACGCCTCCTCACCGTCTTCTTCCGGCTGAACATTAGCTTCTGTTTCATTTTCCGCTTCTGTATCTACTTCTACATCTGCGTCCTCTGGATATTCTTCATTCTCATCATAAACATCTTCTTCGTACACACCTTCGCCCAGTTCCATATAGTTCTCTGGAAGCTCACCGGACTCAATTGCCTGTGTCTCGCTCTTGATATCGATCTTATATCCAGTCAGTCTTGCTGCCAGTCTTGCATTCTGTCCTTCTTTACCGATTGCAAGGGAAAGCTGATAATCCGGTACAATAACGCTTGCTTTCTTCTCATCCGGATCAGCCATAACAGAAATAACTTTTGCAGGGCTTAACGCATTCTCGATCAGGATTGCCGGATTATCGCTCCAGTTGATGATATCAATCTTCTCGCCGCGAAGTTCATTCACGATCGCATTGACTCTGGCTCCGTTCATACCAACGCATGCTCCGACCGGATCTACATCCGGATCATTAGACCATACCGCAATCTTTGTTCTGCTTCCGGCCTCTCTTGCAATACTCTTAATCTCTACGATTCCGTCTCTTACCTCTGTAACCTCAGACTCGAACAGTCTCTTTACAAGTTCCGGATGTGTACGTGATACAAGAATCTTCGGTCCTTTTGTTGTATTCTTTACTTCTACAACATAGAGCTTGATGCGCTCTGTTGGTTTGAACACTTCACCTTTGACCTGCTCATTCTCTGTCAGCATAGCATCTGCTTTTCCAAGGTTGATACTTACATTCTTACCTACATAACGCTGAACGATACCTGTTACGATATCCTTCTCTTTCTCAAAATACTGATCATATACAACTTTCCGCTCTTCCTCGCGGATTTTCTGAAGGATCAGGTTCTTTGCATTCTGTGTTGCGATACGTCCGAAAGATTTGGACTCAACCG
>ERZ772879.2785-NODE-2785-length-10013-cov-13.031432_pt1 | contig 10013 bp, 10 predicted proteins | sample MGYA00580582_ERZ772879 | MGnify/ENA primary metagenome ERZ772879 (study PRJEB29015, sample SAMEA2737682) | human gut metagenome | biome: human gut; feature: human-associated habitat; material: faeces | place: China | collected 2012 ... | reverse complement strand
AAAAGAGAACGTACTTGATGCACCCTATTATCATGTAGTATTCACAGTTCCTGAGGAATTGAATTCCATCATTTACAGCAACCAGAAGCTGTTGTATGATGCACTGTATCATGCTGCCTCAGCAACCTTGAATGAATTGGCAAAAGACGCAAAGTACCTGGGAGCTAATATAGGGTATATCTGCATTCTTCATACCTGGGGTTCTGCAATGAATTATCATCCTCATATTCATACCATTGTTCTTGGAGGTGGGCTTGATGATGAAAATAAATGGAAAGAAACAGGTGGAAAATTTTTTCTCCCATATGGTGTTATCTCGAAAGTGTTCCGTGGAAAATATCTGGATGAGTTAAAAAGCCTGTGGAATGATTCTAAGCTTAAATTTCATGGTACAGCAGAGAAATATCAGAACAGCTATCGTTTTAAAGAACTTCTTGATAAGTGTTATGAAAAGAACTGGGTCACTTACTGTAAAGAAACTTTCAATGGTGCACAGTCGGTTATCAATTATCTTGGAAAATATACCCACAGGATAGCAATCAGTAATCATCGAATCAAATCCATGACAGATACGACAGTTACATATGTAGTAAAAGACTATAAAAACGAAGGCTGCTGGAAAGAGAAAACAATTTCAGGAGAAGAATTCATCCGTCGATTCATGATGCATGTTCCTCCCAAACGATTTGTCAGAATCCGGCACTATGGTCTGCTATCATGTAGAAACAAGAGAAAAAAGATAACTCACTGCAGAAACCTGCTTGGATGTAAGAAATACATTTCTACATTAAAAAATCTAAATGCAGTAGAAATGATAAGGGTTTTATATCACATCGATGTATGCAAATGTTCTTCTTGTGGAGGGAATATGGTATCACCCCGCAAAGATAAATACAGTTCTTCTTTTCGTGCACATATGAGATGTTAAGATCTACAATTGCATAGAATAAATGACTTCCGCATAGGAGGTTTGTTTGTCATGCCTGAAATTGATTTCTTGAATAAAAAAACTTTTACCAAAACATCCGGTATGATAAACTTAAGGAAAAGAGCAACGATTGAATCCCCATAGCTATCGGCTAAAGGGACGCGACTTTGTTCACCAAGGTAAAATCGAAATTGATGTAAACGAAAGGGCAGTTTTTATCAGAACTCAAGGCTGCTTTTTCGTTTACACCAACTCCGATTGTTTCCTTAACAGTTTGCCGAAATATCTGGCTAACTTTCCCAATTTTACAGGCATTCCAGCCTGTTCATTAGTGAAATGATATGTATTTTCCCTTATTTTTGCCCTTATGAGATAATTGTAAGCCTGTAATGACACCAGTGGTAGCCGATTATACCAATTTAAAGAAGATAAAGGAAGAGCTTGATAATCAGAATAAACTTATCTTTGAGGCAGAACAGCAAAGAGGTAATTTTGAGATTGAATTGTCAGATTTAAAAGGTTTGGCAAAGCTCACAAGGAAAGCAGAGTTGCAGAGAAAGATTGATGAAAAGACAGATTATATGGATTACTATGTTCTTCTATTCATGTTTACAAATTTGTTAGCATAAATTGATGACCTTTTCACAACAAAAAAAGGTCAATTCACAACATTCCAGATAGATATTGCATGAACTTATCCGATATAATAGCTATAAATATATGTAAGCAAGGAAGTGACAATATGCGAATTGCTATCTGCGATGATGAAGTATCTATGGTTCAGATACTGGAAGAAAAAATAAAAAAGTTATTGCCGGATGCGGTTATAGATAAATATTTATCGGGTGATGAACTGATCGCAAGTGGCAGTAAGCCGGATATTCTTTTTCTGGATATTCAGATGCCGGGAATGGATGGGATGGAAACGGCAAAGGTGCTTCGTCAGGACAATGAGAATATGATACTCATTTTTGTGACAGCAGCAGAGGAATATGTTTTTCAGGCATTTGATGTCGGAGCATTTCATTATCTGGTTAAGCCATTTTCCGATGAGAAATTTAAAGAGGTTGTGACAAAGGCAGTCCATAACATAAAAAGGAGTTCCAGACTTGAAAAAGACGAAAAATATATCATGGTACAGACCGCCGGAAGTCATATAAAAATTTTTCTGCGTGATATTGTGTATGCCGAGGTGTATAACCGGAAAGTTATTATCCATACACGAAGTACGGATATTGAATACTATGGTAAATTACAGGAATTAAGTGATATGGCAGGAACAGATTTTTTCCGAACACACAGAGCCTATCTTGTACATTTTAAATATGTAGAAAAATATGATGCAACTTGTGTAACTATGAAAAATGGAACTGCATTGATTGCAAAAAAGAATTATCCGGAGTTTGTGAAGCAATATCTGAAGTATAACCAGAGGAAAGGAAATGAAGTCAGATGAGTTTAGTGGAAAGATGCTGGATGATCACATCGAAGTTTTCTGTTATTGCAATTTTGATTATTACAGGAATCTGTTTTGGTGTTTTTGTATATCCATATATGAAAAAGAAAAGGGAAGCTGCTCTGGTCAGTATTGTTTATATTGGAATTATGTCTGTGCTGTATCTGATACCGCAGCAGATTGGCAATTTTTCTGCATATATGCTGGGAGTTGTGGCTGCATTTCTTGTGATGTATGTACAGGACAGAAGAAACATCTATCAGAAAATATTTCTTGCAGTGACATTTTTTTCTATCCGTTGGCTTGCGGTTGCAATGGCAGACAGACTGGATGATTTTATCACAAAAGCTTTGGTTTTTGGGAATACGATTGCAGGAAGACAATGGCTGCAATATGGACTTTATGCTGGAACGAGAATTCTGGATATTGTGCTTTGTATCATTTTCCTTGCAGTTGCAATCGGTCTGATCAATAAAGCATATGTATACAAAAATGATGAAATGAACGTTAAAGAGCTGGTAATGCTCATCATACCTTCTCTTGTGGGAGTTACAGGATATGGCATTCTGCAATATTATCTGAATATTTATGAAAAAGATACAGGAAAGAGCCTGACAGATACCTATGGATTTTATGGAGCTTTAAGCTTTGTGCATTATTTTATCTCTATCATAGCAATTCTTGTTATGACAACGATGTTTCAAAACTGGAAGGTGGCACAGGAAGAACAGACAGGGCAGGAGCTGGTATTAAATCAGGTCAGTGACATGAAAAAGCATATCGGGGAAGTGGAAAAGCTGTATCAGGATATCCGCAGCCTGCGTCATGACATGGGGAATCATATACAGATGCTGGAACATCTTGTGGCAGAGAATCATATGGATGATGCAGCAGAATATATGGAGCATTTGAAAAAGGAGTGGAATGAAATATCTCCTGAGATAAAAACGGGGAGTCCTGTCATTGATGTGATTCTGATGGAAAAGTTAAGAGAAGCAAAGGAAAAGCAGATTCGTTTTATATCAGATTTTCATTATCCGGGGGATACGAAATTAAATGCATTTGATTTAAGCGTGATCTTAAACAATGCACTGGATAATTGCATGGAAAATGTAAGTGGAGAAAATCCTTATATCTGTATCTCTTCTTTTCGGAAAAACAGTATTTTTATGATAACCATAAAGAACAGATATGAGGGAGAGTTAAATTATAAGGACAGTGATCTGCCGGAAACAACGAAATCCGGGAAGGAGCATGGAATTGGACTGCATAATATCCGGAGGGTTGCAAGGATGTATATGGGAGATATATTTTTAGAGCAGGAGAATCAGGAAGTGGTTCTAAGTATTATGTTACAGGTAGAATAAGGACAAAAAGCACTAAGTAATCTGTGAAACATCAGAATATTTAGTGTTTTTTATTTGCTTCACAACAAAAAAAGGGCGGTTCACAACATCGCTGTTTATTGTAAAGAAAGATATGCCGAAAGAATCAGTAAAGAGAAATCATGTTGTACAGATTTTTAAGGAAACGGATTTCAGAATTTAAGCTCAAGGAGGCCAAATCCTCTCCTCACCAAAGGGTTCGGATTTTGCTTCGCAAAACAAGGAGGATTAAAATGAGAATCAATGGATTTAGTGGGACAAATACGCAGACAGGAACAATGGGAATGACACAGGGGAATGATTCTGTAAGTAAAAATATTCAGAATCAGATTGCAAATGCACAGCAGAAGCTACAGGATTTATCATCGAATGAAGAAATGTCATTAGAGGATAAGATGAAAAAGCGTCAGGAGATACAGCAGGAGATTAACAATCTCAATCAGCAGTTAAGACAGCACCAGATCGAGCAGAGAAAGGAACAGCAGAGTAAAAATTCGTCATCTATGGATGATATGGTGGCTGGAACAAGTAACACTTCTAAAAAGAAAGACACCGGATTGTCACAGGCAAGTATGCAGGCGATGCTCTCCGCAGATTCTTCCATGAAACAGGCAAAGGTGCAGGGAAGTATGGCAACACAGATACAGGGACGTGCCAGTGTGCTTGAATCTGAAATCAAACAGGATGCCGGAAAAGGAAATACTGAGAAGAAGGAAGAAGAACTGGCAGAGCTGCAGGCAAAGGCACAGTCTGCGACAGCAGCACAGATGTCTACACTTGCAGATGCAAATAAATCAGTAGAAGAAGCTGCAAAAGCGGAGAACAGCAATACAGAAGACACTGCAACAAAGAACAATACTGATAAATCCGAGAAAACACAGGAATCTGCGGGGGCTGCGGCAGAGGAGACAGACAGCGTAAAGAATACGGATATCAAAGGGGAAACACAGGTGACATATACACCGATTGATATTCGTTTATAGTTGGTAAAGGAGAATGGTATTATGTCAGAGATTAAGAGTTTTAGTGATTACACAAGTAAATATAACAGCAATGTAGATTATTCCGCATTATTTGGAGGAACTTCCGACAGTTCATCCGTAGGAAACACCAATATGCTTTCTGATTATGCTGCGATTAAAAACGGAAGCTATGGAAAACTTATGAAAGCATATTATGCAAAGCAGGATGCAGAAAAATTATCGGGTAAAGGCGATACTTCACAGAAGCTTACACTGATGAAAACAAGTGCGGATTCTCTGAAAAAATCAGCAGATGCACTAAACGATGCGTCACTCTGGGAAAAAAAGAAAATAAAAAAGAAGGATGAAAAGACCGGGGAAGAAACAGAGGTAGAGGATTATGACTGGGATGCAATTACCAAAAAAGTGAAATCTTTTATTGATGATTATAATGACGTTGTTAAGGAGGCAGGAGAATCCAATACAAAAGATGTCCTTAGAAATGCTTCATGGATGACAGGCATGACAGACAAAACCAGTCATTTACTTTCTAAAATAGGTATTACCATAGGAAAGGGTAACAAGCTGGAGCTGGATGAAGATGAATTGAAGAAAGCAGATATCAGTTCATTGAAAACGGTTTTTACAGGTTACAATTCCTTTGCAGGCAAAACAGCCCAGAAAGCAACTGGTATATCAAATGCTGCGAATCGCGCAAGTGCGACTTATACAAACAATGGTACATATTCTAAAAAGGATTCCTCTCTAACGTCAAGTAAGATAGATAAGGAAGTATAGGAATATTGTATGAGTGACTAATTTGAGCAAATGTATATCACTAATTAGTAAACATGAAAGTGAATAGGCGATTGCGAAATGTGAAAGGAGCGGATATGAAAATATTTCAAACACCTTCTTACGATAGGTTTTGTTTATTCGAAATGGAAAGAAAGAGTAAAGATTTCAGAGGTATGGATGACAATGTTGCTTATAAAAATAAGCAGATAGACAATGTAGAAATATCGAATGAAGGAAGGCGGGCATTGCGGGAAAAATTAAGAGAAGTAAAGCCAAAAGTTGAGGAACCGATAGGATATGAATTAACAATACAAGATACAAATGAGGTTGAATGGGAACATTATACTTCAATGAGAGAATATAGTGGACTGACGTTAAAAGACGGAAAATACAATCTAGAAGATGTGATGAAGTCTATGATGGATGCTTATGAAACACGTTACAATTATATTGTGAAAGAACATGAGAATGGAGAACGTCAGGTTTCTTATGACCTCACAGGAGAAAATTCATTAACACTTGATGAAGATTTGGCAGGTTTAGACAGGGCATATAATAAGCGATTAGCAAATCTGGCGGGATATATTGTATGTCAGCAGACAAATGACGGTTCTAAATTCTTTCAAACAACTAATGTGAAGAAGAATACAGCAGAACAAAAAGAATATATAGATACTGCGGTATCCATGATGGAGAAAGCACAAAAAAGATTTTTAGAAATGCGTGAAGAACCGAAATACACAGCAGGAATTGCAAAGAGTGTAATTTGGGATATTATGAGTAGCGATAAGAACTTTATGGAAACGACTCAGAGGTTATTTGCTAAAACAATATATCACAATACTTAAAAAAATATTTTCTAGAGACATGAAAGGCCGTTTAATGTTATAAGAGAATGTTGGCAGTTGTTATGAGACTTATATAAGGTAGGAGATAATATGGTTACTTATATATTTATAAATCACTTGGACCATATAAGGAAAGTGATTGCAAATTCCGAATGACAGAGGAATATCAACGAAAAAATGCAATGGAGGAAATGCAATGGGTATAACAGGCGTAGGAAGTTCTTATAATTTTGTTTATAACACAAAGACAGGTAAATTATCTACAAAAGATGGCAGCAAAAATGAATTTGTTGATTTTTGCAATGGAGATGTAAAGGGAGAAGATACAGAGACACTGAATCATTTTGATGAGCATACAAGATATCAGTTTACAAGAATGCTGTTTGCATATGGAACCGGAATGACCGGACAGAATCCTTTTGCCAATGATGAGAAAGTCGAGATTACAGCGGATATAGACAGTGCAACCCATACTTCCTTTTATGTGAATGGGCAGAAAGCGTTTACGGCAATTACGGGTATGTCATATCTCCCATCCGAGATTCAAACCTTTGGAACCGTACAGCAGCCATTTAAAACCAGAGGGTACAAACCATATGATCCCAGTACAAACAGTATCACGATTGGGGTTGGAAGCAGATTTAATCTTGGAAATGGATACAGCATGACGGTACAGGAAGATTTTGTCTGGGGCGAGGGCTATGGAAACGGAAGCAAGGCAGATGATGAAAGATGCAATATGATGATAGGTGGTCTGAACTCCCTGATACATTTTGCGGATCAGCAGTATTTTTCAAGTATGACAGATACATACACCGATTATATTTTAGATTTTCTTGCGTCACAGGGAGTGGATACAAGCAGAGAATTTGTGATAAACGGGACACATTGCGAACTGGTAAATGGGAAAATAAGTGAAGTTGGTAACGATTATGTGGTGCCTAGTTCCATTCAGCAGAAAGCAGTGAAAAGATATGAAGAAAGTATGTCACAGCTTTTGAATAGCGGAACTTGGTATAGATGGTCATAAAAGTAATAGATCACTTGGACCGTTATGGAGAGTGAATAGATTCCGAATGACAGAGGAAAGGACAGCATATCTGCAACAGGAAAAAGAATTTTATACAGTGTTGGCATCCAAAATAGGAGAATAATTTTATGCATGATGCAAAAATGATATTGAAATAGGAGGAATAGAAGTATGCACATTGGTTCTGGTCTAAATACGGTATCTTCAATGTACCGCCAACAAAAAGGCAATAATATGAAAGCCCCTGCATCTGGGGAAAAGACATTTTATACGGCAGAAACACCGAAGGTATATCAGATATTTACAACAGATAATATGTTGTGGACGGGAGGTAATGGAACAGGTCTTTCTTATTGTCTTAAATATGCGGATGATTCGACGGATGAAAATCCTGTAGTGTTAGCGAAAGGTGTGGATGAAAATGGAAAAGAGTTTGAACAAAGAATATATATAAATGACGTTAATCCATCAAATGCTACAGTAGTCGAAATGCGTGCATTGGAGGCACATTACAAAGTGGAAAAGCAGGGAGGTTTCACGTCTCTGCCACTTGAAGCTGGTAATATGGGACTTAACGACAGAAGAGATTTTATCGCAATGTTCAAAAAAAGCATAGAAGATTTAAACAAATTGGGAAGGTTTGACTTATCGTTGCTTTGGACGAAAAGTATGGATGCTTATCTTAATTTGCCAAATACAAATAGTAAGTATAAATAAGGCTTAGTTATTTGGACATAGAAGGAAAAGAGAATTTAGAATAAACGAAGGAGATTGAGACAATGCAGTCAATATCAAGTTATATTAATCCTAATACAAGAGGACTTACATCTAATTACAAAAATACAGCTATTAAAGATAAGGAAACCTATAATGAGGCGATGTCGCAGCACTTACTAAATCCGGTAGAAGATTTGGTTCAAGTGTTAAAAACACCTATAAAATTGGCGAAGAGTTCGTCACTTAGCAGACAGAATAATTCTGTTAATATTGCGGAAGGGCAAAGAATCCGTGTTAATGGAGGTCATGTGCTTACGGCTACGGCGCATGGAGTAGAGGTTTCTGGTGGAGATAATCCGTATGATACACAATCATATGTAAAAGCACAGAGAATGGCAGATGCATTGGCATCCATGCTGCGAAATGCAGGTGGGACAATGACTACTGTAGCACATTCAAAGGAGGAATATGCCCGGTATACAGAAGGAATTACGGATGTTATGTCTTATCTGGGTATAGACACTTCCAAAGATTTTACGGTCAATGGTATGAAATATAGCAAAAATAAAGATGGCTGGTATGAGTCAGAAGCGAATAGTGAGGCGCAGGCGGCATATGAACAGTTAAAAGCGAATAACAGAACCTATCAGTTTGCAGATGAAAAGACCAAAAAGCAGATTGCATATATTAGTGATTATTACCTTCAGACAGTGCCGGAGAGTGTAAAGGCGGCGTGGCAGGAAACATTGGAAGAAACTGGTTTTAATCCATTTCAGACGGATGTAACCAGTACATTAACGCAGTTATCTGTAGAGCAGGATTTTCTGACAGGTGGTGATGACAATATTTTTGGTGAAACGAAAGAAAGTTGTTTAGCAGCTATCGACAAAGTATTGGAGAGAATAGAAAATCCGTTGGCAGCAGTTACAGAGGAAAGGGCAGCATATCTGCAGCAGGAAAAAGAATTTTATACCGTACTGGCATCTAAAATAAGAGAATAAAATGCCGGGAGGAATTTAAAGATACAGATTATAAGACTTATATAAGGCAGGGGGATAATATGGTTACTGTAAATAATTCTGACTATTATAATAACATTCCAGCGGGCAGGGATTTAAACAACCTGCCCAATACTTCCAGCGTTGGTACAACTGTAGGTTATCAATATGATGGACTTACAGAGGAGGATCGTTTCGTACAAAAAGTTTTGCAGGAGCATTATGATAAAGCGTACAAAGAAAATTTGTCTCATTCTGATCCAATGGCATATATCGAATCAAAATATTGTGATGTGACCTCACCTAATTTTTGTTCATATATGACAGAAGATCAGCGTTCCATAGCTTACCGCAATGAGAAAAGAATGTTACAAACAGGAGGAAAATATTCGGCTGGATTTGCCCGGTATGATTATGCATTAAGGAATTACAAGGATGTATATACAGGTGGTTCAAGAAGTGTTGGTTATGTACGCAATACTGACAGGGAAAAACAGTATGCCAGAAGTGTTGTAAATCAGCAAATTTCAAATCTACTTTCAAAGAATGGGATATCAATATCAAAACAGGCAGATCTGGTATTTTCTATTGACCCATATACATATCAGCTAACGGTGTCGGGAAATGCAGATAGAGATACATTATCGCAGATAGAAACATTACTGAATGAAGGGGATAATGCGAAAAATATATGGACACATGCGTGGATTTGTATGCATGATGCAGACAATGAAATTGTTAATTCGCAAGCAAATATGACAAAGACAAACCAATATTCTTTATGGCATGAAGTGTATGAGACAACTGGATATGATGCACGCAATGCGACATATAAAAATGGTACTTTTATTGCAGAGGATGGTACAGATTTACTGGCATTGTTTAAGGAAA
>ERZ772879.2771-NODE-2771-length-10065-cov-7.855445_pt1 | contig 10065 bp, 7 predicted proteins | sample MGYA00580582_ERZ772879 | MGnify/ENA primary metagenome ERZ772879 (study PRJEB29015, sample SAMEA2737682) | human gut metagenome | biome: human gut; feature: human-associated habitat; material: faeces | place: China | collected 2012 ... | reverse complement strand
GGCTACCGTAGTACCTGCCAGAAACACCGGGTCAAAGCAGGCGGTGGGGGTAAGCACGCCGGTGCGCCCCACAGCCACCTCGATGCTGCGCAGGGTGGTCTCCTTGACCTCCGGCGGGTATTTGAAGGCGATGGCCCAGCGCGGGAATTTGTTGGTGGAACCCATCAGCTCCCGCTGCGCAAAATCGTTCACCTTGATAACGGCACCGTCCATGTCAAAATCCAGCTTTGCACGGTTCTGGCCGATGTTCTCGATTTCGGCAATGGCGTCCTCGATATCACGCACTACATGGTAGCGCGGCGATACCGGCAGGCCAAGGCTCTTGAGGTAATCCAGACTTTCGGAGTGCTTGGTCAGGGTCTTGCCCCGGATCTGCTGCACATTGAACACAAAGATAGAAAGCCCCCGGCTGCCGGTGATGCGGGCGTCCTTCTGCCGCAAAGAACCGGCTGCTGCGTTGCGGGGGTTTTTAAAGGGTGCTGCACCCTGCAATTCCTGCTCGGCGCACAGGTGCTGAAAGGCCTTGTGTGGCATATACACCTCGCCGCGCACCTCCAGAAACTCCGGCGCATCTTTAAGGGTCTTAGGGATGCTGCGGATGGCGCGCACATTTGCGGTGACGTCCTCACCCACCACGCCGTCACCGCGGGTGGAGGCGCGGACAAGCTGTCCATTCTCATACTCCAAGCTGCAGGAAAGGCCATCGATCTTGATCTCCACGACATACTCCGGCTCTACTCCGGCCTCGCGTACGCGGCGGTCAAAGTCCCGCAGCTCGTCAAAGGAAAACGCATCCAGCAGACTTTCCATCTTGACGGCATGGGTCACCTTGGGCAGCTTGCTGCTGGCGGTGCCACCCACCTTCTGGGTGGGCGATGTCGCTGTGACCAGCTGGGGAAATCGTGCTTCCAGTTCCTTCAACTCCCGCGTCAGGGCATCGTATTCAAAATCCTCCAGCTCCGGCGCATCCTGATCGTAGTAAAGCCGGTTGTTTTTCTCAATAATTGCGCGCAGTTCTTTCACACGCTTTTTTGCCTGTTCCAGTTCCAAATATTCCACTCTCCCGCGATATCATTTTGCCGCCCGCCGTGCTGCTTTCCCGGCAGAAACAGTGCTGTACACCGGACACAGCAGCCGAGCGGTAGTCGTTTGCATTTGTATCTTCCTTAGTATACCACATCCATGGATGGTCTGCAAAGCGCTAAATACAAATCGTATTTTTAAAGTGCTCTCGTACGTTGAAATCGATATCAGTACACATCAAATGTTGATTTTTAATCACTAGCGCAAGATACTAAACGTATACTCATTATATTTTATAACGTTGATTCGTTCTGTTTTTCAATTTCCTTTGCCGGCTTAATCAGTAATTCTTTGCGTTGTGTTTTCTACGCAGTACGAACAAAAAAGCCCCTCCCCGGTGCGGCAGCTTGTGCCATCCGGGAAAGGGGTACAGTTAAGTTTGCAGCTCAGGTGACCGGGATCAGCAACCGCTGTGCCTGCGGCAGACAGGCAAGTTCCTCCTCCAGCTGATTCGCCGCAAGAATCTGCGCCGGGGCTACATGGAACCGCCGGGCCACTGCAAACACCTCCTCTCCGGCCTGTGCGTAGTAGATACGCAGAGCAATCTCGGGGTCGGTATCGGGCAGCGGGTCGCCAAGGGTGATGCTGCCGATGACCGGGCTGGTGGTGCAGCCTAAAATCGTGCCCTCTGCCCGCACTGTGATAGTAGCCTCCAGCGTACCGCCCGCACAGGTACATTGCACGTTCTCAGTGCTCAACCAGCATTCCGACACAAGCACTGTTCCCTCCGGCGACGTGATGGGCAGCGGGACAGCGACCTCCAAGGTTTTTTCGTAGCTTTCCAGCTCGCCGAGGGTGTTCTCTGCAAGGGCAGTTACCACTGCTTTGGCGGCAAGCACCCAGCCCTCCCCTTTTTGGACGGTCTGTTGGGGGCCGTAGTGCACAAAACAGGCCCGCAGCTGCGCCCCTGCATCCGGAAGAGGTCCGGAGCCTGTGGCGGTGGCGGTATCGTTCAGGGTGCAGAGCAACTGCTCTGTGACGAGTGGCTGCGGTGTGAGTTCCGTTTCAAACCGGGTGGAAAAAGCATCCACTGCCACTTGCAGCTGATAGCTGCGCCATGCCCGCAGGTGCAGCATGACATTTGCCGTCAGCTGGGCGGCGGCGCTTTCTGCCTGCGACAGGGTAAAGCCCACCGGCTCTGCCACACACAGGCAGTGGCAGTCCTCGGTGATGCCCTCTAAATCTATTACCTGCTGGAAGGGCAGTGCCGCCGCCTGACTTTGCAGGGCAGTGTCCCCTTCTGCCCGCCATGCACACTGCACCCGCAGTTCCCCCTTGACAACAGCTTTACCGGCAAGCAGCTTTACCTCTGCCACACAGGCGTTGCCGGTAATATCCAGTACAGCCGCGGGGGGCTTTGCAAAGACAAGCTCTCCCTCTAAGGTAACAAGCTTATCCAGCACAGCTACACTGCGCACGCCTTGCAATGTACGCAGCTGCTGCTCGATGCCGCCATCTGCCAGTGCGGTGATCACCTCGGTCTTGCACTGGGTATGCACCGTGACCACCAGCCCATAGGCGCCCCGCACCTCGATACGGCGCGGGTCTGCCGCGCGGGTGTTGAGGTACTCCGTCTGCCCTTCCACCACGGCTGTCCATGCCGTAAAGGTAAGCTCCGGCAGTTCCAGCTGCCGGGTGAAGGGCAGCTTTTGCTCGGTCTGGCACAGGTCTTTTTCTGCTTCGCTCTGGTAAAACACCGTGCAGCGCAGATAGCCCTCTAAGGTAAGTCTGCCCGGTTGCAACTGCCGCTGCAGAACAACCGGGCGGACAAAGCACTTGACCAGCTTACCCACCGGCGGCAGGTCATCCGAGATACGGATATCGGTCTCCAGCGGAAGTTCTGCTTTTACGGTACAGCCTGCCCCGCCTTGCGGCAGCGTGTCCCGGAATATCTTCAGTTCCATGTGCAGTGTGCTCCTTTCCCTGTCCGTTTCCGTAAGAGTGTATGCGGCAGCAGGCGACGGTATGCCGGCAGTAAAAGGCCGGTGTGCAGCAGCTTTGCCACACACCGGCCTTTTTTGGATTCAGTTCTCTTTGCGGATGCCGAACAGCTTGCGCAGAATGCCGCACAGCGCTTTCGGGCTGCGAATGACCACTACCTGCATCTCCACCCCGCCTTTCGCTCATGTTTACCCCATTATAGCGTCTGACGGGCAAAAATGTTCCGGGAAGAGGTTTAATCTGCGATGGTCTCCACCACCACAAGCGCGCCCTGCCGTGTGCTGATGGTGATGCAGTCCGATCCTTCGGCATATTCGTTGCTCACGCCCAGCGGATAGCCTGCTGTGAGCACGGCATCCTCTAACTCATAGAAGGAGCCTTTTTCATACACGCCCTCGGCGCGTCCCTCCATGGGGAAGGCGGAGAAGTAGAAGAACTCCTCCTTGGGATAGCGGCGGCTCTCGCCCGGCAGCACAAAGGTGATGCGGGAGCGCTCGTCCTGCAAGGCAGCGCGGATGCCGCGCTGCTCCAGCCCAAGGCCGGTGCACAGGTTTGCAAGGGTGTGCTCCACCCGCTTGCCGCCCAGTGCGCCCAGCAAAAGCACCTCGTCAAAGCCCTTTTGCGCCGCGAGCTTTGCGGCATACTCGGTATCGGTGTCGTCCTTGACGTGGGGTAAAACGACGATATCGTCCGCATTCTGCTGCGGACAGGGAGCGGAATCAAAATCGCCTACAATGATATCCGGCTTGCAGCCCAGCCGTTCGCAGTTGCGGTAGCCCGCATCGCAGGCAATGATAAAATCATCGCTGCGCAGCAAGCGCTTAAATTCCGGCTGCACCGGGCAGGCGGAAAGGATCACACAACGGGACATCTCATTCTTCCTTCCGTATTACACTTTCGGGCGCTGCCAGTCCTTGACATCCTTTACCTCGTCGTACATGGCGCAGTAGCTGTCGTACCGGGTCTGGGAAAGTTTGCCCTCTGCCAGCGCAGCCCGCACAGCACAGCCTTTTTCGCTGCGGTGGGAGCAGCCGGTAAACTGGCACTGCCCCAGATAAGGCCCGAACTCCGGGAAGGCGTGCTCCAGATTCTCCTTGGGGATGAACCCGGCACGATTCGCCTCCAGACTGGCAAAGCCCGGCGTGTCGGCAATGCGTCCGCCGTAGGCTTCAAAGATGGTCACCTCACGGGTTGTGTGGCGGCCGCGTCCCAACTTCTGGCTGATGGCGCTGGTCTCGCGGGCGGCGTCCGGCAGCAATGCGTTCAACAGGGTGGATTTACCCACACCGGAGTTGCCGCAGAAAGCGCACAATCTGCTGTTGATCCACTGCTTTACTTCGTCCAGACCTGCACCGCTTTCGTAGTCGATGCGGATAAACGGCAGGGTGGACTTTGCATAGGCATTTGCCAGAAAATCCGCCTCGGCAAGGTCGCTTTTGGTACACACCACCACCGGCTGTACGCCCTTATCCACCGCAATGGCCGAAAGCTTATCCAGAACCAGCGTGCTGGGGGTAGGCTGGGTGGTGCTGGCCACAAGGAACAGCACATCCAGATTTGCCACCGGCGGGCGCACAAAAACATTTTTGCGGGGCTCGATCTGCGCAATGACCGCTGCGTCATTCTCGGTCTCCAGCGTCACCTCATCCCCTGCCACGGGGGTGATCTTCTGTTTGCGGAAGATGCCGCGGGGTTTGCACTCCACGATGCCATCCGGCGTTTTTACATAGTAAAAGCCGCCAATGCCTTTTACGATATAACCGTTCATGCATATCCTCCGTCAGCCCAACAGCGAGGACCACCAGTCCAGAATACCGCCGCCTGTGGAGCTGCTGCTGGAGCTCGGCTCGCTGCTGCCGCCGGTGCTCTCACCGCCGGTAGAACCTTCGCCCGTGGTGCCGGAAGTAGTGCCATCGCCACCCGGCTGCTCCGGTTCCTGTACCGGTGCAGCGCCCGCGCTGACCACAACGTTTACGCGGCTGTTCAGTTTTGCGGTAGTACCTGCCGCAGGGTTCTGGCTGAGCACCGTACCTGCGGGCTGGTCGCTGTATTCTTCACTCTGGCTGCCAAGCCCCAGATGGTTCTGCACCAGCAGGGTGCGGGCATCGTCTACGCTCATGCCGGACAGCGACGGCACTTTGGTGGTGGTGGCCACCTGCGGGCGGCTGACATAGACCACCACCGTGGATCCGGATTCTACCTGGGTGCCGGCTGCCGGGTCGGTGCGGATCACGGCGCCGGAGGCCACGGAGGTGTCCACGGCCTGGGTCACCAGCACAGAAACGCCCAGGCTCTTGAGCTGCTGCTCGGCGTCGGCCTGCACATAGTTGGTCAGGTCCGGCACGGTGACATACTGGGTGCCCAGGCTGACGGTCAGGGTCACGCCCTGGCCCTCACGCACGGTGCGGCCGGACACCGGCGACTGTTTGTAGATATAACCGGCCGCATAGTTGCTGTTGTATTCCTGCTCCCAGGTCACGCTGATCTGGCCGGAAGCCACCTGCTCGGTGGCCTGGGCTTCCTCCTGGGTCATGCCGATGTAATCGTTCAGGGTGATATCGGCCTTGTTGTTCATCAGGTTGGACGAGTCGTTCAGGATCAGCCAGCACAGGGCCAAACAGGCCAGTGCAAAAGCGATCGTGATGCCGAACAGGACCGGCAGAAAAATGGTGCGCCGCTTGCGCTTTGCATTTTTGCCGCGCGGGGCAGCCGACTCGTTCGGATGGTTCTGGCGGGCAGCTTTGTTCTGATTCATCGTACGTTTCACCACCTTTTCGGGTGCATCCTCTGTGATATATTGATACTCGAACATGACGGACGGGTTCTGCACATAGGTATCCAGCGCGTCCAGCATTTCACGGGCCGAAGCATACCGGTTCTGCGGCAGCTTCGCCATGGCTTTTTCGGTGATCTCCACCAGTGCGGCAGGCACCTGCGGAGCGATCTCGTGCAGGGATTTCGGCTGATCCGAGATCTGCTTGATGGCCACCTCCACGGCGTCCTCTGCATCAAACGGCAGCTGACCGGAGAGCATCTCGTACATCATGACGCCCACCGAGTAAATATCGCTGGTGCAGTCGGTCTCGTCGCCCTTGGCCTGCTCCGGGCTGATATAGTGCACACTGCCCATGGTCTTGCCGCTGAGCAGCTGGTTTTCGGCCCGGGAGATGCGCGCGATGCCAAAGTCCATCATGCGGAGCTGGCCGTTGTCCAGCAGCATGATGTTCTGGGGCTTGATGTCCCGGTGCACCACACCGTTGGCGTGGGCGTGCTCCAGCGCCTTGAGGATCTGGGAAATAAAGTGCACGGTCTCCCGGCTGGTGAGTTTACCGCCCCGCTCGTTGAGGTATTCCCGCAGGGTCATACCGTCCACATATTCCATGACGATATACTGCAGCTGGTCGTTGACCGAAACGTCGTATACCTTGACGATGTTGGGGTGGTTGAGCAGCGAAATGGCCTTGGATTCGTTCTTGAACCGGCGCACAAGCTCCGGGTCGTGGGTGTACTCCTGCCGGAGCACCTTCACCGCCACCACAGTACCGGCGGGCACCGGGCCGTTGCGGCCCAGCATAACCGCCTTGTACACGTTGGCCATGCCGCCGGAGCCGATGAGTTCCTTGACTTCATACAGCCCATCCAGCTTTTTGCCGATCAGGTTATCCATGGTGCACCTCCAGCGGCTCCACGCCCAGCAGCAAGGCCGTGATGTTATCCTTGCCGCCGTTCTCGTTGGCTGCCCGGATCAGCAGATCCGGCAGGTCGTAGAAGCTGCCAGTACGCAGCAGCTGTTCCAGCTGAGGCCGGGGCACCGCGTTGGTCAGGCCGTCGGAGCACAGCAGCAGAATGTCGCCCGGCTGTACGGCCAAACTGGTGAACTCCGGGTCCAGGCGGTAATCCACGCCCAGCGCCCGGGTGATGATGTTCTTCTGCGGGTGATGCTCGGCCTCCTCCACGGTGATGGTGCCGCAGTCCACCAGCTCCTGCACATAGGAGTGATCATGGGTGAGCTGGGCCAGGCTGCCGTCCCGGAACAGATAGGCACGGGAGTCGCCTGCGTGGCACAGATAGGCTTTGCCGGAGCGCACCAGTGCGCACACCGCCGTGGTGCCCATACCGGCCAGAGACTCTTCCCGGATGGACTTCTGGAACACAAAGCGGTTGGCGCTGACCAGCGTCCGTTTGAGAAAGAGCTCTTCCTCTCCGGGCAGACATTTGTTGTAGTGCTCCTGAAAACAGCGCTCGATCACATCGCATGCGCTCTGGGATGCTTCCCTGCCGCCGCGTGCGCCGCCCATGCCGTCGCACACTAGGGCCCAAGCCGCATCCCCGGGCAGCTGCCCGGCACGGTAATCGTCCTGATTGTCCTGCCGGACAAGCCCGACGTCCGTTTTTCCTGCAAGTTTCATAGGCTTCTCCCTCTGTTATGCCTTCCCGTTCATTTCATCGCGGCGCAGCTGGCCGCAGGCGGCGCTGATCTCGCTGCCCAGACGGCGGCGGACCGTGGCGTTGACGCCGAGGCTCTCCAGCTTCTGCTGGAACCGGCGGACGTTGGCGGCATCGGTGGCGGAGTAGGGGCTGCCGTCCACCGGGTTGATGGGGATGAGGTTGACATGTGCGCCCATGCCCCGGATGAGGTTTGCCAGCTGCTTTGCGCAGGCATCGGAATCGTTGACGCCGCGCACCATCGAATACTCGAAGCTGACCCGTCGGCCCGTGGTGTCCTGATAGCGGCGGACCGCCTGCATCAGCTGCTCCACGGGGTAGGCATCGTTCACGGGCATCATGCCGCTGCGGATCTCATTGTTGGGCGCATGGAGCGAGACGGAAAGGGTGAGCTGCAGCTTTTTCTCGGCCAGCTGGTCGATCTTCGGCACCAGACCGCAGGTGGAAAGGCTGATGTTCCGCATCCCGATGTTGACGCCTTCGGGCGAGGTGATATTCTCAAGGAATCGCATCACTTCGTCGAAATTGTCCAGCGGCTCGCCGATGCCCATGAGCACGATGTGGGAGATGCGCTCCCCGATGTCCTTCTGCGCGGTGTAGATCTCGGAGCAGATCTCACCGGCTTCCAGGTTGCGGACGCGGCCCGCCTGAGTGGACGCGCAGAAGCGGCAGCCCATCCGGCAGCCCACCTGCGTGGAGACGCAGACCGTGTTGCCGTAGTGGTAGCGCATGACGACCGTTTCGATGCAGTTGCCGTCGGCCATCCGCAGCAGGTATTTGACCGTGCCGTCCTTGGCCTCCTGGCGGCGCTCGATCTGCGGGGCCGCGATGTAGAAATGTTCCTCCAGCGTCGCCAGCAGGGTCTTGGGCTGGTCGGTCATGGCGGAAAACTCCGTGACCAGCTTCTGGTGGACCCAGTGGAAGATCTGCTTGGCCCGGAAACCGGGCTGGCCCAGCGCCTTGAGCTCTGCGGCCAGCTGTTCCAGCGTCAGGGAGGAAATGCAGCGTTTTTGTTCCATGGTGTTCTCCTATTGATACGATTCAGGCGGCCGCCTCATTGCGCTTTTTGCATCGCGCAGAGGAAAAAGCCGTCCATCCCGGTGCGGGTAGGCACCGAAAGGGCTCCGTGCTCCCCCACCGTCATCCCGGCCGGGAACGGCACCTCGGACGTCACGACGGAAAATTCCGGGTGACGAGCAAGGAATGCCGCCACCTGCTCTTCGTTTTCGGCCGGGTCGATGGTGCAGGTGGAGTAGACCAGCCGCCCGCCCGCCTTGAGCAGAGAGGCCGCTGTGTCCAGAATGGCCGACTGGGTGGCCAATAATTCATCGTGGCGGGCCTTGTCCAGCGTTTTGTAGCGGATATCCGGCTTTTTGGCCAGGATGCCCAGGCCGCTGCAGGGGGCGTCCACCAGGATGCGGTCGGCCTGGGGCAGGCTGGGGTTCTGCCGGGTGGCATCGTTGCAGAGGGTTTCGACATTGGCAAAGCCCATCCGCTCCACTGCCGTGCGGATGAGGCGGACGCGGTTCTCGGCTGCATCGCAGCTGACGAGACGGCCGGTCCCCTGCATTTCCTCGGCCAGCAGGAGCGTCTTGCCGCCGGGGGCCGCGCAGAGGTCCAGCACCGTTTCGCCGGGCTTTGCCTCCACGCAGAGCGCCGCCAACTGGCTGGCCTGCCCTTCGACGTGGTAGTACCCCTGCCGGAACCACGCGTTCTCGGCAGGGCTTCCCTCAAATGCGGCCAGCACACTGCCCGGCACAAGGCCCGGCTCGGCCGCTGCGCCCAGCGCCGCCAGCTTTTCGCAGAGGGTGGCGGCATCGGCCTTGAGCGGGTTGACCCGCAGGCTGGTCCTGCCGCCGTCGGCCGCATAGGTCAGGATGCCCAGCGCCTCGTCCGGGTAATGGATGCGGAGGAAGTCCGCCACATCTTTCCCGGCAGAGCCCAGCACCATCAGCCGCTCGGTCTCATTCCGGAACCGGGCGGTGCTCAGGTCGTAGGTGCAGGCACGGCGCAGCACGGCATTGACCAGCCCCGCTGCGCTGGATTTTCGGAACGCGCGGGTCAGCTTGACCGCCTCATTGACGGCCGCCGATGCGGGCACCTGCATATACCGGGCCTGGGCCAGAGCGGAGCGTAAAATCTCCCGGACGGGAGCGTCCAGCTTGGCAAGGCCCTTGGGCAGGAACTGGCCGAGCATGTAGTCCAGTGTGCCCCGATGTTCCAGCACCGTGTAAAAAATGGCGCTGGCAAACGCTTTGTCGCGGCCTTCGAGCTGCTGACGCTTCAGTTCGGCATCCAGGACGAGGTTGGAAAAGCCGTCCTGCTCCTGCTTCACCAGCGCCGAGACTGCCGCCGCGCGGGGATTCGGCCCGCTCACAGGCAGTCCCCCGCTTTGAGCCGCAGACCTGCTGCAAACGAGGTGCCGTCCATGGGCTTCTTGCCCTCCGGCACGACGTGCAGAAGCTGGATCTCGCCCTCACCGCAGGCCACGGTCAGGGGCTTGGTGGCGAGGACAGTGCCGGGAGCTTCGCCGTGGCTTTCCGCCACCCGGCTCTCCGTCACCTTGAGCTTCTTGCCGCCTGCCGTCACGAACCA
>ERZ772879.2769-NODE-2769-length-10071-cov-3.174720_pt1 | contig 10071 bp, 9 predicted proteins | sample MGYA00580582_ERZ772879 | MGnify/ENA primary metagenome ERZ772879 (study PRJEB29015, sample SAMEA2737682) | human gut metagenome | biome: human gut; feature: human-associated habitat; material: faeces | place: China | collected 2012 ... | reverse complement strand
AAAAAATCATCAGTGTTACTGCGGCAGCAGCAATGGTAATGTCAACAGTTGCACCTGTATCTGTATTTGCAGACGATGCTACATTTAAGATCGGTGGAATCGGACCTGTAACCGGAGCTGCAGCAATCTATGGACAGGCTGTAAAGAATGCAACAGAGCTTGCAATCAATGAAGTAAACGAAGACGGCGGAATCAACGGATATCAGGTAGAGTTCAAATTTGAAGATGATGAAAACGATGCTGAGAAAACCCTGAACGCTTACAACGCATTAAAAGACTGGGGAATGAACGTCCTGGTTGGTACAGTTACTTCCACACCTTGTGTAGCTGTAGCAAATGAAACAGCAGCAGACAATATGTTCCAGCTTACTCCATCCGGATCTGCAACAGAGTGTGTTGCTAATCCGAACGTATTCCGTGTATGCTTCTCTGACCCGAACCAGGGTACTGCAGCAGCTCAGTACATTGGAGAGCATAAACTTGCTACAAAAGTAGCTATTATCTACGATAGCTCTGATGTATATTCATCAGGTATTACACAGAACTTCACAGCAGAAGCAGCTAATCAGGGTATTGAAATCGTATCTTCCGAAGCATTCACTGCTGATAACAATAAAGACTTCTCCGTACAGCTTCAGAAAGCAAAAGACGGTGGTGCTGAATTAGTATTCCTTCCGATTTATTATACAGAAGCTTCCCTGATCCTTGCACAGGCAGACAGCATGGGATTTGAAACTAAATTCTTCGGATGCGACGGTATGGACGGTATCCTTGGTGTAGAAAACTTTGATACATCTCTTGCAGAGGGGCTGATGCTTCTTACACCATTTGCAGCAGATTCTACAGATGAGAAAACCCAGAACTTTGTAAAAGCATACAAAGATGCTTACAAAGACACACCAAACCAGTTCGCAGCAGATGCTTATGATGCAGTATACGCAGTCAAAGCAGCAGCAGAAAAAGAAGATGTAAAAGCAGACATGGATGTTGCAGATATCTGTGCAGCACTTGAAAAAGGCATGACCGAGATCACACTTGAAGGTGTTACAGGTGACGAGATCACATGGACAGAAGACGGTGAGCCGAACAAAGCTCCGAAAGCTGTAGAAATCAAAGATGGTGCTTACGCAGCAATGGAATAATGAAATTGAAATAACTGAAAAGATTTCATAAGAAATAAAATGCGATTGTTCCTGGAGTGGACAATGGTTGCATGCCAACGGGGCTGTCTGAATTATGCAGACAGCCCTGTTGCCTAATACGTTATTACATTAATGCGTTAATGACAGATTTACTTTTGGCAAAATAAACAAGACAGATTTCGCTAAAGGCAAATCTGCCAGTTTTACACACAATAAAATTATTTAAATATAAGAAAGGAAAGACTTCTATGAGTAGTTTTATATCATATCTTATCAGTGGTATCAGCCTCGGAAGTGTATATGCGATCATCGCTCTTGGTTATACCATGGTATACGGAATCGCTAAAATGCTGAACTTCGCTCATGGAGATGTTATCATGGTCGGCTCTTATGTAGTTTATGTCGCAGTCAGCGGCATGGGATTAAATCCGATTTTAGCCATCCTGCTGTCCATTATCATCTGTACACTCATGGGCGTTGTGATCGAAGGCGTTGCGTATCGACCACTGCGTAATGCAGCTTCACCTCTGGCTGTTCTGATCACAGCAATTGGTGTCAGCTACCTGCTTCAGAACGTGGCCCTTCTGATCTGGGGAGCAGATACCAAATCATTCAGTAACGTGATCAGCCTTCCATCCCTGAAACTTGCAGGTGGTTCTATCGTGATCACTGGTGTAACCATCGTAACCATTATCGGTGGTATCCTGATCATGGCAGGTCTGATGCTCTTTATCAGCAAGACAAAAACAGGACAGGCAATGCTTGCCGTATCTGAGGATAAAGGCGCTGCCCAGTTAATGGGTATTAACGTAAACAAAACAATCTCCATTACTTTTGCAATCGGTTCCGGACTTGCAGCAATCGCAGGTGTGCTTCTCTGCTCTGCATACCCGTCTTTGACACCATATACAGGTGCTATGCCTGGTATCAAAGCATTCGTTGCAGCTGTATTTGGCGGTATCGGATCTATACCGGGAGCCTTTATCGGAGGTGTTGTTCTGGGTATCCTGGAGATTTTTGGTAAAGCTTATATCTCTTCACAGATGGCTGATGCCATTGTATTCGGTGTTCTGATCGTAGTTCTGGTTGTGAAACCTACCGGTATTCTTGGTAAGAACATTCAGGAGAAAGTGTGAGGTGGCAGACATGGAAAAGAAGAAATTAAACAAAACAACAAAAAGCAATCTCATTACATACGGAATGGTTCTTGCAGCATATCTGATCGTACAGGGAATGATCGCAGGGAATCTGCTTTCCAACCTGATGCAGGGTCTGTTAGTGCCTCTTTGTGTATATATTATCCTGGCACTTTCTCTGAACCTGACGGTTGGTATTCTGGGTGAGTTAAGTCTTGGACATGCCGGATTTATGTGTATCGGTGCTTTCACCAGTGCAGCATTTACAAAGGCAACTATGGATACATTTACAAATGCAGGACTTCGTTTCTTCGTTGCTCTGATCATCGGAGCTGTATGTGCAGGTATCTTTGGATTCCTGATCGGTATTCCTGTACTTCGTCTGAAAGGTGACTACCTTGCTATCGTAACACTGGCATTTGGTGAGATCATTAAGAATATCATCAATGTGCTTTATGTAGGAATTGACAGCAACGGAATCCATTTTTCCATGAAAGACCAGATGTCTCTTGGAATGGAGCCTGGTGGAAAAATGATCATCAGTGGTGCCATGGGTATTACAGGTACACCGAGACAGTCAACCTTTACTATAGGTGTGATTCTGATCCTGGTTACTTTATTCGTAGTTCTGAACCTGATCAATTCCAGAGACGGACGTGCGATCATGGCAATCCGTGATAACCGTATTGCAGCGGAATCAATTGGTATTGATATCACAAAGTATAAACTGAAAGCATTTGCAATCTCAGCAGCATTAGCCGGTATCGGCGGTGTGCTTTATGCTCATAATCTTGCAACTTTAACAGCACTTCCGAAGAACTTCGGTTATAACATGTCTATCATGTTCCTGGTATTCGTAGTTCTCGGTGGAATTGGAAATATGCGTGGTTCTATTATTGCAGCAGTGATTCTGAACCTTCTTCCTGAGCTTCTGCGTGGACTCAGTGATTACCGTATGCTGTTCTATGCAATCGTGCTGATCGTAATGATGCTGATCAACTGGGCACCTAAGGCAATCGAGATGAGAGAGCGTCTTTTCAGTAAATTTAAGAAAAAGGAGGCATAAGCTATGGCATTGCTGGAAGTAAATCATTTAAATATTTCATTCGGCGGTCTTCATGCAGTGGATGATTTCCATGTCTCCATCGAGAAAGGACAGCTTTATGGTCTGATCGGTCCGAATGGTGCCGGTAAGACTACAATCTTTAACCTTCTTACAGGTGTGTATAAGCCGGACGAGGGAATCATCAATCTGGACGGACAGGATATCACCGGAAAGAGTACCATTGATATCAACAAGGCAGGAATCGCCAGAACATTCCAGAATATCCGTCTGTTCCATCAGATGAGTGTGCTGGACAATGTAAAGGCAGGACTTCACAATCATGATAAATACAGCCTTTTTACAGGTATTGTACATACTCCGAAATACTTTAAGGTTGAGAAAACCATGAATGAGGAAGCAATGAAGCTTCTTAAAGTGTTTGATCTGGACAAAGAGGCAGATATCCTTGCATCCAACCTTCCTTATGGTAAACAGAGAAAGCTGGAGATTGCCAGAGCACTGGCAACAAAGCCAAAGCTTCTTCTTCTGGATGAGCCGGCTGCAGGTATGAACCCCAATGAAACTGAGGAACTGATGGATACCATCCGTTTTGTTCGTGATAACTTTGATATGACCATTCTTCTGATCGAGCATGATATGAAGCTGGTTTCAGGTATCTGTGAGGAGCTGACTGTACTGAACTTCGGTCATGTTCTGAGACAGGGCAAGACTTCAGATGTGCTCCATGATCCGGAAGTTATCAAGGCATATCTTGGAGAATAGGAGGAGAGACAGATGGCATTACTGGAAGTACAGGACATACAGGTTTATTATGGAATGATTCAGGCATTGAAGGGTGTTTCTTTCTCTGTAAATGAAGGCGAAGTTATTGCTCTGATCGGTGCAAACGGTGCAGGTAAAACAACTACCCTGCATACAGTGACAGGGCTTCTCCGGGCAAAATCAGGACATATTATTTATGACGGACAGGATATCACAAAGGTTCCGCCTCACAAGATCGTAACAATGGGTATGGCACATGTTCCGGAAGGAAGACGTGTGTTTGCAAATATGACTGTTCTTCAGAATCTGAAGATGGGTGCTTTTACAAGATCTGATAAAAATGAGATTGATGCGACCATTGAGAAAGTATATAAACGTTTTCCGCGTCTGAAGGAACGTCAGAATCAGACTGCAGGTACCTTAAGTGGTGGTGAGCAGCAGATGCTCGCCATGGGACGTGCGCTGATGAGCCAGCCAAAGATCATTCTGATGGACGAGCCGTCCATGGGTCTTTCACCGATCTTTGTAAATGAGATCTTTGATATTATTAAAGAGGTAAGTGAGAGCGGAACAACGGTTCTGCTGGTTGAGCAGAATGCGAAGAAGGCTCTTTCTATCGCTGACAGAGCTTATGTTCTTGAGACCGGAAGGATTACACTGGAAGGTAAGGCAAGTGATCTTCTTCATGATGAGTCTGTTCAGAAGGCATATCTTGGAGAATAAACAGGAGGGGTTTTATGGAGAATTTTGTAATTACCATTGCGAGACAGTATGGAAGCGGTGGACGTACAGTTGGTAAGATGTTGGCAGAGAAACTGGGAGTTTCTTTCTATGACAAGCAGATCATTCAGATGGCTTCTGATGAGAGCGGGATTGATGTGAAGCTTTTTGGACAGGTGGAGGAGGGCTCCAGTGTGAAGGCATCTCTGTTTAATAAGACAGGGCTATATAAAGGAGATCTGATCGCACCGGACCAGAAGGGATTCGTTTCTGATGAGAATATTTTTAATTATCAGGCGAAGATTGCAACGGATCTGGCAGAGAAGGAATCCTGTGTGATCGTTGGGCGTTGTGTGAATTATGTGTTTAAGGACAGACCGAATACTTTGAGAGTGTTTGTTCATGCACCATGGGAGTTTCGTGTGGAGAAGTCCAGAGAGAAGATCAGCGGCAGTGATGAGGAGATTGAGAAGTTTCTTCGCAGGGATGATAAGAGAAAGCAGGATTATTATCGCAAATTTGCCGGTGGGGACTGGAGTGACGCGACCAATTATGATCTGTGTCTGAATGCAGGAAAGCTTGGGTTTGAGAAGTGTGTGGATGCGATTCTGGCGCAGATGAAAGTTATGGGAATTAAATGATGAAAAGGGCAGTCTCTCTTTGGAGACTGCCCTTTTTTGGATTAAGACTGTGATTTGATTTTGGTTTGGTATTCTTTTAGAGTTTTTTCGTAGCCCATTTCTGAGAGTTCGTAGAAGTGTTCTCCTTGGATTTCGGTGGGGAGGTATTGTTGGTGTACGTAGTGGTTTGGGTAGTCGTGGGCGTATTTGTAGCCGATGCCGTGGCCCAGTTTTTCGTGGCCGCCGTAGTGGGCGTCCTGGAGGTGTGGCGGGACTGTGGTTTTTGTGCGTTTGACGGAGTCCATGGCAGCGAAGATGGCGTTGACTGCGGAGTTGCTTTTGGGGGCGCAGGCCATGTAGGTGACTGCCTGAGAGAGGATGATCTGGGACTCGGGCATTCCTACGCGTTCTACTGCCTGGGCTGCGGCGACTGCTACGCAGAGGGCCTGTGGATCGGCGTTTCCGATGTCTTCGGAGGCGAGGATCATGATTCTTCGGGCTATGAATTTGACGTCTTCTCCGGCGTAGAGCATTTTTGCAAGGTAGTAGACTGCTGCGTCAGGGTCTGAGCCACGCATGCTTTTGATGAAGGCGGAGATGATGTCGTAGTGGTTGTCTCCGTTTTTGTCGTAGCGGATGACGCGTTTCTGGATGCACTGAGATGCCACATCCAGGGTGATGTGGATGAGACCGTCTTCGCTACGGGGGGTAGTGAGGATGCCCAGTTCGATGGCATTGAGGGCATTTCTGGCGTCGCCGCCTGCCATGTCTGCAAGGAAGTCGAGGGCGTCTTCATCTATCCGGGCTTTATAGTTTCCCATTCCTTTTGTTTTGTCGTTGACTGCGCGAAGGATGAGTTCTTTGACTTCGGAGATCTCCAGGGATTTCAGTTCGAAGATGATGGAACGGGAGATTAAAGCAGCGTTGACTTCGAAGTATGGATTCTCTGTTGTGGCACCGATGAGGATGATGGTTCCGTCTTCTACGAATGGGAGGAGATAGTCCTGCTGGCCTTTGTTGAAGCGGTGGATCTCGTCTATGAAGAGGATTGTTTTTTTGCCGTACATACCCAGGTTTTGCTGGGCTTCTTTTACAACTGCTTCCATATCTTTTTTGCCTGCTACAGTGGCGTTGATCTGGGTGAATTCTGCACTGGTAGTGTTGGCGATTACTTTTGCCAGGGTGGTCTTGCCGGTTCCGGGAGGACCGTAGAAGATGACGGAGGTCAGCTTGTCAGCTTTGATAGCCCTGTATAATAAGGTATTTTTTCCGATGATGTGTTGCTGCCCTACAACTTCATCCAGGGTTGTGGGGCGCAGTCTGGATGCCAGAGGGGATTCCCGGTCCAGAGTTTTTGATTTGGCGTATTCAAATAAATCCATAGTTTTTTCTCCATAGAATATGATGATAAAACAGTCACATTTCATTTCGTGTTTATAGTAACATAAAGTATTTCTGACAAATTATAGCAAGTCTCTTAATCAATATACATTATTTACGAGGAGTGCTATAGAACATATATTTGTTTTAGTATAACGTATCCCTGTTTTTTTGTAAAGATTAGGAAATAAAAAGGAAGAGCATTATAAGAGCTCTTCCATTATTTTACCGTATATTTCCTGGTAATGTGTGGACCATTTTTTACAGATCGACTGTGCTGCCTCAAGGTTAGGAGCTGCGATGTTCAGGTCGATGAGGGAGTTGCCCTTTTCGATGAGCTGGCATCTTACAGAATAGGTTCCCTGTTTGGTGATGTAATAATCGGCAGGAGTGACGATTCGCTCCTGGGCTTTGAAGCCGGTGGATTTCAGGTATTCCCTGACTTCCTGTTTGATCTCAGGAGAGAGATCTTTCTGGAAAAAGGAGAGAGTCTTTATGCCATCTTCGGTAATCCGGTAATGGGAGACATTGGAACGGGTGTCCATGGTGATCAGTTCTGCTTCTACCAGTTCTGAGATTGCCTGCTGGAGATGGAAATAGTTTGTATATTCCCGGTCCAGGATAAATTCCGAAATCTGCGAATTTGTCAGGGTATTTTCGGTATTCTGAAGCATGTATAATACGATTAATTTGTAAACTGTGAATGGTGTTGCCATTTTATCCCTCCTTTGCATAGAGTAGCAGAGAATCTTTTAGTGCGAAAACAGTCTTCCCTGGTAGCTTTGTTCTTCTTTCATCCTGTGATGCAGCATATTTAATACCTCACGTTTACGGCTTGCCCACAGTGGTGCGATCAGCAGATCTTTGGGGCCGTCGCCTGTGATGCGGTGTATAACCATATCCGGTCTGAGATGTTCCAGACAGTTTATAAGGAGAGAGATGTATTCATCCCGTTCGTAAGTCTGAAACAGTCCTTTCTCGTAATCTGCTGCCAGATCAGTGCCGCGAAGCACATGAAGTAACTGCAGTTTGATTCCCTGAATATCCATATGGTTGAGGTATTCCATAGTTTCCAGAATATCTGCTGTGTTTTCACCGGGCAATCCGAGGATTGTATGCACGATTACTTCGATATTTTCTTTTCGCAGGCGTTTTACGGCATTATCAAAAACGCAGAGAGGATATCCCCTTCGGATATACCTGGCAGTGGACTCATGGATCGTCTGAAGTCCAAGTTCAATCCAGACAGGTTTCTGTTTATTTAACCGGGACAAAAGTGTCACGATTTCAGGACTGAGGCAGTCTGGTCTGGTGCCGATGGAAAGAGCAACTATCTTTGGATGAGAGATTGCTTCTGTAAAAATTTTCTCCAGATATTCTACAGGAGCAGAGTTTCTGGAAATCGTCAGACCGGAACTGGCTGTTGTTTCCTGTTCTGCAACAAACACATACGGGCATCCGTCGCCGGATACGCTGGAACGGCTGAAGAAGAGTGGAAGCAGAGTGCTGATCACCAGAGACTGTGGGGCGGTTACAATAGTCAATGGAAAATCTGTTTCTGCCTTTAACCGAATCAAGTAAGCCCCCTGTGGAGATGTGAAAAGCAATAAGCAGTAGGATTTTCAAAGTGGTTACGTTCACAGCAACTCAAAGCAAACAATGTTGTCATAATTATATACAGGTGTCTTGACACCTGTATATCCGGGGAGTATAATTGCACAGACAAACGAAAATCAGGCATGATGTGAGGAAAGAAAGATGAAAGAACATTATGATGTCATTATTGTGGGAACAGGGGCAGCCGGACTGTACTGTGCACTGAACCTTCCGGAGAAAATGAAAATCCTGCTTATCACCAAGCAGGAGGCAGACCAGTCAGATTCATTCCTGGCACAGGGTGGAATCTGTATGCTGCGCGGCGAAGATGACTATGAAAATTATTTTGAAGATACCATGCGGGCAGGACATTATGAGAATAATAAACGGGCAGTAGATCTGATGATCCGCAGCTCCAATGATATTATCAGAGATCTTCTGCGTTATCATGTGGATTTTACAAGGGATGGTTTGGGAAATCTGGCGTTTACCAGAGAGGGAGCACATTCCCAGCCAAGAATTCTTTTTCATGAGGATATTACAGGAAAAGAAATCACACAGACTCTCTTAACTGCTGCAAAAATAAAAGAAAATATTGAAATTTGTGAATATATGACTATGGTAGACCTGATCTCCAAAGACAATACAGTCTGCGGAATCATTGCAATGGACCGGAATGACCAGGCATTTCCTGTTTATTCTCAGTATGTGGTTCTTGCCTGCGGCGGAATCGGCGGGCTTTTTAAAAACTCTACCAACTTTTCGCATATTGCGGGAGATGGTGTGGGAATTGCAATGAAGCACCGTGTGGAAATGGAAAATTTGGACTATATCCAGATTCATCCGACAACTCTCTATTCAAAAAAACCCGGACGGCGTTTCCTGGTTTCAGAATCAGTCAGAGGAGAAGGTGCTCTTCTGTATGATAAGAACGGACAGCGTTTTACAAACGAATTACAGCCGAGAGATCTGCTGAGCCAGAAGATTTTTGCCCAGATGGAAAAGGATGGAACAGAGTTTGTATGGGAAGATATGCGCCCTCTGGGAGAGAAAACAATTCTGGAACATTTTCCTCATATTTATGAACAATGCGTGGAAGAAGGTTTTGATCCGAGAAAAGAGCCAATCCCGGTTGTTCCGGCACAGCATTATTTTATGGGTGGAATCAAGGTAAATCTGGGAAGCAAAACTTCCATGAAGGGACTTTATGCCTGTGGAGAGACAAGCTGTAATGGTGTCCATGGAAGAAACCGTCTGGCAAGTAATTCTCTTCTGGAATCTCTGGTCTTTGCAAGAAAGGCTGCAGATGATATGATATTTGGACAGACACCGGAATATGTGCGGGCAGATGCAATTGATATGAATATGTATGAAAGCAGAGAAGAACTGCTTAATGCCTGCCACGAAACCGTATTAAAAGAGATTGAAAGGATGAAAAAAAGTCATGAATAGTATTACAATGAAAATGCAGGCAGACAAGCTGATTCGTATGGCGCTTCAGGAGGACATTACCAGTGAGGATGTTTCCACGAATGCAGTGATGCGAAGCGCAGTAAAAGGAACCGTAGATCTGATCGCAAAGGAAGACGGAATCATTGCCGGACTGGATGTATATGCGAGAGTATTCCAGATTCTGGATGAGAAAACAG
>ERZ772879.2767-NODE-2767-length-10080-cov-3.829825_pt1 | contig 10080 bp, 10 predicted proteins | sample MGYA00580582_ERZ772879 | MGnify/ENA primary metagenome ERZ772879 (study PRJEB29015, sample SAMEA2737682) | human gut metagenome | biome: human gut; feature: human-associated habitat; material: faeces | place: China | collected 2012 ... | reverse complement strand
CAATTGCGGCTATTCTTTTTGCACTACATTTGTATCCTGATTTCATGTAATCACCTGACTCCTGAATGTATAGTATTAACTAGTTTCTTCCAAATTCTGAAAGCTTTAAGCCCTCATTTCTCTCAAGTACCATATTAACAGACCAGCTATTGGCAAATACCAGAAGCGGATTGCCCTTAAGGTCTTTTATCTTCTTCATATCTGATGTACCAACAATTCTGTTCACATCAATTTCCTCAGGATTCTCAATCCAGCGGATATGCTCGTATGGCAGGTTGTCCATGCGGATCTCAACATTATATTCATTTTCCAGACGGTATTTTAAAACATCAAACTGAAGGACACCGACAACGCCGACGATGACTTCCTCCATACCCATGTTATATTCCTGGAAAATCTGGATTGCACCTTCCTGTGCGATCTGCTGCATTCCCTTCATGAACTGCTTACGCTTCATGGTATCCACCTGACGCACTCGCGCAAAATGTTCCGGTGCAAAGGTTGGGATTCCCTCAAACTTGAAAGGTTTTGCTGTTGTCAGGGTATCACCGATGGAGAAAATACCCGGATCAAACACACCAATGATATCTCCGGCATAAGCCTCATCCACAATGTGACGCTCCTGCGCCATCATCTGCTGTGGCTGGGAAAGCTTGATCTTTTTATTGCCACCCTGTACGTGGGTAACTTCCATGCCCGCCTCAAATTTTCCGGAACAGATACGCATAAACGCGATACGGTCACGGTGCGCTTTGTTCATATTCGCCTGAATCTTGAACACAAACGCAGAGAAATCTTCCTGAAACGGATCGATCTCCCCGATATCTGCTTTTCTCGGAAGCGGAGAGTACGTCATTTTCAAAAAGTGCTGTAAAAATGTCTCCACACCAAAGTTTGTTAACGCGGAACCAAAAAATACAGGGGACAACTCACCTTTTGACACCAGATCCATATCAAACTCTGCACTTGCTCCGTCAAGCAGCTCGATTTCCTCTAACAGCTTTTCTTTTGCTGCCTCACCGATTTCATCTACAAGCGCCGGATCATCAATGTGAATGTGTCTCTCCGTTCCCTCTTTTGTTCCTTTTAACGTATCAGAGAACGTCATAACCTCTTTTGTATTGCGGTCATAAACACCTTTAAATCCTTTTCCGGAACCGATCGGCCAGTTGATCGGGCAGGTTGCGATCCCAAGCTCTTTCTCGATCTCATCCAGAAGATCAAACGTGTCGTTCGCATCGCGGTCCATCTTATTGATAAATGTAAAAATAGGAATATGGCGCATGACACAGACCTTAAACAGTTTTCTTGTCTGTGCCTCAACACCCTTTGATCCGTCGATGACCATGACGGCGGAATCAGCTGCCATCAGAGTACGGTACGTATCCTCCGAGAAGTCCTGATGTCCCGGCGTATCCAGAATATTGATACAGTAACCGCCATAATTAAACTGTAATACAGAAGAAGTGACAGAGATACCTCTCTCCTTCTCGATCTCCATCCAGTCAGAAACAGCGTGACGGGCAGTTGCCTTTCCCTTTACAGATCCTGCCAGATTGATCGCTCCACCGTAAAGCAGGAACTTCTCTGTCAATGTTGTCTTACCTGCATCCGGATGGGAAATGATCGCAAATGTACGTCTTTTTTCTATTTCTTTTCTTAAATCAGCCAAAATATATCCTCCAAATATAAAAAGCACAGCGGTTCTCAAAAAGAACCTGTAATGTGTAAATAAAGTCCCAAGAGACCGCTGTCATGTCTCATTGTAACACCGCACAGCCTGCTTTGCAGACTGCCGCCTTATAAGGATATAACGATAGCCGAAGAAAATCAAGGAAAATCTGATATTATTCCGTGTCCACCTCGCCTACTACAATTGGCGTAATGATCACATTTTCCGCGGAAACATTTGTTTTGCGTTTCACAATATCCTCCACCTGTGCGCGCTTTGCATCCGTCACTTCTCCCATATTTAAGACAACATCACAGCTGTCCTCGGTGATACTTACCACCACATCTGTGAATCCTTTTGCCTCCAAAAGCATTTCTGCCGCATTCTCGCGCTCCGCGATATCCGTCATCGCGATCATTTTATTGATCGCATCCTGTTTTAATTCATCGGAAATCGCATTATTGTTTACAATCTCCAGCAGAGTCTCCTTATTTTTTGAGCGGATCTGTTCACGGTTTAATTTCATTTCTGAAGCATAGTCGATATTGGCAACGGTCGTACTGGTGAGCACTGCCTCTCCCGGATTGACGACTTCCTCTGCCCCTGCTGTTCCATCTGCCACTGTCTGCCCTGTTCCTTCCGCTGCAGGTTCTCCCTCCGTGTCCGCCGCTGTCTCTGCGCTTCCATCCGTTACTGCCGCTGTCTCCGTCCCGTCCGGTTCCTCCGCCGTAAAAATCTCATTCTGCAAAACATCTTCATCCGAAATGTCGTAATCCTCTTCCAGTTCCCCTGCACTCACCTCTGCGCTTGCCGCCTCCGCCGCTGTCTGAAGTTTTCCGTCATCCATATTGTTATTCATGTAACTGAAATACCCTGCAACAGCGATCATAAGTGCCAGTGCCGTGATCACCAGCTGATTTTTTCGAAATATTTTCTTCATGTGATTCCTCCTTGTTTACTCCCTGGAACTACTCATCTTCACTACTTTTATTTTATGTGCCTCCACCCGGAATAATGCCATTACTGTATCGGAAATATCAGAAATTACCCTGGGATCATCCCCGCCCTCTGCCACCACCAGAACGCCCTCCACTTTGGGAAGCACTTCTTTTGTCACATAAGGCTGTTTTTCACTTCCGTTTTCCACATACACCGTTGTCTCCTCCGTCTCCTGCTCCGTCGTTGTACGGGTTCCTCCACCGGCATCACTTTCCTCGATACGGTTTCTCTGTTCTTTCTGATCTTTCTCCACGATCGTTTCACCGGAATCTGATAGCGTGATCATCACCTCTGTCTCTCCTACCCCCTCCATCTGCCCAAGCACATGCTTCAGCCTCTTTTCCATCGCAGCCGCATATACATTCTGGCTGTCCTGCGTGCTCCCGGAATCCAGAACCGCTGCAGCTGTCTCCTGCTCCGCCGTACTCTCACTATCTGACTGCTTTGGTGATAACGGCATTGCAATGATCAGAATCAGCACACCCGCAAGTGCAATGGCGATCCAGTCACTTTTTTTGAGCTGCCGCAGTCTATTCATACAGGATATCCAACTGTTCTTCCGATAATTGATAATAACTCACCAGCTTTTCTTTTAATTTTTTATATGCGCTATCCTCAGAAGTCTGTTTTTTCTGTTCATCCTCCAGCACAACTTTGCCAATCACGATTCCTTCCCTGACCGGATTGGTCAGTGTCATGCGGATACATTTGATTTCATAATTTTCTGTCATCTCTACTGCGATCTCCTTCACTGCAAAATTTTCTTCCTGTGCCATCTGTGTAACATCAAGTGCAATGGCATCCTCGTACTTTTTCACATAGTGATCATTGTCCAGATAGGTGATTTTTTCTGCATCTGACTGGACCTCCTCCATTTTCTGTAAAAAAGACTGATATTCTATTTTTTCCAGAAAAGCGTCACTCTCTCCCATCCATCCCAAAACCGGATAGAGCAGTCCAAAGGCCAGGATCATCTGCGAAAAAAAACGGATATACTTCTGCATGCCCGCCTTCGGAACCATCTCAAGCAGTATCGTGAGCACAAGAAAAAGAATGACATAGCTTTTCAGATAACTAAAAATCCCGTTCATCGGCTCCTTCCCATTATCCTCAATAAATAAATCCCGACGCTGCCGCCGTCAGTGCGATCGTCACAAAAAACAACAGCACACTGTACCCCAGCAGTTTTACATAGAGCATACCTCCGTTTGCCAGACCTTTTAAGCAGCCGGAGATCCGCTTATCCGACACTGGCTCTGTCACTGCCGCTGCCAGTTTGTAAAAGAATGCAAGGCACAGTGCCTTGAGCAGCGGAACAAGGCTGATCAGGACAAGCACCACAAGTCCCGCTGTCCCCACACAGCTTTTCATGACGATCCCTGCGCCAAGGAGCAGCTCGGTCACGCTGCCCACCGCATTACCAAGCCCCGGGATCACAGAAGCCGTTTTTGCAAAAATCCCATGCCCCATCCGGTCTTTTGCCGGACCGATCAGGTTCTGTACTACATTCAGCCCCAATACGAGCACTCCTGCGATTTTTATTCCCCAGTTGATCACCTCAGAAAACAGTTCCGTCAGATTTGAAAAGCGCTCCTCCGGCACAAAATGACCGAATATTTCCAACAGCACATAAATATGGATCAGAGGCATCAGCAGATTTAAAAACAGCCACTCCACCAGATAGATCACCAGAAATGCGGTCTGGTAAAATCCCATCGCGCTGCTCACATTCGAGGCAAACATCATGCTGAGACAAAACGTCGGCACCATGACTTTCATGAATTCCACACAGCTTTCCAGCGACTTTGACACGACCTCCTGAAAGAGAAGAAATGTCTGCAAAAGCATGACTGCCATGACACAATACACCAGCAGAAAACATAAATCCGAGATATACGAAGCATGAAATGCACCTGCAAAGTTTTTCAGAACAGAAAAGCAAAACGCCAACAATACAATTTCCAAAAGCATCTTCCGGTTTGCCGCGATTTCCCCAACGAGCGATGTTTTGATTGCAGAAAATACATGTTCTCCCCACGCTGTGCTCACCCCATCCTGCATCAGTTCTTCCACCAGACCGGAAAAGGAAACCTGCTCCATGCCATAGTCTTTTAAAAATGTATCCAATTTTCCATAGTCCATCTCATCCGAAAGTTCACTCAGATAACTACCTGTCTCTTCTGCATGGACCTTCACCGGACAAAAGAGCCCTGCGAACATCAGAAACAGTATGATCTTCCACTGCCATCCCACTTTTCTCATAAAAGGCTTCCTATCGTATCAATAAATGCCATCAGTACCGGGAGACTCACCACAAGGATCGACATTTTGGCAAAGTTTTCAATCTGTCCTGCGATTGCTCCATAGCCGGCATCTTTGCACACATTTACTGCAAATTCTGCCGCGTAGGTAATGCCCACCATTTTGATCACCAGACCAATATAAGCACTGTCAATGGCGATCATCCCCTCTAACTTCTCCACAAATTCCAGCACGATCTGAACCTTTGTGATAATATAAATAAAAATGCAGATACAGACTGCCATGCTTAAAAACATACTGTATTCCTGCTTCTCTTTGCGCAGCGGAATTGCCATCAAAACCGCCGCGACACCTAAAATCCCCACTTTTATGATATCCATGCCTTTTTCACTCCCCAGCAGACTGTAACTGCAATATGATCTATAACGTAAAAAGTGACTGCATCGTCTCAAACAGTTCGTAGATATAAGGCACAATCCAGAACAACACGATGATAAGTCCCGCCAGACTGGTCAAAAAAGCATGTTCTTCCCGTCCACTGTGTTTTAACACCTGACTCAGCACGGTCACTAAAATCCCAACCGCAGCAATTTTAAAAATCAAATTTACACTCATAAAGTTCCTGCCTTTCCACAGCTTTCGGAGCTTTTACAAAAACAGAAGAATGACGATCAGCCCACACATCACACTGACAGTCTGATACACTTTCTGTTTTTCCTTTTGTTCTCCCCTCACCTGATCGATCACATAATCCAGACGTTTCAGATAATGTTCCAGGCTTTTTTCATTTTCTCCCATGCTTTTTCCGAAAAAGGCGCATCCTGCCCCTGCAAAGATTTCTTTTTCCTCCAAAGAGAGCCCCAGCCTTTTCTGCCACGCTTCGATCCGCTCCTGCCAGAGTTCCTGTCCGCATCCTCTTTCCTTCTTCTGTAATCCCTCACCCATCTCCTTGCAGATCTCATTCAGATACGGGTTTCTGCTGTGTATCGCATGTTCCAGCACTACCTCCATGGGATCCATCGTATACGCTGTTTCATTTACAATGTCTAAGAGCAGTTTCCGTATGTCATAAAGCAGCCGCAGATGATTTTTCAGATCCATTTGAATCTGAAATCCAAAACCAACGCTTGCCAGAAGAATCAACATACTTCCCAGCACTTTTAACATGTGATCCGCTCCATATGCTCGTCATAAACCTGCATTTTTCTCCTCCCGTTGGTCTCTTTTTCCAGAAAAATGAACCGCTGAAAAAGTCTTCGCTCCATCCACCGTTTCAGATACGGTTTTTCCGACAGTTCTTTCATATTCCCTGCATGGATCGTGCCAAGCACTCTGCTCCCACAGTTTAATGCCTGCTCTACCGCATAAAAATCTGACTCGGCTCCAAGTTCATCCACCGCAATGATCTGCGGTGACATGGAACGGATCAGAAGCTGCATTCCCTCTGCCTTTCCACAGCCGTCCATCACATCGGTTCTCGGTCCCATGTCATTCTGTGGCACACCGTGAAAACTTGCCGCAATCTCCGAGCGTTCATCCACCACACACACCTTCAGCCTGATCCCATATGCCTCCCCATTCGACAACGCACGGATGGAATCCCGCAAAAGTGTTGTTTTTCCGGCTCCCGGCATCGACAGGATCAACGTGTTATAAATGCTGTTCTTCTGCCGGATCAGCGGCAGTATTTTTCTGGCGCATCCACACTTTTCGTGGGCAATCCGGATATTTAAGAACGTGATTGGACTGATCCCTGCAATTTTTCCATCCACCAGAACGGTCTGCCCTGCCACGCCAACCCGGTGTCCTCCCTCGATCGTGATATACCCCTGCTTAATCTCCTCTTTGTAGGCATACAGCGAATAATTGCTGATATAATTTAACATTTCCCGCAGATCAGCCTCGCTCGCATGGTACAGATCTTTTTCCCATCTTCTGTAGTCCTTTTCGCTGCAGAACATTTGTTCTTTTTCTTTGCCGATCAGATAACAGTTATCGCTTCCATAGCAAAACTCGATTGGTTGTCCGACTCTCACCCGGATCTCCTCCAACCCGCTCTGCCATGTATCGTCCTGAAAAAATGTTCTCATATGTACCGGAAACAACAATCTTATTTCACACAAGGCGGCACCTCACTTTCTGTTCCATCCTCACGGAATTCTTTTTTAAGAAAAAAAAGCCATGGGAGTTTGTTTTCTCCCATGACTAATTCTATGACTTGTCTTTCTTTTTATGACTGTTATTCTATTCTTTTCTTACATTCTCTCCGGTGCAGAAAATCCTAATACATCGATACAGGTCTCAAGAACGGACTTTGTAAGCTCTAACAGACGGATGTATGATTTCTGGACTGTCTCATTCTCCTCGGACATGATCTTGGTTCCATGATAGAAACTGTTGAATGCATTGGCGAGGTCATAAATATAGGAACAGATCTTATGAGGTGCTGTCTCCTCAAAAGCGCTCTCCATCACTGCATTGAACTTGGAGAGCTCTAACATTAAATCTTTCTCGCTCTTAGAGTGCGCCGCCCCGATGACTGCACCGCTCTCATCTTTTCCAAGACCGTGATATTTGTTTAAGATCGATTTGATACGGACGATCGTATACAGGATATATGGACCTGTATTTCCTTCAAAAGAAGTAAAGCGGTCAATATCAAAGATGTAATCTTTGCTTGCCTGATTGCTCAGATCACCGTATTTGATCGCTGCAAGTGCGACCATTTTTGCAGTGTTCTCTGCTTCCTCTGTGCTGATTCCAAGGTTCTCCTTTGTCTTCTGGTTCTCCTGGATCTTTGCAAGCATCTCCTCATTAATACCGGAGATCAGATACTCTAAACGCATCACACCGCCATCGCGGGTCTTAAATGGTCTTCCGTCCTTGCCATTCATCGTACCAAAACCTAAAAACTTCAGTTCTGTTTCCGGTTTTACAATACCTGTTTTTCTCGCACAGCGGAATACCTGTGTGAAATATAACTCCTGACGCTTGTCTACCACGTAAATAATCTCGTCCGGGTTATAGTCTTTCATTCTCCATACCATAGTTGCAAGGTCTGTTGTATTGTAAAGGGAAGCTCCGTCTGATTTTAAAATCATACATGGAGGAATTTCTTTTGTATCACTCTCTTCTTTTACATCTACAACAAGAGCGCCCTGATCCTCATAGGCAAATCCTCGCTTCTTCATATCCTCTACCATATCCGGAATGTATGGCTGTGCATCGGATTCTTTTTTCCAGAGGTCAAAATCTACGTTCAGATTCGCATAGTTTCTCTTAAGGTCTGTTACAGATACATTCATAATGTGATTCCAGAGAGCCATGTATCCGGGTTTTCCCTGCTGAAGAAGGTGGGTTGCCTCCAGTGCCTCATTACGGTAAGCCTCATCCTCTTTGGACTTCCCACTGGCACATGGATAGATCTCTTCCAGCTCGCTGATAGTAAACGGTGCTTCTGCCGGATATTCACCGGTAAAGCTGTCATCAAAATATACCAGCTCCGGTTTCCGGTGTTTCAGCTCGGTGATGATCAGTCCCATCTGAAGGCCCCAGTCTCCAAGATGTACATCACCGATCACCTTATGTCCTACAAAGCGTCCGATACGCTTGATGCTCTCACCGATGATCGCAGAACGGAGATGTCCTACGTGAAGCGGCTTGGCAACGTTTGGTCCGCCATAGTCGATAATGATCGTCTTCGGATTCTTGGCAATCTCAACAGAAAGCTTCTCGTCCTCTGCCATCTTATTCATGTATTCTGCAACAAATTCCGGTTTCACATCCAGGTTGATAAATCCAGGCTTTACAACTTCTGCTCTGGAAAAGATCCGGCTGTCTGACAGCTGTGCTACCACATCATCAGCGATCATAAACGGTGCCTTGTGATATGCTTTGGCTCCTGCCATAGCACCGTTACACTGATACTCACATAAGTCCGGTCTGTTGGAAACAGTAACTTTTCCGTAGGACGGATCATAACCTGCTTTTTCAAATGCTGCGGAAAGTTCTTCCGCCATCTGTTCCATAATCTTCTTCATGTTTCAAACTCCTCATATCTTTGTTTCTGTATTTTATGCTTATAACGTCACTTTTCTTGAACATGCGACTGCAAGGGCACCATAACCGATATGGCAGGCAACACTTAAAGAAAGGGGATCCATATGTATCTCCATTCCCGGAAATACCTCCTGGATCTCTTTTTTAAATTCTTCTGCTTCTTCCAGATTTCCTGTATAAGCAGCCTGAAGACACATCTCACCGTCAGATGCGTATTCCTTAAAACGTGTTTCCCAATCACTCTTCATTGCCTTCAGCATGGCACGTTTGGCCTGCTTCTTGCCACGGACCTTGGCGTAGGCATCCAGCTTCTCTCCCTGGATCTGAAGTACAGGCTTCAAGTTCAGAACCGTTCCGATGGCTGCTGCTGCCGGTGTGATCCTGCCACCTTTTTTCAGATATTTCAGGGTGTCAAGTGTGATATAAATACTGGAATCGAGTTTCTGATCTGTAAGGATCTTCTTGATCTCTGCAGCACTTTTTCCTGCCTCGGCAAGCATCTTAGCATCCATTACAGACTGTCTCTGTGTTACGGAAATCCGCTGATTGTCCACTACCTGAACACGACCATTATAATCAATAGCAAGTCCCATTGCAGTAGAACAGGATGCACTCAGTCCGCTTGACATCGGAATATGAACGATTTCCTCATAATCTCTCAGAAGCTTGTCCCACAGATCACAGAGATCAGCCGGACTTGGCTGAGATGTGGAGATCGGTTCATCCTTCTTAAGCTTCTCATAAAACTCTTCCTGTGTGAGAGTTACACCTTCAAGATACATTTTTTCATTAATATAAAACGGCATCGGTATCACATAAACGCCAAGCTCTTCTGCCTGGGCCTGTGTGATACCGCTGTTGCTGTCTGTTACAATGGCAATTTTGCCCATTCTTTTCTCTCCTCCTGGTCTGTTATCTCACAGTTCAAAGAATTAATGCATCAGCCCCTGATGAACTAATTCTTTGAACTGCTGTAGAAAGCCATGATGTTAGTGTATCATATTTTTTTCTATATCACAATTGGAAATTTTCTGTGACCTTCGCTCACAAAAAACACCTCGCGGAATATTACCAGTGAACAGTAACCC
>ERZ772879.2765-NODE-2765-length-10091-cov-3.405540_pt1 | contig 10091 bp, 14 predicted proteins | sample MGYA00580582_ERZ772879 | MGnify/ENA primary metagenome ERZ772879 (study PRJEB29015, sample SAMEA2737682) | human gut metagenome | biome: human gut; feature: human-associated habitat; material: faeces | place: China | collected 2012 ... | reverse complement strand
GCAGCTAACGTATCAAAATCATCACATACACCCGCATTTTCAAAATGTTTGATGTTTTTTAACACATAAATATTTAGAAAATCATTGTATGTATCTCTTTGTCCGTCTTTTGATTCGATTGATGACAAATCAAGAAACAACTGAGTTGATACTGGACTGCAGTATTTTTCAGTATCCATATTTTTTCTCCTTTCAAAAAAATAAAAAGCTATTATCAAAACGTATTTATCACTTAAAAACATCGTATTTTTCTCTTTTTATGTTTGTAATTAAAATCATTTTGCAAATTTGGAGGTATGAGAATGATTGATAATAGCTTTTTAGAGGTTATTACCTCTTAGCAATCATAGAAATATTTTTGTTAAGGGCTTGTGCATCGATTGTAGTAAGAGTCTCTATGATTGCTAACAGATAAAAACTATCTGTTATTTATATAAGTCTTTAGAAAAAAACAGTTAATAATAAATCGGCTATAATAGTTAGGATCTTAGCAATAAATAAAAGTATAATTATAACTGTTGCCAATCCTTTGAATGATAAATTTTCAATTTTCATTTTTTAATTCATCCATTTCGGATTGAGTAAATTCTTTGAACTCTTTAGTTTCACTGTCACTTTCATCCATTTTTTCAAGTTTTGAAGTCATATTTTTTAATTGGTCTGGAATATCAAAAGTTGTTAAATCAGTTAAGACTTTGTCAATTTCATCTGAAATTTGAACTTCATATACTTTTCCTGCAATTCTCACAGATTTTGTTAGCGATAATTTGGCATCTAAGTCAATTACATTGTTAATAGCCATGTTTTCCTCCTGAAATATAAGAGCAGATAAACCAATCGTTCATCTGCTCTAAAATAGTTTTATAGTGCGGTGACAGTTAGTGCACATTCTGCGCTTTTATTTCCATCTACCGTTTTTACTGTAATTTTTGTTGTACCAGCTTTAACAGCAACTACTTTACCTTTTGTATCAACCGTAGCTATGGTTGAATCGCTAGATGACCATGTCACATTTTTATTTGTAGCATTTGCTGGTAAAATTGTTGCCACAAGAGTTTCTGTTGCCCCGACAACAAGCGATAACGTTGTTTTATTAAGCGTTACGCTTGTAGGGCTAATTACTCCCCCGCTGCTACCGATTTTGGCTTGCCGTTGAATGCCATTGTGAAGCTGAACGTTTGTTTAGCATTGGCTGCACCGCCAAACGGTACAATAGAAGTTAGTGTAACGACCGCTTGAACCTTATTCCCTTTGGCATCAGTCCATTGTGCTAACGTGCGTAATTCATCTCCGATTGACAAGAATTTAGACGCTACATAATCTTGAGCTGGATCTCCAAATACACGGTGTCCCGCAACTTGGAACGTGATATTTTTACCAGTTACAGTGGAATCAGTGAATCCTTCTCCATCGTAGTAAGGGGATGCATCTGTAGTGTCCGCTGCAGCTGGAGTAATAGTTGTGATCCCTGCTGCTAATGGTGCGAATTTAGCCGATGCGATTTGATCTAAATCTGTACTTCCTGAAGTATCGATTTCCAATTTGTTTTTAAAGTTTAGTAAAAATTCTTTACTATTTTCTGCCATTTAAATTTCCTCCTAATTTTTGAATTGATGAATGGTGATTTTGATACCTAATAAATAAGTTGAGTTCCCTTGAGTGTCCTGTTCGCTTACAAAAGGTGTCTCGCTTATTTCGATACCTAAAAAGACGAAGCTCTCATCTTCTGACTTCAGAGTTGAGAGTTCGTCTAAATGATTTGATATGAGCCAAAGAGTTTGATTGGCTTTTTCCTGATCTTTCGTATTAAATCCGACCTCATACAACATTTCTCGTTCTTTCGTACCGTCAAAGTATTCTTCTACTGTTCGGCTACCCGGCATAGAATAAACACATAACGTATCTTCACCATCGAGAAACCCCATTGAGCATGGCATTGGAAGACCCTGAATTGAATCTATTGAATCAGATAATCGTTCCCATAAATCCATTACAAGTTTCCTCCTTTGATAAATGCCCTACGCCAACTATCCATATGATTAGCTTTTGCTCTGAGGTCCCAACGTCGGCTTGTCCCTGGCGTTGTATAATTCTTAACTCTACTACCATTGACGATCCCTCTAAATTGAGGTTTAGCGTAAGGAACGGTATATGTGATTCGGTTCTTGTTAACAAATGATTTGTCTCTTAAATGTCCTTGCCGTTTTGGCGCATATAGGTTCATGTCTGGATGCATCTGAGCAGTCATATAGTACAGTGCTGAATTGATGTTCATCACTGACAACTTACGATCGACGCCATTTTTTTCAACCTTAACATGGAGCATTACAGCACCTCCAACTCGTACGAGTAAACTTCATTGCTGAAAGGGTTACGGTTATCTACGATCGTCGTGATAGTGTAAGTCTCACCTTCAAAGTCAATCTTTGACCCAACATGATTTTTATTAATCACTGGTATCGGATCAGATACTCCAGCAAACAAAAAAGCGATAGCGTTGGCTACCACTTGCCGATTATTATTACTACCACTATATACTGTCTGCGGTTGAAAGATCATATTTTTAATCGTAATTGGATCGGAAAAAATAGGCTTCTGCCATTTGTCTTTTCCTTGTATTAGACGCAGCACAATAGATTGATTGCAGTACTCCTTTGGTATTAATGGAATCATCTATAATCAACTCCTTTGTAAAGAAGCCCTGTATAAATCAATTCGTTATACGCCTCTGTAGCGACCATCGTTCTACCGACCGTTGCTGCATTAGTATTTCCTGATTCAATACGCATACGACCAACGCTGACACTTGAAGGGGAAGCATTTAGTAAGTCTGATAACGAAGTAACTCCAACTGACTTCAAATATTCAATTTGGACAGCCATTGCGATTTTGAACTTATCCACTCGATATTTGAACGTGTCATCAGCTAAAGAATGTCTCATGTAAAAATCGCCTGTCACTCGATTAAGCTGACGTGCAGCACATTTTTCTAAGTCATCAAACTCCGAAACTGATACTTTGTTGAATCCTGATTTTAAATATTCATCGTGCGTAAGATAGCTCATAACTGCCTCCTTTCAATTAAAAAGGATAGTTTAGTAGCTATCCTTCGCTTGCTGCGGTTACCGTGACTTCACACGTAGCAGTTTTATCATTCGAAGTTGTTGCTGTAATTGTAGCAGTTCCCGCTTTCACAGCAGTCACTTTTCCTTGAACTGGCGTTACTGTTGCGATCGTTTCATCGCTAGAAGTAAATTGAACCGATTTATTTGTAGCGTCTGCTGGTGCTACGGTAGCAGATAATGTTTCTGTTGCTCCCACCGCTAGCGCAGCTGTTGTTTTATTCAAAGTTACGCCGGATGGGTCTACGCTTTTGGGGCTAAAGAGACAGATACGCCTTCTTTTTGTTGCTCTTTAATAAAGCAGTCATGATACAAACGATTTTGATACAAGTAGCCATCACCTTGTGAATGTTCGCCTGGTGCAAACAAGAAGACGGTGTTTTCTTTAACCACGGGGATAACAGCTTGTTTAGCAACTACTAAGATATTGATGTCTTGTGCATCAGCGGCAGCAGCGTAGCCATCAGTGAAATCGAACTTAGTTTTGAAACGAGTATCGTCCCAAACTTCGACCAATAACACACCATCAAGAGAAGTTACCCGAGATTCTAGTGCCGTTTGCCCAACATTTTGATTAGTGATATTACGAGTAAATTCTGAAGAACGTTCTAATGCATCCATTACGGTTGTTGATACAAACGCTACTAGGTTTTGTGGGCCAAATTTACGAGCTGGTAAAATTGCAGCTTTAATGGCTGAATAAGCATTCTTTTCAGTAATTGTTTCTTCTTTAGTATTTCCTGCTCCTAAAGCTAAAGTAGAAAAACGATACGCATCAATTTCTGGTTGAACGTGTTCAGTGATAAATACATTTGAAATTTTAGCTACAGATAAGTCTTGATTCGTTTCATCAACGTCTTGTTTATCGATGTAAAACTCAACGTCACGGTCTTGACCCATTGTGTACACTTTTTTGTCGTTTCCATAGGTACCGCTGTTAAATCCTTTGTTACGCGTGTGATCTTTCAAACCAGAAGTTGAAATAGTCGTTAATGTAAATGATTTACCACCGTTCACAAATTCAACTTGTGGAATACCTAAGATCGTCGTTAACAATCCTTGAGTGATCTTCTGATCGAAAATCCCATTGTCTTTTGTAATGTAATTAATTGCCATATTTTATTCCCTCCAAATTTAATTTTTGTTTGGTAAAACTCCTAATGCTTTAGCGAACACATCTTCTTCCACATTCTGGCCAGAACTAGGATTGCCCCCGAAAGTAGCTTTTTTACCTTCTGGATTGGGCGGAACAGGTTCATTTGAGCCAAATAAATAACCGTCGCTCTCTTTGAGTGCGGCCAGTTGGTCATCTAATCCTTTTAATCCCTCGTCTGTCAGTTCCAATGATTCGCCATCTAATAAGGCTTTAGCAGCCTTAATGTTTTTAGCTCCAGCTTGTGTTAGAGCCAAGTCAATCGCTGATGATTTTTTAAGATCAGCAATTTGTTGTTCAGAACTCGTCTTCGTTTCATCGAACTTAGATTGTAAATCCTCTAACTGCTTAGTAAGATCTTCATTTCCTTTAGCATTTGCTTTGAAATCATTCAGCTCATTTTGGTTTTTCTCTAACTGTTCTTGATATTGAGTGGCCTGTTGTTCCGCGGTAGACACCCGACTATTCAACTCGTTCACAGTCACACCATGCAAAGCCATAATTGATCCAATCTGTTCATCAGTTAAGCCAAGTTCTTTCAGTTCTTCACGTTTCATTTCATTCATCCTTTCGTTGTTTAACGAGGCTACGCCCTCGATGGATTGAACAGTTTAACGCCGTATTCGGGGCAAAATAAAAAGACTAGCGATTGCTAAGCCTATAATTATTAACTTTGTACTTGTTCTCTACTGTAATCACGAACTAAGAACTCATGTTCGTTGATAAGCTCCCTTAACTGTTTCTGTTTGTTAGCAATCACTTGTTTGCACATCTGGACAGTTTTGGGATCTTCCAATTCTAACGCCGCATTCATTCGCTTCTTCTGATAGCGAATATCACGCTCAAGCTTACGCTGTTTTTGTTGTATTTCAGCATTTTCTTGTGCTTCGTCAGCGTCATATTGAGGTTGGTTGTTTGTATTAATGTCTGGCCTTCCGGGATAAAGGATATGCTTACAATTAATTCCCTGGGTGCCATCTGGATCGCCATAACCATGATCATAGATAGAAGGCAAATGTTTAAATTCATCAGGCGCTTTGTTCTTTGGCACAACTAATACCCAATCCCCTTGTATCGTTGCACATGCTTTTCTAGCAGATGGATGACTACTCATCAATGCAGTAACACAATCGAAGTCCTCCATTCGTTTCAAACGAAGATCGTTAAACGTTCTGTGTGAGGTAGATTGAATCACTGTTCTCGAGTAAGCTTCCATCGACCATTCACGACCTGCTTTATCAACGAACCCTGATTTGATTCCCATATCAACCATTTTGTAGACGTTATCTCTAATGGCTTTCTCGTGCGTTTTAAGCCCCGTCATAGATTCTAGGGTAGATTGTTTAAGAATTGCTTGATAGGCTCGCATTACAGCATTCTCATTGAAATTAGTAGTGATCAGCGTTTGATTGACATTATTATTTAAGTCTTGGAAAGTTTGACGAACCAAAGAGTCTAGAATTTTGTTTACGTCGTCAGACACAGGAACACTTTTATGGACCATTCGTTCTAACTCTCGATCAATTTCATTAACGACTTTTACTCCGTTACCTTTGATTAATTGTTCGATTGCTTCTTGTGTCTCTCCTGTGTAACTAGCCAAAAGATTAATAATATTATCGTTAAGCACACCCATTTTTGATAGTTGCTTAGCTTGCCATAGTAGTACGTCTTCTTTTTCAACATTCTCAAAGCGAGATTGTTTTAACGCTTTGATGATTATGTTAAAGATACGATCTTCAAGTTCTGAATAAATATTAGTGATTGAATCCGCATCACGCTGCATTTTATCCGGTGTAATCATGACTAATCACCTTCATTCAAATTATCATTGCTTTTCTTCTGCTCTTTGGGCGGTTCAATTTTGAAACTCTCATCACCGAGAATTTCATTGGCTTTCTCTTCGTCAAATGGAAATGATGCTGTAATAAGAGATATAGCCGAATCTCTAGGCAATTGCTTAGACGCTACTTGCTGAACAATATTTATAAGCGCTGTTACTTGAGCGCCATTCATAGATACCTTCTGAATAGTGTTGTCGTCCTTGGAATTAAGTAAAGCCCCAGATGTTTTAAAACTATCATTTTCACCATTTGGCACTGTTTTGTCTCTCTCAGGAGTATCAGGTTCATACCCCAACCAAAGCTTCACTTCTTCATCTGATAAATTGTAATTACGCTTCAAGAATTGATCTTTAGGCATGACACCAGCGACAAACACCTTTAAATCGTTTTCTAATTGTTTATCACGATCAATAAACAATCCATCTTCAAAACTTACCGCTACTGAATAACTATCATATTCAATAGAGAATAGCGGTTTCTCGCTTTCAAACATTTCTCCGTATCCTGCAAGTTCAAAAATAGAATGAATAAGCTCATTGATAACTTTTTCAACCATAGTCAAATAGCTTGAACGTGTCTGATAAGTCATGGAATTGTTAGAAACAATCTCAGTGGCCGTTTTAATGCCGTCATCCGCATAGTTCATCGAACCCACTGACAAACCAACCTGCACCTCGAACTCTTTAATTAGATGACTGATAGCGTCCTTATATTGAACTGTTCGAATAGGTGTTGTAATATCTTTGACCCCGATATTCTCAGCGCCGTATACACCAGCGAATACGTTCTGATCTGTATCAAACATTGGTGGGTGTGATTCATCTGTTTTAAGGAATTCCGCTGGCACAACAACACGCCGCTGCCCTAACTGAATTTCCCAAGCAAACTGATCGTGTGTTGTGTTAATCATATCTAAAATCTCTTTTGAGTTATCCACAATGCCGGCACCTAATGGGCTCTCTAACGATTTATTGTTAGCTCCAGGCGTTCTGAAGTAAGCAAAAAGCGGTCTCTTCAAACCTTCTAGTGTGACTGTTTCAGCTAAGTCAGGATATAGAATCGACAGTGGAACTTGCTTTCCAACAACGTTACTGTTGTCAGATTTGTAAAGCTCATTACTGATAACATACTTTTCGTCTTGCCACTCATGAAATTCGAGGAGCGTGTAGTAGTAATTCGTGTCCCCTTCAGTTTGAATTGATTTAGTAGCAATAGCACATTCGCTGATTTCATTTGTGTTAGAACGCAAAGGATAAAACTGATCTGCTCTGATCCAAGAGATTTTGATTTTATCTCCATCAATGTAAGGCCGCATAGCAAATCCTCCTGCAGCGATACCTTTCTCAAGATTCAATTCGAACAAATTATAGAAATTGTTGTCGTATAATGTTTGTTCCAAAAATTCAGATGCTTCTTTAATCTCTTTAGAAACATCCTTTTTATCAGTGGGATCGTTCAGCGTAACTTTACATTTTTCATTGAAAATGATACTAGCCAATCGTCTCGCAGCAGTCTTAGTCACGTTCAATGATTTAAATTCTCGTTTTTTATTGTCGCCAAATGAACTCTTATAGTTGACATCCGGAAATAAATTAGCATAATATTTGAAGTTCTCCGCTATTCGAGCATACTCTAGCGAATCAATCCCAATTTTGGGATGATCTGTGATTTTACCAAGTTCTATGCCATTCAAATTCATATCTATTCGTTTCACTCCTTTCTTAAAAAAGTTTTTGATGCGCTGAATCCCGCTCATTTTCTCACCTACCATTTCAGTCCTAAATCATTTAGATTATCTTTTACAAAATATTGGAACTGGTCACATGTATGGTCACCAACTTTGATAACTTTCGGATCATCAGACTGTAAAGTATCTTCATCCCATCGATAATCACGATGCTCTTTAATAAATATTCGATTTGCTTCTGTATCCAAATAAAAAAACCTGCCTTGTGCAAGGAGGTTCTGTATATAATCGATCATATCCACTTTTTTAGCTTTGGCCACCGCATGAAATCTTATGCCAAAATCTTTATAGTATTGATTCTTTAAAGCACCTTCTGCCGAATCAATAGTGATTTTGTAGGCATACTTATTGTATTTTATTTGACATCGCTCAATAAAATCATGCAAATCTTTAGAAAGCTCATCAGGTGCCTTCTTATTTACTTTACCTTCTGGAGAGTAGTAATAAGTATCTAGCAAAATGACGTTTCTTTTTCTTGTAATGGCATAGCATCCACAGGTAGTCGCTGATATTTGGTGTCCACTATCGATTGAAAAGCAAATCTGAACGATGTAATCATCATCTGGTAACTCATCAAGCGGATGGAAATGATCCATGTTATAGATGAGCGTGCCCAGACCAATCACTTCGCCTAAGTAAAGCCATCGATAGTAATCTTCATCATTTTCTCTATACGTTTCTATCAGCTTTAATTGCTGAGGATCCGTAAAACCTAACTCATCATCTTTATAAGTCGAGTGGTCCACTAAATGATCATCTAGGCGTATGCATTTTTCTACCCATTCATTAACCCAGTCATATGGATTCTTGGGTGGATTCCATGAATAGTAAACTTGTACTTGATCTACCCATGGCGACCGTTGACGGATAAAGGTTGCATTCGTCTGGTCAAATACTTCTTCGCTTTCAAAGTTTGCGGCTTCTTCATACCACAAAGCAATGACATCACCAATTGCATTTGATTTGAGTTTTAACGGATCATCCACACCGTAAAAGTAGAACTTAGAGCCAGTCCGTTTATGAATGATGCGCAATGGAGAAGTACGAAACTTATATTCTTTTGAAATGCCAAGCATTGAAAGTGCCCACTTGATTTGTTCGTAGACAGCATCTCTTAAATACTTATGCTGGCTCATCATACAGACAACATTTACTTTGTGCTTAGCTTGTGTGTGCTTCTTCATTTCTGTTGCTAATTTCAGACTGATAACAGATGATTTAAAAGAACCACGTCCACCTTTCATTAAAATATAAGGACACTTTGCATGCCAAACTTTATAAAAATGCGGGTTAATCAAGTCCGTAGTTTTAATTTGAGTTTGTTTCTTGACCATTAATTCCATTTGAACCAACCTCGCTTTCAACTAACGGAATATCATCGATAATTACGGTTTGTTCTTCTGACGAATCGTAACCATCATCTAACTGCTTCAATTGTGCTTTTGCTAAATTGACTTGTACATCCATGTATTCTAGTTTCTTTCTACGTTCATCATGTTCATCAGCTATAGAGACAAATTGTCTAATTAAGCTAGATAGCGTGCTCATAGCCCTTGATTGTGCATTCATGAAATTAGCTTGCTTGTCCCAAGCATATTGAATAGCATATTCTTCTGAACTTCCAGAATCACTCGAGGACCACTTAGAAACTTCTTTGGACAAACTACCCTCATAATCAACATACATAATTTTCTGTGCTCGGATAATAGCCGTGTACTGGATCATGATATTATTCCATAAGATATCCTCAGGTTTAGAGGTTGCAACCTCATTCATAATTTCTAATGTTTCAGAAGGTAACCAATTGGCAAAAAGGCCATGGGTAACAGCGTTTTTGTTGTCCTCTGGCGCTCCTTTGTTGTTCGGAATAGTTGCGTTCTTGGTTGCAACCTTTTCTCGAGACCAGTAACGGGATTTCCATGACTTTACTGTGCTGATGGATACACCATACTTTTCCGCTATTTCTCTATACTTCAACCCTTTTTCATAATCATCTTTAGCTAGTTCGTATTTCTTCACATGTGACACCACCTCGCTTGTTTGCAACATTTGTTTTGTAATCTACACATACTTTGAAAGATTTTCCTGTATGTGTTTATCTGAATAGAAACCATGACCGCAATAAACGAGCTTGCATTTATCAATCTCTTTTGGCGTTGCTTCTCTCCCTATTTCGACAATAGAGTACTTCCCTTTGATTTGTACAGAACGCACAACACGCACTG
>ERZ772879.2762-NODE-2762-length-10098-cov-7.258688_pt1 | contig 10098 bp, 6 predicted proteins | sample MGYA00580582_ERZ772879 | MGnify/ENA primary metagenome ERZ772879 (study PRJEB29015, sample SAMEA2737682) | human gut metagenome | biome: human gut; feature: human-associated habitat; material: faeces | place: China | collected 2012 ... | reverse complement strand
TGGAATTAATAGTTATAAGATAATTTAACTTTTTGCATTTACTTTAAAGGTCAGCTTCTTTTTTTTGCTCGTATTTGGACAGATTAAAAAGTCTTTTATTTACTTATGAGTAAGCTCATGTTTGTATAATATACTTGATGTTTATATGAATTTGGCTTTAACCCGCTTATGAACAAATTCATGTGAACTTAGACCTTTTGACCAGGGCGGTCTATAAAAGTTTAAAAGGAAAAAATGTCAAAAAGTCTAAGGAACATAAGGTTATGATTCGACAATTTTGGATATTGACATCCGATATACTGTTGTCAATAAAAAAATGGAGGATTGATTAATGACGCAAAAGGTATTGAAACCATTATTTTTACTTATGATATCCTGGGCAGTAACAGGAATTACATTTTTTGGCTGTAACCCTATAGCTTTGGCATGGTATAGTGCGGGAAACATATTACCCGTATTTGGAGTAGTGATAGCACCGGTTATGGCAGGGGGAATATATTTTTATCAGGGATTTTTGCCGATGTGCAAGTATACAATGATAATTTTGATGACATATGTGTGTATTAATTTATATAAGAAATGGACAAAGAATCCAAATCCGTTTATTTTGGCAGGAATTTCGGTTATGACAATGGTTGTTATGGAGGGAGCAGATTTTTATATGAATAATATGGCATCGCTTCATTGGAGTACATTTAAAATGCTTACATATATTCCGATAATAATGCTTAACTGGTCAACAACCATAATATTTGCATATGGAATAAATAAATTTATGGTTCAGAAAAAATTATCGCCAATAGATGATGGTATGCAAAATGTAGATGCGGAGCAGGTGTTAAAAACGGCGAAAGCTTTTAAGGGAATAGCTTCTAAAATGCAGTATATAAACAGTGAGTATAATGAAAATTTTCAAAACGAATATTTGGAAAAGCATATAAATGAGTGTGTGTGTAGCGGATGTGCGAATAGTGAAATACAGTATATGGAAAGAGCAAGGCTTAATTATTTGTGGTTTAGCAAAATGGTGGAAACGAGGGAAGCCATGGCATCACAATTTAATGAAGTAAGTAAAATTGTGGAAAAATTTTTGAGACCGGCAATTAGTGAAAATTTACTTACAGACAGAATGGCAGAAAAAATACAACGAAAATTCAGAGAGAAAAAAATATATGCAAAGAAAATAAGGGTGGTGAAAAATGAGAAAGAATATATAGAGGTAGAGTTTTATGCTAAAAAGAAGAAGAGGGCAAAAGCTACGGTTAGAATGATGACGGATATAATAAGTCAGGTGGTTGGCAAAAAGATGAGAATGGTAAACTTAGAATATGGAAACATACCATTAGAATATGGAAAATTTCAGTTATTAGAGGAGGTGAATTTTCACACATTACAGGGGAGTGCAAAAACAGTTAAAAGAAATGAACAGGTTTCAGGGGATAATTTTACGTATCTTGTGTTAGATAAAGGGCAGACATTTATGAGCATATGCGATGGTATGGGCTCAGGAAGTGTTGCAAATGAGTATAGTGGAATCATAATTGATTTATTGGAACAGTTTATGGACAGTGGACTGAATGAAAATACAATATTAAGGCTTATTAATTCGGTTTTGCTGACAAAAAGCGGATGGGATATTTCTACTACGGTCGACATGGGAATGATTGATCTATATTCGGGAACATGTAGATTTTTGAAGTCAGGTGCTGCATGCACGTTTATAAAAAGAGGAAACTGGGTAGAATGTATAAAGTCAACATCTTTACCAATAGGAGTTTTAAATGAGGTGGATGTTGAGACTATAACTAAAAAATTGTATGACGGTGATTTTGTAATAATGATTTCAGATGGAATAGTGGAATCATTGCAGTGCGATGATAAAGAAAAGGAGATGGCAAATGTGATAATGGATATAGAGAGTAATAATCCAAAAGAAATGGCACTTATTATTATGAATGAGGCGATAAAACTGTCGGGTGGAGTGCCAAAAGATGATATGACGGTTCTTGTGACAGGAATATGGCGAAAGCATTAAATGATAGAGTATCACATAAATTATTGATTTAAGGTATTTTATGACAATCAAAGTAACAGATAGATGAAAATATTAAACGATTTAACCGGGTTGTTTGACTTTAGAATAAGCATACAGTATATTAAAAATATGATAAAAAAAGTATTGAATTTTATTAAAGAAAACAATATGCTGCAAAATGGAGACAGCGTCGTTCTGGGAGTATCCGGAGGCGCTGATTCCATTTGTATGCTATATGTACTAAAAGAAATAAGCGAATTTATTAATTTAAAACTTGTAGCGGTTCATGTACATCATCATATCAGAGGTAAAGAAGCAGATGAAGATATGGAATATGTTAGAAAAATTTGTGACAAAGAGCATATTCCGTGTGAAATTTTTCATATAGATGCTAAAAAAGAGGCAATATCTAGAGGAATGTCAGAGGAGGAGGCAGGAAGAGTCTGCAGATATGAATGTTTTGCAAAAGTGCAGGAGAAATATAATGCAAATAAAATATCGGTGGCACATAATTTGAATGATAACAGTGAAACTATTTTGTTTAATCTTTTTAGAGGAACCGGAATAAAAGGAATTTCGGGTATCCCTATGCAGCGTGATAATATTGTAAGGCCACTGCTTTGTGTATCAAGAAAAGAGATTGAAAAATATCTTGAAGAAAATCATATATCATATAGGACAGATAAAACAAATTTTGAGACAGAATATAGCAGAAATAAGCTTAGATTAGAATTGATTCCGTATATAAAAGAAAATATAAATAAAAAAGCTGAATATAATATTGTAAATGCCGGAAAAATGTTAGGAGAAATAGAAGATTATTTAGAGATTGAAACAAATAAGACATATGATGAATATGTAGACGAAAATGAAGAAGGAATATTCATCTCATTAAAGGCTTTTGAAATTCATCCGGCTATAGCAAAAAGGATTGTCAGAAAAGGAATTGAGAAAAAAGCAGGAAAATTAAAAGATGTAACGGCGGCGCACGTTGAAAGTATTATAAATTTGGCAAAGCTTGAAGTGTCAAAGTCAGTTAATTTGCCTTATAATATCAAAGCAATAAAAAAGTATAAGGAAATTCTACTTTCGGATTTATCTGATATAAAAAATGAAAAAATTAAGGAGATTCCAATTATTGTAAATAATGAACTTATAAACGAGAATCCGTACAATGGAAAATTTAAAATAAACTTCGAAAACAACGGATTTTCAGTAGATGATATACAGGAATTACTGTATACTAAATGGATTGATTATGATAAAATAGGTTCGTTAACCTTACGGAATCGTAAAGAGGGTGATTACCTTGTAGTAAATGATTTCGGAAGTAAAAAGAAACTGAAAGAATATTTTATCAATGAAAAAATTCCTAAAGAAGACAGAGATAAAGTATTACTATTGGCCGATGGAAATCATATAGTGTGGATAGTCGGATATAGAATAAGCAGTTACTATAAAGTGAACAGTAATACTAAAAATATAATTAAGATTGAATTTTATAATTAAAAAAACAAAGGAGAGAAGAAAATGGCAAGTCATATCGAGGAAATGATTAGTGAAGAACAAATTGATAAAAGAGTTAGAGAGATTGCAAAGCAGATTAGCAAAGATTATAAAGGAAAATCTGTTCGTCTTATCTGTATCCTAAAAGGAAGCGTTTTTTATACATGCGAATTAGCAAAGAGAATATCAATACCTGTAACTCTTGATTTTATGAGCGTATCAAGCTATGGCTCAGGTACTGTAAGTACAGGTGATATTAAAATCAAAAAAGATTTGGATCATGATATAGAAGGATTAAATGTAATTGTTGTTGAAGATATCATTGATTCAGGCAATACATTAAACAAGTTAATACCGTTGTTAAAAGAAAGAAAGCCTGCAAGCATTGCAGTAACAACACTTCTTGATAAACCATCAAGAAGAGAAGTAGATGTTCATGTTGATTATACAGGGTTTGAAATAGAAGATAAATTTGTAGTAGGCTATGGGCTTGACTACGACCAGAAGTACAGAGACTTACCTTTTGTAGGCGTTGTTGAAGAGTAATTTAATATTCAAAAAAATTTGCCTCCGATTAAGATGACGGATGCGTGAAATTTTACTGACAGCGATACAAAATACTACCATAGGAGGTGAAAAATTGAAGAATAGTTCAAGAGGATTTAGAATTTACTTTATAGTTATAGCATTAATGATTATAGGTATGTATGCATTTTCAACATTTTCAACGAAAGACAGTGATTATAAATATAATGATTTTATTACTGATTTAAAGGCTGGAAATGTATCAGAAGTTACAATCAGACAAAATAATGAGGTGCCATCAGGAAGTATTGTTGTTGTTTTATCAAAGGATAAATCAAGAAAAGTAGTATATGTAACAGATGTAAATAAAGTAATTAGTGATATAGATGAAATAGATACAGATGTTAAGCCTACAGTTACTGATGTTGCAGGTGATAATTCATTGATGATATCAATTATACAGGTGCTATTAATGGCAGGTGTTGTAATTGTTATTATTATGGTTATGAATGGTAGTGCCAATGCAGGCAATGCAAAAATGGCTAACTTTGGTAAGAGCCGCGCAAGACTTGTACTTGATGTTAAAAATATTAATTTCTCAAATGTCGCAGGTCTTATTGAAGAAAAAGAAGAACTTGAAGAAATTGTAGATTTTCTAAAGAATCCTAAAAAATATATAGATTTAGGAGCAAGAATTCCAAAGGGTGTTTTATTAGAAGGCCCTCCGGGAACAGGTAAGACATTATTAGCAAAAGCTGTTGCAGGTGAAGCTAAGGTGCCTTTTTTTACAATTTCAGGTTCTGATTTTGTGGAAATGTTTGTAGGTGTAGGTGCTTCCAGAGTAAGAGATTTATTTGCGGAAGCAAAGAAAAATGCACCATGTATTATATTTATCGATGAAATCGATGCTGTTGCCAGACGAAGGGGAACAGGAATGGGTGGTGGCCATGATGAACGTGAACAGACATTAAACCAGATGCTTGTAGAAATGGATGGATTTGGTGTTAATGAAGGTATCATTGTTATGGCAGCTACTAACAGAGTAGATATTCTTGATCCGGCTATTTTAAGACCGGGGCGATTTGACAGAAAAGTATTAGTAGGAAGACCTGATGTTGTAGGCAGAAAGGGAATACTTGAAGTTCATGCAAAGAATAAGCCGTTAGGCGAAGATGTTGATTTGGAAAAAATCGCACAGATTACATCAGGATTTACAGGAGCTGATTTGGAAAACCTCTTAAATGAAGCGGCTATTATTGCAGCAAAATCTGACAGAGCATTTATTATTCAGGAAGATATTGATAAAGCACTTATTAAAGTTGGGGTTGGAAAAGAAAAGAAGAGTAAAATTATTTCTGACAAAGAGAAACGTATTACAGCTTATCACGAAGCAGGCCATGCAATTTTATTCCATGTATTGCCTGACGTAGGACCTGTTCATACGGTTTCAGTTATTCCAACAGGAGCAGGAGCAGCAGGTTATACAATGCCATTACCTGAAAAAGATGAAATGTTTGATACAAAAGGACATATGATTCAGGAAATAATGGTAAGTCTTGGTGGAAGAATTGCAGAAGAAATAATTCTTGATGATATTACAACAGGAGCATCTCAAGATATTAAACAGGCAACTGCAATGGCTAAGGCAATGGTTACAAAATATGGATTTTCTGACAGATTAGGTTTAATAAATTATGATAATGATTCTGAAGAAGTATTTATTGGACGTGATTTAGCACAGTCAAAAGGATATGCAGAACATACAGCATCAGTAATTGATGAAGAAGTAAAAAATATCATTGATACATGTTACAAAGATGCTAAAAAAATTATCGAAGATCATATGGAACAATTACAAAAATGTGCTCAAATGTTGATCGAAAAAGAGAAGATAAACCAACAGGAATTTGAAAGTATTTTTTGACAAAAGTAATAATGACTAATAAAAATGTTTTAAAAAACAAGAAATTGTATAAAATACTAATAAAAAACAATAATAAACAATAATAAATTGTGCAAAAGATAAAAAGTGTTGTTATCGGTAACAAAACGCTTTACAACAGTTGATTTTATGCTATAATAATTATTGTAAAACCCCCCAATACATTATATAGTTTTTTTTGCTACACCCCAAAGAAAAAACGAATACCTTCTCCGAAAAGGACAGCAGTAGCAGCTGTCCTTTTTGTTTTGTATAAAAATTAATAGCACCAATTTATGCAAATATGTAATATAATTTAGTGAGTAGGTTTGGAATAAGATATTGAATAATATATGAAATAATATATATGACAGTTACAAACAGATAGTTGAAAAGTAATGTTTATTTCCTGATTTTTTTAGGAAATTTTATATAGTTTTATATTTAGGAGAACAATATGAACCATAATAGAAATTCTATTTTTCATGACGGAACAGAACAGTTTTGCAGATACAATAAACAGACAGATAAATATAGCTTTATACTTCGCGTAGGCCATAGAATGGCAAATGAAGTATATATAATTATTGATAATGAAAGAATTCAAATGACATCATGTTATCAGGATGAGATATTTGAGTATTATACTGTACGAATTCACCTTGAAAACAGATGTTATAGATATAGATTTGAGATAGATGGAAATGAAATTCTGTTTTACAATATGGCAGGAGCTGATACAAGCTGCTCAGATGTTTATGACTTTTCAATAACACCCGGATTTAATACACCGGATTGGGCAAAAGGTGCAGTTATGTACCAGATATATGTAGAACGTTTTTGCAACGGAGATAAAACAAACGATGTTGAAACAAATGAATATGCGTATATTGGAAAAGGCGTAGAAAAAATTGAAGACTGGTATGAAAATCCGGCAGCAGACGGTACCAGACAGTTTTATGGTGGTGATTTACAGGGAGTTATAGATAAGATGGATTATCTGGAAAAATTAGGTGTTAAAGTCATTTATTTTAATCCGTTGTTTGTATCACCTTCGAATCACAAATATGATACACAGGATTATGATTATATAGACCCTCATTTTGGGAAAATAGTTGTTGATGATGGGGATGTATTAAAAGACGGAGAGACAGATAATTCAAAGGCAACAAAATACATTTCAAGAGTTACAAATAAGAAAAATCTTGAAGCAAGTAACGAATTGTTTATTGAATTAGTAGAAGAGGCTCATAAACGTGGAATTAAAGTGATTATTGACGGCGTATTTAACCATTGTGGCTCTTTTAACAAATGGATGGATTACGAGGAAATTTACAGAGAAGAGAATGGCTATGAGAAAGGTGCATATATTTCTCAGGACAGCCCATATAATTCTTTTTTTAAATTTAATGGCGGTCAGTGGCCTCACAACTCAACATATGAAGGGTGGTGGGGATTTGATACTTTGCCAAAACTTAATTATGAAGATAGTGAAAAGTTGCAACAGTATATTTTAGACATTGCAAAAAAGTGGGTTTCACCTCCTTATAATGTTGATGGATGGAGATTAGATGTTGCAGCTGATTTGGGACATAGCGGTGAATTTAATCATGAATTCTGGCGTAAATTCCGAAAGGCAGTTAAGGAAGCAAATAAGGATGCAATTATTTTAGCAGAACATTATGGCGAAGCGGGAGAATGGCTAAAGGGCGACCAATGGGATACGGTAATGAATTATGATGCGTTCATGGATCCTGTAAGCTGGTTTTTAACAGGTGTTGATAAACATTCTGACAATGTAAAGCCGGAACTTAAGGGAAATGCCCACAGCTTTAATGATGCAATGAAATATCATATGGCGCAATTCCAGAATCAGTCGTTATTAGTGGCAATGAATGAATTGTCAAATCATGATCATTCAAGATTTATGACAAGAACAAACGGTATGGCTGGAAGAATTGCAACTGCAGGAGCAGAAGCGGCAAATGAAAATGTAAAGAAAGCCATATTTAAACAGGGAGTCGTAATGCAGATGACTCTGCCGGGAGCACCAACATTGTATTATGGGGATGAAGCCGGCGTGTGTGGATGGACAGATCCGGACAACCGAAGAACATATCCTTGGGGAAAAGAAGATTTTGAATTAATCGAATTTTACAGAGATATGATTTTTATACACAATCATTGCGATGAATTGAAGAAAGGTTCTTACAAGCAATTAGACTGGGGCAACAATTATTTAAGTTATGGACGATTTGATGCATTAAATGGCACAGTAACAGCTATCAATACATCAGACCATGAAATCAATGTAAAAATTCCTGTTTGGCAGTTAAACATTCCAAATGGAAACGTAATGGAACGATTAATGGAAACATCTGAGGAATTGTATAATGTGGGTCGAATTCCGGTAATGGTAGAAAATGGTGATATAGCAGTTACCATTCCTGCATGTAGCGCGGTAGTTTATAGAACAAAATAGATGTGTGTAATAACCCCCAATATATAGATGCATTGAAGAAGCATAAATTATATAAATGTGTAGAATAGACATATATTTCCGGTTAGCATAAAATTATATATACGTCAATTAAAATCTAAAATAAATAATAAAATATAAATTATAGAATATAAAAATGAACCTGTATATTTAAGATAGTGTTTGGCAGAATGTAATTTTGTCAAATATTGAAAATATATAGGTTCATTTTTATTTGTTGTTCTTTGTTAAGAATAATCTTTGTCAATCATGGTGGGAGTCTGGGTTTATTTGTAAGATTTGATTTAGAGTTATAATGTCATTCATATTGCGCTTCAATGCATGCACAATTAGTTTTATATAACTATATCTAGTCTGTAACTTCATCTTTAATAAATAGTCCATTTACAATATATCGTGTATTATTTTTTCCTGAAGTACATGTGCTAAGTGTTAATATTTTACTGTCCTGAGTTAAAGCTACATCTTTTCTAACATTTGCATTAGAAACGCTTGGATTAAGAGTTGTCTTGAAATAGTCCATTCGCACCTGAATATCCGAAAAATCAAATGCTTTTAAAATATGAGTATCATCATAAACATAAGCTGAGTAAACTCTGTATGTTAATTTGTGACTAGGTGTATAAACATAAAAATATTCATGTTTATCAAAGAAGTCTTTTTTCTCGAAATAATGTAAGTGTGCAAACATTGTGCCGTTTAACATATTGTGACCATAAAATACAGTTACGGGGTCAGTGAAATCAGTTGAGTTTATTTTTTCACTATATATACAACCTGAAAATTCATAATTTCCTTTTTCATTATGTGTAAGATAAAAGGAATCATCTTTAGAATCATCAGATTGCGCAACCGGCAATTCAATTTTTGTACCGGGAATATATATGTATGCATAAATATCTTTGTTTGTTTTAGCAATCTTATCCCAATCATATGGATTTATGATTGAGTCATCTTCATTATCATTCATGCTGTCAGAGTTATTGTTGATAGCTGAATTATTGTTAGATTTATTTGACTGAGATGTTGCATTAGTTTTCTTGTATTCTGTTGGATTTTTGCCACTGGAAAAATACATAAATATATATGTTCCTGCCACAGAAAAAGCGAGCATCGCAACAATCAAAATAGCTATTAAAAGATTTCGCTTCTTCATGGATTTCTTATTTCTCGAAGATGAAAATTTCACCATTGTTAAATTCCTCTCTTAATGTATAAATAGCCAATTTCATAATATAGACAAGTATATGACTTGGAAAAAAGGATGTCAATTATGCGGTATCTGATGGTGCCTAATTTAGCTTGATTTAGTAGAAAAAATGGTTGCGTAAATAAAAAAATTATGGTATAAATATTTATTGTTGGAAACAAATGGGCAGATTCCCGAGTGGCCAAAGGGGACAGACTGTAAATCTGCTGGCAACGCCTTCGAAGGTTCGAATCCTTCTCTGCCCATTAAAAAAAAGAAGAAACAGCGCGGGGTAGAGCAGTCTGGAAGCTCGTCGGGCTCATAACCCGGAGGTCGCAGGTTCAAATCCTGTCCCCGCAATTTTTTATGCCCAGTTAGCTCAGTTGGTAGAGCAGAGGACTGAAAATCCTCGTGTCTCTGGT
>ERZ772879.2760-NODE-2760-length-10102-cov-3.025182_pt1 | contig 10102 bp, 7 predicted proteins | sample MGYA00580582_ERZ772879 | MGnify/ENA primary metagenome ERZ772879 (study PRJEB29015, sample SAMEA2737682) | human gut metagenome | biome: human gut; feature: human-associated habitat; material: faeces | place: China | collected 2012 ... | reverse complement strand
GTTGAATGCCACTACGAGCCATATGGCGGAAATGCTGATCCGTGGCAGCAGCATGGGGATGACCAGTCTCTGGAAAGCGATGAACCGGAATGAAAAAGCGGATGGACAAGCGCTGGAGCTTGCCGGGGAGCTGCTGGATTTTGAGGAAAACAATATCCGAGAGCTGAAAAGGTATCTTTAACGCAAAAGCAGTTCAAAAAATTTCGGAAATTTTTTAGTTTAATGTGATAAAGTGCTTGCATTGAAAAAACAATAAGTATATAATAGCTTCGAAACTGAACAACTGGACAAGGAGGAAAGATTTATGTCATATGTTGATGAGGTAATCGAAGCTGTCGTAAAGAAAAATCCGGCAGAGCCTGAATTCCATCAGGCAGTAAAGGAAGTTTTAGACTCCCTTAAAGTCGTAATCGACAAAAATGAAGAGAAATACCGCAAGCTTTCCATTCTGGAACGTCTTGTTGAGCCTGAAAGAATCATCTCTTTCCGAGTTCCGTGGGTAGACGATAAAGGTGTTGTACAGGTAAACAAAGGTTATCGTGTACAGTTCAACAGTGCGATCGGACCATACAAAGGTGGTTTAAGATTCCATCCGTCAGTAAACCAGGGAATCCTTAAATTTTTAGGTTTCGAACAGATTTTCAAGAACTCCCTTACAGGTCTTCCGATCGGTGGCGGTAAAGGTGGTTCAAACTTTGATCCTAAAGGAAAATCTGACAGAGAAGTTATGGCATTCTGCCAGAGCTTTATGACAGAACTTTCCAAATATATCGGTGCTGATATGGACGTTCCTGCAGGTGATATCGGTGTAGGCGGACGTGAGATTGGTTATCTGTACGGACAGTACAAGAGAAACCGCGGATTATACGAGGGTGTTCTCACAGGTAAAGGTCTTTCCTACGGTGGATCTTTGATTCGTACACAGGCTACAGGATATGGTCTTGTATATATGCTGAACGAAATGGTTAAAGCTAAAAACGACACAATCTCCGGTAAAACTCTCATCGTAACAGGTTCCGGTAATGTTGCCATCTACGCAGTAGAAAAAGCTGCCGAACTTGGCGGTAAAGTTGTTGCTATGTGCGACTCCAACGGATATATCTATGATCCGGACGGAATTAGTGGCGAAAAGATTGACTACATGCTTGAGCTCCGTGCTTCGGGCAATGATATTGTTGCACCTTATGCAGAAAAATTCCCAAGCTCTACTTTCGTAGAAGGACGTCGTCCGTGGGAAGTTAAGGTAGATATCGCACTTCCATGTGCAACACAGAACGAATTGAACGGCGAAGATGCCAAACATCTGATTGATAACAACGTTCTCTGTGTAGGAGAAATTTCGAACATGGGTTGTACTCCTGAAGCAATCGATGCATTTATCGAACACAAACTGATGTATGCTCCGGGCAAGGCTGTCAACGCCGGTGGCGTAGCTACTTCAGGATTGGAAATGAGCCAGAATGCAATGCATTTAAGCTGGTCCGCTCAGGAAGTAGATGAAAAACTGCATCAGATTATGCATAACATCCACGAACAATGCGTGAAGTATGGAACCGAACCCGATGGTTACATCAACTATGTGAAAGGTGCAAACATCGCCGGTTTCATGAAAGTTGCACATGCCATGATGGCACAAGGTATTGTGTGATATATTCACTCTGTAAAAAAATAAGAATAGAAATCACATTTTTCTGTTTGCAAATTTTTATTTGTTATTTCTATTTCTTAATTTTACAATATATCTCGTTTAGTTGTATTTGTATTTTGTATTGTAGCTTGCGCTGCCTGCCTGAGAAGGTTCGGCAGCGTATTTTTTTTGTGCTTTCGGGTATACAAATTTCAAAAATGGCGTTAGTCTTATAAAAGTAAACCATAAAACTTAATGCCATGAAATATTTGTCATTCATTATCGCCTTTGTTTTGATGTTGACCAGTTGTACATCCGAATATTTTTCATCTCCTACATATAATAGAGTTTCCATTGTAGGAAATCTGTCCGTCCCCTTTTATAATGAGCAATCCAGAGCTGTCAACTCTGGTTATCTGGAAGACGGAAGCATCATCTCTTTCTATAGTAGCGGTGGCCTGTTTGCCGACAATCTCCTGCTGACGTATAACAATGGGCGATGGAATCCTCCTACGGAACTACAATGGAGTGCAGAACCATCGGACGCCAATATCACTGCCTATTATCCTCAAATATCAGAACAAGAATTCAGTTTTTATGAAAATGACGGAAGATTGAAAGATTTTTTGTTCACTACTTGTAATATCAAATATGGGAATCCTGTCGTACTGCAATTCAACCATTTGTTTTCACAACTTGTTTTTCAGGTTACTCCTATATTAAATCGCCGCCTAAAAAACATCAGTTTTACACCATCCATTTCGATTAGCAGTATCAATTTCAAAAAAGTACAACTAACATACACAGCCGACAATCTTCATACAACAACATTTACCAAGCAAGAAAGCGGGATTTATACGTTGATTGTACCGCCTGCATCGGACATGTCGGTAGATATTACATTAGAAACATCAGACGGCAATTATACGGCACAGGTCACTACCTCCACTTTCCAACAAGGACACCAATATAACTATCATCTGAAATCGGATTACACATGTGGAATAAGTACTGCCGAAGATTTTATTGCTTTTACCTATCTGATTAATGGAAAAGAATATGCAGGCAGAACATTGGAAGAATTTGGAAGTGCTGTAAATGGAAGAATGGTATACTATCTGCTGAATGATATTCATTTTACTTCAGAAGACTGTAACCGCTTGCAAAGTATCGGACATTACGACCCACAAAATCTTAACAGCATGGGGTTCAAAGATTGCCTGGATGGACAAAACTTCTCACTATACAACTTACAGCTTAGCTCAAAAGAAGATATGGATTCATATGCTCTATTTTCTTTTGTTGATACCACTGGTGTTATTAAGAACTTAAATTTAATAAATGCTTCATTTACCGGAAACCATACATGCAAATACGAAGCATTACTTATCGGAAGAAATAATGGCACTATAACAGGATGTCACATAAAAGGTAATAATACCTTTACGGAAGTCACTGATAACAAAGTTGGAGGAATGGTGGGTATAAACAGAGGGTATATCATTAACTGCTCGTCAGAGAACATTGAATTTCAACATTCCAATGGAAAAGCCGGAGGAATAGTTTATAGTAATTACGGCAAAATTCTAAATTGCTATACTTCCGGTTGTAATTTTCTTCATACTATATCGGGAGCAGGTATCTGTTACACAATGGAACCTCAAAGTGAAATGAAAAACTGTTATGCATATAAAACATCAGGATATTCACCAAAGAAAAAATATGGTTCGCTTGCTAATATCACCAATCATAGCATAATAGAGTGTGGACTTTATTGTGATGACAACGTAAAAGCTGTTTACAGTAATTATCAAACCACACCAAAGCAAATATACAGCTACGACGCATCAACCTTACAAACAGAAGATGGCACACCGGCTATAGACATACTCAACAACTGGATTAAAAACAATGCTATACTTTACCCTCAGCATACTTTTTATAACTGGGTTACAGGAGATATTCCCCCTATTACATTACAACAGCCATAGATTATGTTTTTTTTATACTCAACGACAATACGTATGCATAAAATGTTGTATTTTTGCCGCAAAATCTGTTCTCATGGAAAAAAATAAAAAATTAGTCATCGTTATAGCGGCACTGATTGTAGTTGTCGCGGGAGTTTCATTCTTAGCGTTTAACGAATTTCGCAAGAATAGAGAAATGACAGAAGTATTCGCCGTTGAAAAGGAAGAAATGGAAAACGAATATAGTACTTTTGCAACTCAATATGATGAGCTCCAGGTACAAATAAATAATGACTCCCTGCGCGAAAAACTGGAAAGTGAAAAGCTGAAGACACAGCGCCTGCTGGAGGAACTGCGACAAGTAAAAAGCAGTAACGCCGCAGAAATCATACGTCTGAAGAAAGAACTGAAAACAGTACGTGCCGTACTGAGAAGTTACGTCATGCAAATCGACTCACTGAACCGCCTGAACGCAGCTCTGATGGTAGAAAATCAGGAAGTCAAAAGTAAATATACAGCTGCTACCGCACAAATCAATACGCTTGCAGCAGAGAAAAAGAACTTGAATGAACAGGTATCATTGGCCGCACAGCTCGATGCTACGAATATCTATGCACTTCCGATGAACAAGCGAGGCAAGAAAGCCCGTAAGGTAAAAGACGTGAAGAAAATAGCTATTTCGTTTACTATTGTCAAAAATATTACTGCCAAAACTGGAAACAAAACCATTTATGTGCGTATTGCCAAGCCGAATAATGAAATCTTGTCAAAGGGTAATACGACCTTCCAGTACGAAGACCGCCAGATTACTTATTCAATAAAGAAATACATTGAATATACAGGTGAAGAACAGAGTGTTACTGTATACTGGGATGTGGAAGAATTCCTTCCTTCGGGAACATATACCGTTTATATCTTTGCCGACGGCAATATGATTGGTCAAAACTCATTTGAAATGGAATAATATTTTTATGAGAAAAAATCCGATTTATTTCATACTAAGCCTGATACTTACTACTGCATTCTTTTCATCATGCGGAGAAGACCGCTCGGGTGAGTATTATGCCTTGATTGGAAGCAAAACATGGATATACGAAACCATGCAACAGAACTACTTGTTCTATGAAGATCTCCCTGCAGAAGAGGATCTTGACTTTTTCGACAAACCTGCCGATTTTCTGGAATCGGTTGCTTCGGATAAAGACAAGAAGAATGGTGTGACCTTCTCACATGTTGACTCCGTAAAAACGACACGTGTACAAAGCAACTATCCGACCTATGGGATTGAAGGAACGCTTGTCCGTGGTACTGATGGCGACTATTATTATACAATTTTATATGTACAGTCTGAATCACCAGCCAGTGAAGCCGGATTGCAACGTGGAGATCATATCTGTACGGTCAATGGTATAAAACTTAGCAGCAGTAATTATACCGAATACATTCAGGCTCCGACCAAGACCTATACATATCGGATTGCTCGAAAAGGCAGCAATGCTACTCCTGACACACTGGAAGTTGCAATGCCTCAACCACGTATCATTGAAGAACCGAGTGTCTTTCTTACCCGAAACCTTACGACTTCTAATGGTAAGAAAGTATTTTATATCATGTATAACAGCTTCGAGGTTACTGAAGAGGCTGACCTGATTGCAAAATTTGCAGAAGGACTTGCGACTTCGCCCAACGATATTGTTCTGGATTTGAGATACAATCCGGGAGGATATGTTTCGACGGCTCTCTTGCTAAGTACCATACTTGCTCCGTCCAATGCCATGGGACAGAATTGTTTTAATCTGATTTACAATGATAAATTGGACAAAGTGGAAAGTTATGCATTCGACCCTGCCCTACTGCAAGGAATCTCCAATGCATCGTATGACCATCTGTATATCCTGACAACAGGAAATACAGCCTCTGCTTCCGAAATTGTCATCAATTGCCTGCGCCCATACGTAGGTGAAAAACTGCTTCAGGTTGGAGAAAATACATTTGGAAAGAACGTGGCCCAAAGCCTGTTCACAAATGCTTCGTATCCACAACTGGAATTCTGGCTGACAACCGCATACATAAGTAATTCTCAAAATTATTATGATTATTATACAGACGGCTTAAAACCGGATTACGAACTAAGTGAGGACGTAGAAGGATATCTGGGAGAATTGGGTACTGAACAAGATGCACTAATGAATGCCGTATTACAGCATATAGAGAACGGAACTTTCCCTTCTACAGAAACCCCGGATACGGAAACGCCTCAAGAACAACCGGCTGCCAGCCGCTGGTTCGGTATCAACCGTACTCCACAAGTGATACACAACTCGATAGCCGATAAACCTAAATGCTCTAAAATAACCAATTTTTAATCAAAATCAACCGGATAAGCTAAAAAAGCCAAAAAGGTATAAATACATTTTCCTTTTCAACCTTTTTACTTGGTGAATTGTTTATATTATAATACATTTGCAATGTTGCATAAGCAACTAAACACTAAAGTATAATCGGTAATGAAAAGAGTTTTAAGTTTCATTTTATTGTTCGGGCTGGCTCTAAGCGGTTATGCCCAACGTATCCTAAATCTGGACAGTTGTCGTGCATTGGCTCTCTCGAACAACAAAGAACTACGCATTGCGCAAGAAAAAATAAATGCTGCACACTATCAGCAAAAAGCGGCATTCACCAACTTCCTGCCCAAGATAGATGGATCGGGAAGTTACATGCGTACGCAAAAAGAAATATCCCTATTGAACGACGACCAGAAACAAGTCATCGGTAATATGGGTACCAGCGTAGGAAACGAATTACAGCAATTCGGACAGGAACTGCAACAGCTCGCCGTGCAACATCCGGAATTTCTGCCTCTTCTTACCCCGTTGAACAATGCCATGGGCAAAATACCCGGTGCACTCAACCAAGCCGGTCAAAGTATCCTCGATGCATTCCGTACCGATACCAGAAATCTATATGTAGGAGCAGCTACTCTTACCCAACCTATTTTCATGGGAGGAAAAATCATAGCATACAATAAAATAACCAAGTATGCGGAGCAACTGGCACAATCGCAACATGCTACAGGAATGCAGGATGTAATATTAAGTACCGATCAGGCTTATTGGCAAGTAATTTCGCTGGTGAACAAAAAGAAACTGGCTGAAAGTTTCCTGAAACTTGTACAAAAATTAGACTCAGATGTAAGCAAAATGGTTGCAGAAGGCGTAGCGACCACAGCCGACGAACTTAGTGTAAAGGTAAAGGTAAATGAGGCGGAAATGACTCTGACTCAAGTAGAAGACGGACTAAGTCTCTCGAAGATGGTACTCTGCCAACTCTGTGGCATTCCATTAAACACAGACATACGTCTGGCAGATGAAAGCATGGAAAACCTTACCTTGCCCGACATGTATACAGAAAGTAATGTCAACACAGCCTTCGCCAACCGGCAAGAGTTGAAATCGCTGGAACTTGCAGAAAAAATTTACCGCCAGAAAATAAATGTCACGCGTGCCGAATTTCTTCCCTCTATCGGACTGACAGCCAACTATCTGTTCACCAATCCGGCACTTGTCAACGGATTTGAAAATAAATTCAGAGGCATGTGGGGAATCGGTGTCGTAGTAAAAATACCAGTATTCCACTGGGGAGAAGGAATCTATAAGGTGAAAGCAGCCAGAGCAGAAGCCAACATAGCGCGTTACCAATTGGAGGATGTAAAGGAAAAAGTGGAACTGCAAGTCACACAAAGTTCATATAAAGTGAATGAAGCAGTCAAACGACTGAGTATGGCAGAAAAGAATATGGAAAAAGCCGAAGAAAACCTTCGATATGCAAATCTGGGCTTTAAAGAAGGAGTCATTCCAACCAGCAATGTACTCGAAGCACAAACAGCCTGGCTTTCGGCACAATCAGGAAAAATCGACGCACAAATCGATTTGAAAATGAGTGAAATATATTTGAACAAATCAATGGGAACATTAAAATAACAAACCAATATGACCGAAAAATCTCAACGCAGCAATATCATGCTGGCATTCTTTACACTTGCAGCAGTAGTTGTTATTGTAAGCATTATCGGGTTCTTTACCCTCGGAAAAGGTCCTGAAATTATTCAGGGACAAGCAGAAGCTACCGAATATCGTGTGTCAAGCAAGGTACCGGGGCGTATTCTTAAATTTCTGGTCGACGAAGGAGATAAGGTAAAAGCAGGAGATACGCTTGCCATACTTGAAGCTCCGGATGTTCAGGCTAAATTGTCACAAGCCCAGGCTGCCGAAGAGGCCGCACAAGCTCTGAACGAAAAGGCTATACGTGGTACTCGTTCCGAACAACTTCAGGCTGCCTTCGAAATGTGGCAAAAGGCAAAAGCCGGACTGGAGATAGCTGAGAAATCGTACAAGCGTGTCAACCGCCTATATGAAGAAGGTGTCATGTCGGCACAGAAACGTGACGAAGCTAAAGCACAATATGATGCAATGGCAGCAACCGAACGAGCTGCAAATGCACAATATACCATGGCCAAGAACGGTGCCCAGCGTGAAGACAAAGCAATGGCAGCCGCTCAGGTAGAACGTGCAAAGGGAGCTGTTGCCGAAGTCACATCTTATATCAATGAAACTTATCTTATAGCTTCTGCCGATGGAGAAGTAACAGAAATATTCCCGAAAGTGGGAGAACTCGTAGGAACAGGTGCTCCTATCATGAACGTTGCCGAGATGAATGATATGTGGGTTACCTTCAATGTACGAGAGGACTTTCTGAAAGACTTTACCGTAGGTGGCGAAATCAGTGCCTATATTCCGGCTCTGGAAAAGAACGTAACATTCAAGGTCACTTATATGAAAGACTTAGGAACTTATGCTGCCTGGAAAGCTACCAAGACAACCGGACAGTTCGACCTGAAAACATTTGAAGTAAAAGCTAAACCTGTACAACCGGTAGAGAACTTACGCCCAGGTATGTCGGCAATCATCGAAAAATAACAAACTGTCATGTCAATAACTATCCATAAACGCCTGTTACAGATTGCAAAACGAGAAGTGATGCGCATTGCAACCAAACCAATGTATCTGTTCTGCATGGTTATAGCTCCGATATTCAGCTACATTTTCTTCACCACACTGATGAGCAACGGACTACCTACTAACCTGCCGGCAGGTGTAGTGGATTTAGACAACACATCGACAACCCGTACCATCATACGCAATCTGGATGCGTTTCAGCAAACTCAAATCGTTGCTCACTACAACAGCTTCAATGATGCCAGGGAAGCCATCCAGCGCGGAGAGATTTATTCATTCTATTACATACCTCAAGGAACAACGGAAAAAGCGATTGCAGGCAGACAGCCTAAGGTTTCTTTTTATACCAACTATTCGTACCTGATAGCAGGTTCTCTACTGTATCGGGATCAACGAACCATGAGCGAACTGGCTTCGGCAGCTATCGGACAAAGTACTTTACTGGCAAAAGGAGCTACCGAAGATCAGGCTATGGCATTCCTGCAACCGATTGTAATAGATACCCATGCACTCAACAACCCGTGGCTGAACTATTCTGTTTATCTGTGTAATACTCTCTGCCCGGGAATATTGATGTTATTGATTTTTCTGGTCACCGTATACACGATAGGGACAGAGATAAAAGAGAATACAGCTAAAGAATTAATGCAGATGGCAGACAATTCCATTGTAACGGCACTGGCAGGAAAGCTATTGCCCCAAACCATTATTTTCTTCATCATCGCCGTATTTTATAACGTATACCTTTATGGATTTCTGCACTACCCATGCAACAGCGGTATATTCCCTATGCTTCTGGCAGGGCTTCTGCTTGTACTTGCCTCACAAGCTGTAGGAATATTCTTTTTCGGTTTATTCGGTTCTCTTCGTCTGGCACTCAGTCCTCCACCTGCACGCTGCCCCGCTCCCGCATGGGGGCGGCCAGGCCCAGCTTATCATAAGGCAGCAGCACCCGGATGGTGTGCACCCGGTCACTGAGCAGCTCGTCCAGCTTTTTCAGCAGGGCATCCAGACCGTAGCCGGTCTTGGCGCTGGTCAACAGGATGTCCGGGTCAAAGTTCAGGGCATTGGGCTTGTCACACTTGTTGTAAACGGTCAGGCGGGGGATGTCGGCACAGTCCAGCCCGTCCAGGACCTCATCAGTAATGGCCAGCTGTTCTTCCCGCTGGTCGTCGCCCGCGTCCGCCACCCGCACGATGACATCAGACCATGCGGCTTCCTCCAGCGTGGATTTGAAGGCCTCCACCAGATTGTGGGGCAGACGGGAGACAAAGCCGACCGTGTCCACCAGCAGCACGGCCATGCCGCTGGGCAGCACCAGCTTCCGGCTGGTGGGGTCCAGGGTGGCAAACAGCATGTCGGCCTCGGCCACGCTGGGGCCGCACAGGGCATTCATCAGGCTGGATTTGCCCACGTTGGTGTAACCCACAAGGCTGACCACTGGCATCCCGGTCTTGGCCCGGGCCTTGCGGCTCTCGCCCCGGCGCTTT
>ERZ772879.2759-NODE-2759-length-10103-cov-3.347432_pt1 | contig 10103 bp, 5 predicted proteins | sample MGYA00580582_ERZ772879 | MGnify/ENA primary metagenome ERZ772879 (study PRJEB29015, sample SAMEA2737682) | human gut metagenome | biome: human gut; feature: human-associated habitat; material: faeces | place: China | collected 2012 ... | reverse complement strand
CTGATTGCACGTTTGAAAGCGGGTAAGATATATCGTCCGGAAAAGATTCAGACGGCATTGGATAATTTCTTTCGGACAGAGAATATTCTTCAGTTACGTGAGTTGGCTTTGAAGGAAGTAGCGTTGCGGGTAGAAAAAAAGGTGGAGAATGAGGTGGTGATGGGAGTAGCCGTCGGACTTCGGCACGAGAAATTTATGGCTTGTATCAGTAGTCACGAGAAAACACCCCGGCGAATTATCAGAAAGGCGGCAAAGTTGGCAACCCGGTATAATACTACTTTTATAGCTTTGTATGTTCAGACTCCGAGAGAGAGTATGGATCGAATTGATTTGGCCAGTCAACGGTATTTGTTGAATCATTTTAAACTGGTGGCGGAACTTGGGGGAGAAGTTGTCCAGGTACAGTCGAAAGACATTTTGGGGAGCATCGTCAAGGTTTGTAAAGAGAAACAGATATCGACAGTGTGTATGGGAACTCCTAATTTGAGGTTGCCGTACGCAATTTGTTCTATACTGGGATATAGAAAGTTTTTAAATAATTTGTCGCAAGCTAATGTAGATTTGATTATACTTGCATAATATTAATCGTATGAACGTTATGAATATTAAAACGAAACTGATTCTCGGTATCGGAATGCTGGCCGGAATGATTATTTTGCTGGTAACACTTTCAGTTGTGAATCTTCAAATTCTGACAGCGACAGAACCTGATAGTCCTGCTGCTATGCCTGCCTTGGAACGTGCATTGCTATGGATCTCCATAACAGGGGGAATCTGTATCTTGACCGGACTGATATTGCTTTATTGGTTGCCTCGTTCTATCAGCAAGCCGATTAAGGAGCTGAAAGAAGGAATTCTTGAAATAGCCAATCATAATTATGAGAAGCGTCTGCAGATGAATAATAATGAAGAATTCCGGGATGTGGCGGATAGTTTTAACCGGATGGCGGAGCGTTTGACTGAATATCGTGCCAGTACTTTGTCGGATATTCTTTCTGCTAAAAAGTTTATAGAAGCTATTGTTAACAGTATTAACGACCCGATTATCGGTCTGAATACAGAACGTGAGGTTTTGTTTATCAATGATGAAGCCTTAAGTATTCTGAATATGAAACGGGAGAATGTGATTCGTAAATCGGCAGAGGAACTTTCTTTGAAGAATGACCTGCTCCGCCGACTAATTCGTGAGTTGGTGACGCCAAGCGATCAGAAAGAGGCTTTAAAAATTTATGCGGATAATAAGGAAAGTTATTTTAAGGTCTCTTATGTCCCGATTATTAATACGGAGGCTGAAAAAGGGGAACCTCACAAACTGGGTGATGTCATTTTACTTAAGAATATCACGGAATTCAAAGAACTGGATTCTGCCAAGACTACATTTATTTCAACGATCTCTCATGAATTGAAAACTCCGATTGCTGCTATTATGATGAGTCTACAACTGCTTGAGGATAAGCGTGTCGGTGCGCTGAATGATGAGCAGGAACAGCTTTCAAAGAGTATCAAGGAGAATAGCGAACGTTTGTTAAGTATCACCGGAGAATTGCTTAACATGACGCAGGTGGAAGCTGGTAAATTACAGTTGATGCCGAAGATCACCAAACCGATTGAATTGATTGAGTATGCGATCAAAGCTAATCAGGTGCAAGCGGATAAGTTTAATATTCAGATAGAAGTGGAGTATCCGGAGGAGAAAATCGGTAAACTGTTTGTCGACAGCGAGAAGATTGCTTGGGTATTGACGAATCTGTTAAGTAACGCTATTCGTTATTCAAAAGAAAACGGGCATGTGGTTATTGGTGCCAAACAGGATGAAAACTGGATTGAATTGTATGTCCAAGACTTTGGCAAAGGCATTGACCCGCGTTATCACAAAAGTATCTTCGACCGTTATTTCCGTGTACCCGGAACGAAAGTGCAAGGTAGTGGCTTGGGGTTATCTATTTCCAAGGATTTTGTGGAAGCTCATGGCGGTACGCTGACGGTAGAGAGTGAATTGGGGAAGGGAAGTCGGTTTGTGATGCGGTTGAAGGCATAGTTTTGAAGGAGTCTATGAAAGAATTAGACTTCCGACAGGCATGAAATCTGCTTGCCGGAAGTTTCTCTGTTCTCTCTTTTTATCGTTTTCTTCTCCTCCAGCATATCCAAATACCACACAGACCAATAATAAATGGGATGCCATAGCAATAGATAATTTTGATAGTGGATAGAACCATAGGAGTCAGGCTGATATCTTTGTCGAGATAAGGGGCTCTGGAAGAAGATACCGGAAATTTATTATAGCATAGCCAACGGAATGAACCGGGAATCATATTGAAGTTGAATGAATAGATACCCGGTCTTGAGCTTTTTTGTAGTTCGGCATTGCTGAAACAGTCTGCATCCCCCAACACAATGATCCGTTGTTTTTTATCTTTGCCTTTTATCTTGCGGGTTAACGCTATTGCCGTGGGATAGGCTCCTAGCTTTTCACCTTGAAGAGAGTCTAATGAAAGGGAGTCATTCAAAAAATCTTTTGTTTGATACTCAATCCATGTCTGTTGGGCGTTGCTTTGCAATAAAACTATTGGATGGAATTTTGTTGTATCGACAACTTCCAGAGCAACAGCCGATGGCATGGTGACTGCGCTATGCGTCTGCCTGTCAACCATACGTTTGTAGAAGCCTCCTATACTGTCGGCGGCTATCTGGGTAGCTTTCGCGAGAACGAGGTCTCCGGGATTAACATCAGAAGGTTGTGCAATGATTCCCGGCAACAGTTTTAAACCGACTTTCCGGAGTAAAGGATTCATTACTTCCTGACGTCCGACGTCGCCCATAATCATCATATTACCTCCGCGTTCAAGAAAACGGTCTATGATTTCTTGTTCTTTGGAACTCATGGAAGAACGCATTTCAGCAATAAGTAATATATTGATATTACTTGGTATATCATTCATATCCTTCAGATTCAGTTCCACCAAATCAAAACCTTGATTAATCATGGAATAACGAAAGCGTCCATGTGTGGCGAAAAGTGAGTAATCCTGATCTCCCTTTTTAGTGGTGGAACGTTCCTGATGTCCTGTGATGGCGCCTACCTTCACAGGAGTAACAAGCATTTTCTTCAATGCTGCGGAGATTTCTGTTTCAGAAGGGTGATATTCCATATCGTCGAACAAGCGAAGGCGGGCTTGTTCACCGGAGCCACGTTCAACAACCCGCACAAATCGATAATTTTCTTTAGCCAAGTCTATTTTTTCTTTCAGTTCTTCGGCGCTTTTAAGCTTTTTAGGATTGAAGTTCTTCTTCTTGGCAACTTCATAAGCTATCTCACGAATGTTTTTATTCGGATATTGGCGATAAAGGGTGCTGTCTTTCGGTGTAGAGTAATAGTAAACATACTCCATTTTTATCTCTGGTTTGAAACGTGTGTACATTTTGAAGCGTGCCATATCCTCTTTTTGCTCTCTTGGAGAAGCGACATCAAATTCTTTATCGAAAATATTGACGTAAGTTGTGATCGTCATAGGTCCGGACAATTGCTCCATTACTTTCTGGCTTTCTTCTGAAAGTGTACGTTGTTTGCTGCGGGTAGCATCATAAAAGCCCATCATTGCCGGACGGGAACTGACAAAGCCGATAACTATAATGGTACATACAGCTAAGGCATAGCGCATTGTTTTTGAAAAGAGTGAGCGACGTGTTTTTTCATTATTCAGTTTAATGACCGATAGCCAGAGGAATAATAAAATTACGGCAAGGAAATAGATAACGTCATCGCTACATATCAATCCTCCAACTATCTCACTGGCACGTCCTTTAATGGATAGCCAATAAGTAATTTCTCTAAAGAATATGGACTCCTGTCCAATTCCTCCCACATAATTGAGAAATGCTAATGCGGAAAGGGTGGCAACAGCTGCCACAACCTGGTAAGATGTGAGTGTGGTCATAAAGAGACCGATAGAACAATAGGTCAGTATCAACAGAAACATGGATAACAATCCCGCCAAGATAAGTGTAATATCGACATGCGGCACGGAGATAAACATTACGATTGTCGGTAGGGCAAGGATGATGACAAAGATTAGGGCAAATACCACCATTGAAACAAACTTGCCGGTAATGATTTGAACACTGCTTACCGGTGATGAATAAAGTAGTTTGATAGAGCCTGATGAATATTCACGACTCATCAAATTCATGGTTAATAAAGGAATATACAGATAAATGGTTTCTTGTATTACTTCATATATTCCTTTGAGACCAAGGACAAAACCGGCTGTGACGCTAAAAGTGATCGTGTTGCCCAATGCTTTTATTTTTACTATTTCCGTCAGGATATTCATAAAGTCGAATCCTACCTGGCATGTAAATGCGACCAGCAGCAACCATGCGACCGGTGAGTAAAAGAGTACCGCTAGTTCGGTACGGGCTATTCTAAGTATAAGTCTTAAGTTCATCTTTTTCTCTTATTAATTTCTTCTGCGGAAAAACCAGATGCCAACTCCTATAAGTAAGAGGATAGCTGGTATAATGATTATGAAAATAGTTTTCATTGTACCAATATCTTTCACTCCGATCGAAAGTTTATTGTCGGTACAATGGGGACGGCGTATGTCGATTGGAAATTCTCCTCCGGAAAGCCAGCGGAAGCTTTCGATAATCAGATTAAAGTTTCCTGATCTATATCCTTCGCGTGAAAGAGTCAGTTCGGTGTTGCTTATGCAATCCGCATCACCAGAGATGATAATACGCTGCTCTTTATCTTTCAGTTGGCGTGAAAGGGCATAGGCTGTGATATAGGTTTGTTCTTTCTCTCCTGCCGAAGCATTACATTCTACTGGTGATTCCTGTAAATCTGTTTGTTCTTTTTCAATCCATACACCTTTGGCATTTGTTTCAAGAATCGGAGTATATTGGAAGCCGTAATCGTTGTCGGAGCATGTAAGGGCTACACATCCGGGCATAGAGACACGTAAATCATATTTGGGAAAATCATCTTTGAATCCGAATGTAAGTTTTCCCGATTCACGGGTTGCCTTGGCTAGAATCAGATTAGGAGAGAAATCAGCGGAAGATTGTGCCAGTTGGTATTCTTCCATCTTGATACCGAGTTTGCTTAAAAAAGGATTCATAACTTCTTGTCTGCCTGTATCGGTGAGAATAAACAAATTACCTCCACGAGCCAGGTAAGTTTCCAGTTGATTTTTCCCTTTTTCAGTAAGTCCTTTATTTTTATATTTAAATTGAAAATTAGGGTACCCAAGCTTATTTTTATAATTCCAAGTTATTGTAATAATTCTTATTCCCTTATCATAAACTTCATGAAGTTTTTTTATACTTCCCCTTATAACTTCGCCTTCTTCAATAGATAAAAAAGCTCCTATTTTATTCTCATTTTCTGCCTTATTTAATTCATCAATATTTCTCACAACTGTTATATAATCACTATTTAATTTGATTTCCTTTATAAAATTATCATATATTTTTTGGAATTCATCATAAGGATTAAAATTCAATTTTTGATCAACAAATATTGCGAATACCTGACCTAGACAGTTTCCTTTTTTAAGCTTCTTCAAATCTACCTTGCATATATTTTCATTTAAGTTGAGTTTTTCATAAAACATTCTACCAGCTGTGTCACAATGTAAATCTATAAATTTCACTTAAATTTTCTTCCTTTCAATTATATTCTAAATAATCGCCTATTTTCTCAGGACCTGCTGTAATTGATTTTTTTATATAAAGACTATTTTGATCATCTACTTCTATTTTCCATTTTACAAGACATATCTTACCATTAGTTATTTCTATAGTTGTTATTGCTGATGGAAAAACACAACATCCATCATTACAATATAAACCTTCAGATGGTTTTGGTAGTTTATCATTATGGGTATGTCCACATATTATCATTCTATTTTCTTTTTTAGCTAGTTTTTCTAAAACTTTATCTATTTTATCACCTTTATCATAATTTGTAGCAGGACTTGTTGGTGCTTTCATTCCACCTACCCCTTCTAGAAATCTCCATACATATCTCACAAGAAATCTACTCACCTTCCAAAATTCACAATTTATAGTGTCAACTTGATGTCCATGAAATGCTAGTATATTTTTATTTAACGGAAGATAATTAAGAACTGCACATTCATAAAATTTCACTTTTGAATACAGATCTATCATTTGAGATGGAAAATTATCTCCAATATTATTATATACTTTTTTTTGCTTTAAAATAAACTCTGGGTTGGATTTTATAATATCATGATTTCCATATAGAAGATACAATCTTTTTTTATGATTAAATTTATTTAACATCTTAAATACATCCTTATAGTTATACGCAATATTTAAAATATTTTTATTTTTCCATAGTTCATCCCCATCTCCAATTTCAATCAACGTATATCCATTATTATAATAATATCTTAAAGCTGCTTTATATATGTTCTCATTAAGCCTTAATGAATCTTCATATCCTCCATTCCCACGGTGAACATCACTTATAAACACTATCTTAGAAGTATCATCAAAGTCAATAACACATCCTTCTTTCTCAAGCCTTGACAGAAGCTCTTTGCTCTTTCTACACTTAATATCCATGTTATCTCCTATTATTTTAATATTTCATTTAATTATAATATGAAGATAATTTGTCTAAGTTGACACTTCTAATATGACTATGAATTTTGTTATTATACAAGTATTTAAATTTATCAATATCATATAGAAAAAAAACTTTGCATATGAATAATTAATATATAAATTTAACAATTTAATTACAAATGGTTAAATATTTTCTTTCTAAAGCTAATGTATAGAAGTAGGAGGAATTCTATGAATGAAAAAAATAATCTTTCTAAGAACATATCATGCGAATACTATGTTCCCTTAGGAAAAGCTGGATCACTTATAATACAGGCTCCTGTAGTACTTTCATACCTTAAAGTAAATATCCCAGTTTATACAAATATAAACTTATCAAAAAATTGCTTAAATGTTAAGACAACTCAAAACAAAATCTTTATAAAGAAACCTCTCTTAGCATCAGATAATAAACTTATATTAACAGGACACATTGAAAAATCACTTTCTTACAAAACTAATAGTAATAATACAAGTAAATTCTCTGGTACCAAAACTCTTAATATGGATATTCAAATAGAAGAACATGTTAATATAACTTTTGATCAATTTCCTGTTAAAAACGAAAAAAACACTGAATTTTACTACGAGAAAAGTGATGAACCTATTAATTGCAATATGGAATTTATAGAGCTAATTCAAGATAATATTCAATATACGGACTCAGGATATGTAAATAAATTGATACTATCACTTCAGTTTTCATTAACACAGCTTCAATATGTATTTATTCCTGAACCTGAAGGTGATGTACAATTATTAAAACCTAATTCTAATACTCCAATACAAACCCCAAAAACAAATAATTTTTACGGCAGGTATCCCCTGCCGTTTTTTGTATTTAGCAAGGTGCACAAATGCAATGCGGTGATATTTGTGTATTAGCACAATAAAATTTGAAACCTTATTGTAACTTTTGCAAATTGTGTACCCAAAACGACAGATTGTGAACAAACTGAAAATTCTCCGTCAAGTTCTGGTATCATAAAATCAAGCTGGCAGGGGTGTCCCCTGCCGTTGTCCGATTCGACAAAACAAGGAGGAGAAAACTATGTTGTCCATCAATATGGATGACGTCATCAAGGTTCTCAACTCGATCAAATCGCAGTTGATCGGCTTTGGTGTCGTAGCAGTTCTGCTGATCGCAGTCATGATCGCCTGCCGTAAGCAGAGCAAGTCCAAAAAGTATCTGATCCGCTGGCAGGCGGGTCTGGGCATGGTGCTGGCGCTGGCTATCACCGTGAACCTGATCCTGACCGGCCCCATGTACTCCATGGTCACCCTTGCCACCGGCGGCGGCAAGGTCAGCGAGGAGAACGTGGCATCCGCTACCCAGCTGTGCGAGAACATTGCCGATGAGGGCATTGTTCTGCTGGATAACGACGGCACCCTGCCCATGGCCAAGAACAGCAAGCTGAACGTCTTTGGCTGGGCTTCCACCAACCCCTGCTACGGCGGCACTGGTTCCGGTGCACTGTCCGATGCTTATCCCACCGTCACCCTGCTGGAGGGCCTGAAGAATGCCGGCTTTGAGCTGAACACCGAGCTGAGCGACTTCTACACCTCCTACCGTGCAGACCGCCCGGAGGTGGGCATGTTCTCTCAGGACTGGACCCTGCCGGAGCCGGAGGCTGCACAGTACACCGACGAGATGATGAACAACGCCAAGGCTTTCTCTGATACCGCCATGGTCGTCATCACCCGCGTGGGCGGCGAAGGTGCTGACCTGCCCACCGATGTGTCTCAGGTCACCTACGACGCAGGCCACAGCTACAACGACTTTGAGCCCGGCGACCACTACCTGCAGCTGTCCAAGACCGAGAAGGACATGATCGATCTGGTCTGCAAGAACTTTGATAAGGTCGTTGTGGTCTACAACGGCGCCAACGCCATGGAGCTGGGCTGGGTCAAGGATTACAGCCAGATCAAGAGCGTTGTCTGGTGCGCAGGCACCGGTCAGAGCGGCTTCAACGCACTGGGCTCCATCCTCTGCGGTGATGTGAACCCCTCCGGCCGTACCATTGATACCTTTGTGTACGACCTGACCCAGACCCCCACCGCGAACAACTTTGGCAACTTCACCTACACCAACATGGACGAGTTCAAGGCCAGTTCCTTTGGTGCTGATACCATCCCCGCCTTTGTCAACTATGTTGAGGGCATCTATGTGGGCTACAAGTTCTACGAGACTGCTGCCGCAGAGGGCCTCATCGACTACGACAAGACTGTGGTGTATCCCTTCGGCCGTGGCCTGAGCTACACCACCTTCACCCAGACCCTGAACAGCGTTACCGAGGCTGACGGCACCATCACTGTGGATGTCACCGTCACCAACACCGGTTCTGCCTCCGGTAAGGAAGTCGTGGAGGTCTACTATAATCCTCCGTACACCAACGGCGGCATCGAGAAGGCTTCTGCAAACCTGATCGGCTTTGCAAAGACTTCCGAGCTGGCTCCCGGTGCTTCCGAGAACGTCACCGTTACCTTCAAGGCCGAGGATATGGCCTCCTACGATACCTACGGCAAGGGCTGCTATGTGCTGGAAAAGGGCGATTACGTCATCAGCATCAACGCCGATTCCCACACCGTTCTGGACTCCAAGGTCTACAACGTGGCTTCCGACATCGTCTACGACGCTTCCAACAAGCGTGAGAGCGATGTGGAGGTCGCCGACAACAAGTTCGACTTTGCCGAGGGCAATGTGACCTACCTGTCCCGCGCCGACGGCTTTGCGAACTACGCCGAGGCTACCGCTGCTCCCGCAGACTTTGAACTGCCGGCAGAGGCTAAGGCAACCTTCTACAACAACTCCAACTGGAACCCCGAGGACTTCAACAACGCCGACGATGTGGCTCCCACCACCGGTGCCAAGAACGGCCTGAAGCTGAAGGACATGGTGGGCGTGGATTACAACGACGCCCAGTGGGATACCTTCCTCGATCAGCTGACCGTATCCGATATGGACAGCCTGATCGCTCTGGGCGGCTACCAGTCCGTTGCCGTTTCCTCTATTGGTAAGGTTCAGGCCATCGACTGCGACGGCCCCGCCTCCATCAACAACAACTTCACCCAGCAGGGCTCCATCGGCTTCCCCTCCGCTGTGATGATCGCAGCTACCTGGAACACCGATCTGGCACACGACTTCGGCACCTCCATCGGCAAGATGGCGGACGACATGGACGTTTCCGGCTGGTACGCACCGGCTATGAACATCCACCGCTCCGCTTTCGCAGGCCGTAACTTCGAGTACTACTCTGAGGACGGCGTGCTGTCCGGCGCAATGGCTGCCAATGCCATCATGGGCTCTCAGGAGCAGGGCGTCTACGCCTTCATGAAGCACTTTGCTCTGAACGATCAGGAGACCAACCGCTGCGGTATGCTCTGCACTTGGTCCAACGAGCAGGCCATCCGCGAGATCTACCTCAAGCCCTTCGAGATCTCCGTCAAGGATGCAGACTGCCACGCGG
>ERZ772879.2751-NODE-2751-length-10132-cov-5.713605_pt1 | contig 10132 bp, 22 predicted proteins | sample MGYA00580582_ERZ772879 | MGnify/ENA primary metagenome ERZ772879 (study PRJEB29015, sample SAMEA2737682) | human gut metagenome | biome: human gut; feature: human-associated habitat; material: faeces | place: China | collected 2012 ... | reverse complement strand
GAACATAAGAAAACCCCATGAGTTAGATTTACTCCAACTCATGGGGTTCAGTTCAACTACAAGACATCTGACTATCTCCATTTTATTCAGAACATTCTTAAAACAAAAGCCGTGCGCTCACATATCAGGAGCCACGGCACGATTATTAGATTAGAGAAAGCATATCCTATACTTAATTTGATATGTACACCAGCCACCACATACAAGGCACTGGCACGGTAATAACTAATAAAGTTTTCCTTTATGTAGTTTCATGTGTATGTATGCCAGGCAACACTGGGCGCTGACGTGGACTTTTTTGCCAAACTAATGGCATATGCATGTGGTCAGGATTTGCACCTGACAGATGACCTATTCCGCCACACATGCTTTATTTCAATTTTTCTACTCTATCATAATAACTCGGATCGCCCGCACCTTGCATGCGGCACTTATGAACCATATACGCGCTTTTTCTTCGTAAAATTAGTCAAAATAAAATAAAAAGGTAACAATCTAACTGATTGCTACCTGATGTGAATATGCCGATAGTGGGATTCGAACCCACAACCAATCAAGGGACGGATTTTAAGTCCGCTGCGTATGCCAGTTCCGCCATATCGGCTTATAAAAGCAAAGATTGATAGACATCTGGGTGAGTGTTGTGGCCATATAGGGATGAAAAGGCCTAAGATCTATCAATCCATGCCATGTTCCCTACTGGTCTCGAACCAGTGACCGGACGGTTATGAGCCGTCTGCTCTAACCAACTGAGCTAAAGGAACAAAAGAATACTTCCAAATACAGCGAGTATGCATTCGGAAGTATTAAAAATTACTTATCAAACTTTTCCTTGATGTCTTCAACTACATCTTCTGCAGCATCCTTAACATCTCCAAAGGCATCCTTGGCCTTACCCAATAGTCCTTGGACCTTACCTTCGGCCTCACGAGTTTCATCTCCAGTAACCTTACCTTCAACTTCCTTCGCCTTACCTGCTACTTGATCCTTTGCGCCATCAATCTTGTCTTCTAAAGCCATGATCGTCCCCCCTTAGGTTATCTATAATATGTTACACACACATGGTATATCCACTTGGTTAAATAGTCAATAAATAATTAATTAATAAGTTGCGCAACTAATAACTGCTGCTTTCCTTAACTCGCAGATCATCAACGTCAGAAAAATTATCAGCGAACAACAGAAACGCTTCATCGATAATTTCTTGACCACGTCTAGTGCTGTAACCAGTCAGTGCTTCTACTTGTAACCATTCTAAGTGTCGGACGTATCGCAACCACATGAAGTGCCTGTGTGGCTGTGTCATGACTTTGATGGCATGGACAACGGCATCGTAGTAGTACACAGCATCAGTGTGGTTCGCGAACCGCTCATCGTTGGCATTTCCAAATGATCGCGCACTTGGCATGTCTGAAATTTCAACTGACTTCAAATCAACATATCCCATATCAGCCATGTTCACGATACGTGGCCACTCACTATCAAAAAACTCTCGAACCGCTTCTCTTGTTGCCTTCTCATTCACCGCTGGTAAAAGTGCCATTCCTACGTCCTCCGAACCATGTTAAAATGAACTTACTCCTAATTCTTTTACATGGCGCTGGACTTCGGTCTGGCGCTTTTTGTTTATCCTTCTTCTACCCAATAGTAATAGCCAACTAACCACTTGCTGACCATATGCTTAATGAGCCACTTGCTACTTGTGCGATATGCCTGACGCTTATTCCACGTCCGCACAATCACGCGATTGCCTTCTGGCGTATAAGCGAGTTTGAAGTAGCCTTGCTTATCTCGGAAATAGTAATACTTACGCATGATCCTCCATCTCAATCCATGCATTAATTCCTTCGCTACGCTTACTGTTACGCAGTTGATTGGCCAGTTGCATGTTCACAACGTGTTGGTGAATATCCTTCTTCTTGCCATTGATCACTTCTTGCCACTTAACGATAATCATCTTATTTCCTCCATACGGGCTCACAGTCTTTTCACCCTTGGCTGTTCACGTTTAGTCGACTTCTTCTGCTACGTCGTTCTTGAGAACAATCAGTTGATTTAATCCCTCGATATATTTAATTGACTCATCTGCCTTATGCTCCAAGTCTCGAATGCGTTCAACCGTCATTTTGTAGAAGTTGTCTGCATCTTCTTCGCTAGTGTCATAGGCTAGGTATGCAAATTTTGCACTATCGCGGTAGACGTCATGCGAAAATGCACTGATGTGATCCATTTTTAGACGTTGTGCAGCCTCTGCAAGGTCAGTTTTGAGTTCGTCTGGGAAATCATTCGAGAAGATGTGGTAAACGGTTACAATGACCTTGCTGTGAGGATTGATGACCATACCAACTTCACCGCTATGCCATACTTGTGTGCCGTTATTTTGCATCTTGACCATTTCTGCATCCATGTTGAATGACGTCAGCCAGTTCTTCCAATTATTTCGCTCCGTTTTGAAGCGGCTCTTCAATTGCTCCGCTGCATGCTCACTGAACTCATACAGCTCAATACGCTTAATTCCCATGTTTACTCCTTTGTTACCCGCCCTATCCCGTCATCGCTGACACACTCTTAATTTAGAAACGCTGTAAAACACGTCTGCCGTTAGCTGTACGCCCATTTGCGGACTGGTCAGCTAATCGTTCGGCTCGTGTACTTCTAAGCTCTGACAGCTTATCTGCTGTCCCCTTAGCCATATCTTCAACTGATGTATAGCCAAACACTTTAGCTATGCGTTGATTTTGTTGATCAATCTGTTCAGTAGTCGGCTTACTTGGTCCACTTTCAAACTTTAACGGTTGACCAAATCTTCCCGCTTGACTACGCATGCTTCTTTGTTTCTCAAATTCTCCAACCTGTTCGGCTGTTGCAAGTCCATTGGATATCCAAAGCTCAACCTTTTTTTTGACGTAAGCGCTTGAATATCCGCCTTCATTTTTTGCAGCACGTATGGCTAGAATTAAAATTTTTCTTGCTTCCATTTCATCCGGAGCAATTCTCGCTATATCAACCAAGAAGTAGTAAACGTCTTCAGACGTATACTCGTTTGTCTCGATTTCATTCGCAGTCCACTCACGCATGATTTGTGGATTATTCCTTGTAATCATCAAGCCTTCCTTTCTGGTACAATTTGAATATCAACTATAAAAGAGGTATCAATATGGAACTTGAATACATTGATTTTGTTACCAATATATCGGCTAGCCATACCCACTTAATTAATGACCTGCTCCAAAATGGGTGGCGTTTACTAGGCGCAAGTGATCGCTTTGAAACAGATGACTTACTTATCGACAAACGCCGACCAAACCTCACAAATGAAGGATTGTTTCTGACACTAGGCACAACTAAAAGCAATGCCATTGATACCTGGGAACGTCATAAAGATGGTTTCTCAGCTGGTTTCTTACATTTTGATGAACGCTCATTTAAATAGTTTTTATAAGCCATTCACTTGGCTTTTTATTTTGGCTTCCGCCGCCGTATGCACACATCAATTTGCACATACTATGAGAGTGGCTCTTCCGGCGGCGGACTGTGTTATTAACTTGTGTTATTAATATGTGTTCTTCTCCTAGACTATTTATCCGGTAGGGTACCGACTTTTTGTCCGGTAGGGTATAGACTATTTATCCGGTAGGGGGTTCACCTTAATACTGCGTTTAACAACTTGCTTAGTGCCTTCCTTGTAATGCAACTCAATCGTGATGTATCCATATTTCACCAATTGACTGATGAGCCTAGAAGCAGCATCAACCGTTAATTCGTATCGTTTAGCAAGCGCTGCATTACTGATATAAACATCGCCGTACACATTAGCCAGTGAGTAAATTTCACCGAAGAATAGTTTTGCGTTTGGTTTCAATCTGTTGTCATGAGCTACTACTGCTGGCGTGTTTAGATAGTAATTAACACCTTTAAAATCTTCCGCCATATCTCACCGCCTAGAATGGTAGATCATCTTCGTTAAACGAAGTTGCATCGTTACCGTACATTTGATTAGGTATGAATACACCTTGTTGTGGTTGCTGACCATTCGATGGACCTTGTGCTGGCGCAGAATTGAAACCACCTTGTGCCTGATTACCACCGCTTTGGTTTCGTCGCTGTTCACTTTCTGCCTTGCTTTCTAGCAATGAGAAATTATCAACGACAACTTCCGTTACATAAACACGTTGGCCTTGTTGGTTCTCGTAGTTACGAGTTTGCAAGCGTCCTTCAACCGCCACCAACGACCCCTTAGAAGTGAAGTTGGCAAAGTTTTCAGCTGACTTACGCCAAATAACCCCATTAATGAAGTCCGTCTCACGCTCACCGTTTGAGTTAGTGAATTGACGGTTAACAGCAAGCGTAAATGAACCAGCTGCTGCACCTGACGCTGTGTATCGCAACTCAACGTCCTTGGTTAGTCGTCCTACTAATACGACGCGATTTATCATTGTCTATTTCCTCCATTCGCTTGAACGTCATAATTCCAAGACGTTGCAATGTTTCAGGTTCTAACTTGATACCCTTAACGTGATATTTCTGTTCAAATGCTGGCCACCCAATGTTGTGTGCTTCATTGTGGTGAACTCGGCATAATGCAATCAGGTTCTTTTCTCTGTGGTCTACCAGATTTCGGTCGTTACCCATTCCAACGGTGTCAATGTGGTGGACATCAGCAGGGCGTCCACACACCACACAGCTTCGGTGGCTCAACGACGAATACATATAGGCTTCTACATCGTCCATATACGCCAAACCACTCTTAGACATCGGTATGTGGTTCTTAACTGCGTAATCAAGCAGGTATGAAATAAATTTCCGTGCTGTCGTCATATCTGTATCAGCAAACGAAAAATGTTGATCACCTGTTTCTGCTTCATAATAGAATTTCATCCACCACTTAGTTTCTTCTGGTGTATATCCTGACCACTTCGCTATCTCACCGATAATTGCATATGCTTTTTTTCGTTGTACACGACTAATACTGCGTTCATCAGCAATGCTAATAACTGCCTGTGGTCGTTCTTCTGAGGTGTAGAGTGACAACATAGCCAGCTCTTGCGCATCTTCCACCGACATTGTTACTTTATTGCCTCTGATGTTAGTGATACGCCCCCAAATATCCATTACTCGATACCAGCGTCGTTCTTAGCGAATATGGCAGCCCCTGCTAACAATGAAGCTTTGTCGGCTGACAACTTGTTAAGTTGCGTATCGTTATTGTCTTTAGAAGTCATACCTCCAGTAGCGAACACTTGCTCCAGCTTCTCTTTTGGTACTGATTTCAATACTTACTTCAACTTAGCAATGATCGCCTTGCGAACATTATCGTGTTTAATTTGCTCTTGCTTTAATGCCGTGATGTTTTCACCGTCGTCGTCATCATCAGCAACAATTCCGAATGCAGCTGCTAGACTTCCACGTCGTGCATAAGTTGTATTGGCCAACATCTGTTGTGGCGTTGTACCAAACTCAACAGGCAAGCCTTCCACATCGATATACTCACCAGATGAGTGGGTAATCGTTGTAACTATTTGTGCCCTACGCTTACCATTTGAATCAATGTCAGTATTGATTGATTGCGTGTAAGCTAGCGGTTCACTAGATGACTTAATCGCTAGTCTTACAGCGCTATCAATATCAGCCAAGTCAGCATACTTACCAAAGTGACCTGACTTCGTCTTGGTTGGTTGCACCATATTCAATTGCACTTTCGCCAATGATTCCATCAGTTCAGGTGCTGGGTTATATTCATTTCGTCGCAACATTTCAATCCTCCGCTATTGCCCGATGCCCAACTAATTCCATATAGGCCTTTAGCTTTTCTTTTTCATCTGGAACAAATCCTTCATCTGTGTACCAACCTTCTGTACCTTGGGCTACTTCTTCGCCTTCGAAATCTTCTCCCCAAGGCATTTCATCATCAGGTGGATCAAGTACTTCATCAAACATGGTCAGCCACCCAATTCAGAACATTGGCAACACCCATTTCAAACTCCGAAACAGTCCCGTCATTGTTACACCGCTGTTCCGCCTGGAAGGCTCGATTCATACGTTTTTGCGCTTCTAATCGCAATTCGTGTTTCATTTCATACCTCCTTGTGGTATTCTGAAGGAGTAAATCATCCTAAACAGATTTACCCCTTTTCGCGCTTAACGGTTGCAGCCGTTAGGCGTTTTCTTTTTGGTAACGTCCACGATAACGAAGTGATGACAGCGTCACCTTAGACACTCCAATAGCTGATGCAATTTCACTTGGTGATTTACCTGCATCTCGCATCCTCTTGAACACTTGGTAGCGACTTTCGTACTCATCGCTTTTCACCTGATTTTCACCAGGCGTTACCCACTTAGTACGATGTGATAGACGACCGTTATGTTGCAGAATGCGCTTACGCTCTGCTTCGATGTCAAACTCCTTAGCTGGTGCAAAGCTGTAATGCAACTTCGCAACACCAGTTGATCCAATATCAAAATCCGCCATGATCGTCCTCCAATACCTGTTTTGTGACTTCAATAAGAGAGTGCTTCTCTGACAAAATACGATGTACATTCAATGCCAACCAAGGCGGCATTAAGACGCCAGCAAACTTTGCTTCACGCATCATGTCCAACGAGGCCACGCTAGTTCCTAATTGTTCAGCCAACTCTTCGTCGTACAAGTTTTCGACACCTTGAACGATGAAGATTGAAAACAATTGTTTCGGTGAAATCATCACCGGAGTAAACTCATCCATTTCCATTCCTTTCTGGGTCGCACACCCCAAGACACACACCAACATGTTGTTAGGAGACAAACAGTAAGAGAAAAAATATTACGTGTAAGTGGTTGGTGTGCATCTGGCGATGCGCGACCCATATTCAATTGTTATTGATGTGAGTTGTTGTACTCAACAAAGCCATTCCAATATTCATCTGGATCCCAGCCAACATCGGCGGCTGCCTTTTTGGAACGCTTCTCAAATTGACTATCAAGTCCAATGAGTGCAATCGCATCAAATGCATTTGCTAACACCTTGCTAATCTTCTTGATCATCATCAGTTGCCTCCTTTATCTTCTTCTCCCAATGTGGTCGCAAGTGAATGTCGTGGGTGTCTAGGAAGTCAAACAACCATGCTGTAAACATCACCAATATGAATATGACGAATATCATGTAACCTAATACCAATCGTTCAGCTTCTTAAATCTTTCTGCATCGCTTCGCAAATATGTTGGTCGGTATGCATTAGGCGTCTTATTCGGTACGTTTTGCATAAACTTCTTGGAGAAACGTAAGTGGTCTTTAAACCAATTGACCGAATGACCAAACACCTCTTCAGCGATTTCCTTCTGACCAATCAACGGCTTCAACTTTTCTTCCATATCTATGCCTCCAATTGATATTTCCCATCACCCAAGAATTTGTTAATGAAGTATTGCTGTCCCTTACCAGTGACCTTTGGTGTCTTTGTTGTCACGTTCACACCATTAGAATTGATGTGGTTATGTTCCTTAATCTCAAACAAGCCAAGCTCCATGCTCTTCTGTGTTGGCATGTTCCGGTCTGAACCTTGTCGCTTAACCAGATAGCCATTTTCACGGAGATAACCGAACAAACGGTTCTGTCCCATATCTACGCCGTTTTGCTTAAGCAACTTTGCCAACTCACCAATAAGAATTGATGACTGACTAGCTGATACCGCGTCAGCAAACAGCGCCTTGGGAGTCATCTCTGCGATGATCTTGTCCTTGTGGTCTAACATCAGTTGAGCTGACTTCAAGCCCATTGCCATTTGAATACGTGGGTCTGACATCAACGCCTTGTGTTCTTTTTCAACTGCGATGAAGTAGTCTCGAATTTCTTGGCTCTTAGCTGTCTTAGACATCATCGCTACATTCTTAGCCATATCTGTTGTTAAGTTGAAATCGTTAAGATACTGCACACTTCCGTTTCCACCTTTAACAGGTGTACCTCCAGGTACGCCCGTCCAATCAGTACCTTCAACATACATATCTTGGTATTGACTGAACCAAGTACTGAATCGCTTTACAACTCCTAGCACCTTATACAATTCACGAGCGCTAACCCGTTGCTCACCTTCTTGGTTCGTTTGAACCTTAATCAGTTCGTTTGTCATGTTTATTTCTCCTTTATATTTATGCCAGCCAGTTGTCACCGTGGTATCCGGTGTATTCAAACAATTTACGTAGCTTTTCCTTAGCTGCCTTGCTATCTTCACGACCATTAACCAAACGAGATACATATTGTTCCGATGTTCCGATTACCTCGGCTAGTTCCTTACGCGATACTTCGTTTTCATCTAAATGAAATTGAAAATCACCATACGCTCGCTTTAAAGTACGACGCGCTTCCTTAACACTCATATGTGCTTCCTCCTTGTTTATGAAGTTAAATTAGAGTTATCTTGACTTTAAGTATTCTAAAGAATACAATAAATACATAGAAAAATAAGCATTACAAAAGCCTATATATCAACGTTAGCTCGTCCAAAAGCAATTGATATTTAAGTTATTTTTGCTTGCTGTTTAACTCGATGAATTAACTATAATTCTAAAGAATACTTTTGTCAACGATAAAAAACAACTTTAGAATACTTTTATTTCATCAAATCTCAACGGAGCTTTGATATGACTGTATTTGAACGAATAAAAGACACAGCGAAATTACGTGGTACTAACCTTAAAAATCTGGCTAAACAAGTTGGATTAAGCGAAAACGCTATATACTCTTGGAAAAATAAAACACCCCGAACTGATAATGTGCAAGCCGTGGCAGACGTCCTCGGCGTATCAGTAGACTACCTATTAGGTAACACTGATGAGATGCACAGTAATAAGAAGAACGATAAAACAGTAGACCTTGAAAAAGATACTACTATTCTTGCGTTGGACGGTATGGAATTATCAGATGATTACAAGCAATTCATCATCGACCAAGTCCGCAGCTTACGTAAGTTACGAGGTGATGATGAGTGAAACAAACGGTCATCTCAAAGTTAAACTCTATTGCTCGTCAGTGTGGAATCGTGATTATCAAAGTTAATGCTGGAATGCACGATCCAGATGTAGCAATCGTTGAAGATAAAGTCATCTTCATGATCGTTTCATTTAACACTAAATTTTCATACGCCTTTCGATTGGCGCACGAATTAGCTCACCTCATCGATGGAGACACAGGTAGTCAGGGTGTTTATGCATTCTCGCCTTATAGTAAGAAAATGGAAGAACGTCATGCTCACGAATTCGCGTTGAATTTTTTAGCTGCTTTATTCTTCCAAGATGCCCCCGTCGAATATCGAAACTACGTTAATTTTATGGACGTATTGGGACTACCTGCCTACTTTGAAGATATGGCCCGCGAAGCGGTTATGCAAGCATGAAAGCGAGGCATTCGTTTGCTACGTACACTTTTAATCATTGTCAACACATTACTATTGCTAATCTCTATATCTCTATATGCTTACTTTAAGTCGAAAGAAGCTTATTTTAAACACGTAGCTGCTGCATGGATAGTTGGTTTCGCAATAGTTGATTTTATCTATCTTTACTTCTTTAAAAATTGGACGTACTAACCACGTTACCTAGAAAGGAATTATTAATATGAGATTGTGGCACGAATCCTTAATCCCAAAACTCCCTCGTCAGCAATTGCTGGGGCAACATAGAGAGTGTTGTGCACTTCGTGGCGGTGGTTGGGGCAAGAAGCATGCAACTGTGAATTACGTCTTTGACCACTCACCATACAAATTATTTCAATATCACCAATTAGTAATGAATGAGATGTTAAGTCGCGGGTATAAACCTAACGAATTATGGTTAGACCCCTTGTACCGTGGATCCAGGGAAGATTCTTATATTTCACTACCAAGTGAAGTTCTGACTTCGCCGATTTACCCCGAGCATGACAACGCCTATTTAAAAGAGTGTATTGAAAACTTAAAAGAAAAAGGCATTGAGATAGATTAAAAAAGCCACCCTTAAGGTGGCATACATACGTGCAGATAGGAGTCACGTTAAAAGCTAAGGAGTATGTTTGTTTATGGACTCAAAAAAGTTGAAAAATTTAGCTAGTGTAAACGGGATTGTCGGTTTAGGCGGTGGAATTTTTCTATTGTTCGCTACGCCCATCACTGTATCAGCCACTTT
>ERZ772879.2750-NODE-2750-length-10137-cov-3.557627_pt1 | contig 10137 bp, 8 predicted proteins | sample MGYA00580582_ERZ772879 | MGnify/ENA primary metagenome ERZ772879 (study PRJEB29015, sample SAMEA2737682) | human gut metagenome | biome: human gut; feature: human-associated habitat; material: faeces | place: China | collected 2012 ... | reverse complement strand
GTCCCACGAACCCCAGTGGGACAAATGACCTGTCCCCCTGTCCCATTCGCCCTGTCACCTAAAGAAAGCCAAATGGAACAAAATGACGATGATTTGAGACAGCGTGCCAGGCACGTTTGTCTCATTCGTGCGAGAGGAGGCAGACCGCCTGCGCAGATGCGCCCTCTCCCCTGCCCTCGTAACCCAGATGCTCGGTCGTGGTAGCCTTCACGCCCACGCTCTCGACGGGAATGCACAGGGCAGTTGCGATGTTCGCACGCATCTGCTCGCGATACGGAGACATCTTGGGCTCCTGGAGCATGACGACCGAATCGATATCCTCGATTGCATAGCCCTGTTCCCGTGCAAGCGCGCCCACATGCTCGAGCAATTTGATGGAGTCGGCATCCTTGTAGGCAGGATCGGTATCGGGAAAGAGCTTGCCGATATCGCCCGCACGCATCGCCCCGACGATCGCATCCATGATGGCGTGCACGAGCACGTCGGCATCCGAATGGCCGTCAAGCCCCTTGTCGTACGGAATCTCGACGCCACCCAAAATGAGCTTGCGCCCACCGGCAAAGGCGTGCACGTCATAACCCAACCCGATTCGGTTCATGCGTGCCTCATTCCTCACGCTGCGCGACGCGAGCGGAAAGGGCGGCAACAACCGGGCCGACATCCTCGGGAACCGTGAGCTTGATATTGTCACGCGGACCATTGAACATGGCGACACGACCGCCGATGCGCTCGACAAGTGACGAGTCGTCCGTACCCAAAAAGCCGTCGAACATGGCTGTCTGGTAGGCACGCCTGAAAATGTCCGCACGGAAAAGCTGGGGAGTTTGCGCCACCCAGAACATGCTGCGGTCAGGTGTGGCGGAAATCAGGCGGTCATTTACGATCTTGAGCGTGTCAACAGACGGATGGCCCACCACGATGCCATCGATATCGAGGTTGCCCTTGAGGTGATTGATGGCATGCGAGATGATTTCCGGCGTGATGAGCGGACGAGCGCCATCGTGCACGGCGATGATCTCGTAGTCCTTCGTAAGCGACTCGAAGCCATTCATCGCCGACTCCTGACGCTCCTCACCAGAAGACGCAAATTCGATGGGCGTCACAAATGGATACGGGTCGATGGCCTTGCGGCAGTACTCGGCCTGACGCTCCTCGGGGCACACAATGACGATGACACCGACATCGGGAACGGCATCGAAGGCCTCGGCCGACCAGGTGAGAACGGGCTTACCGAGCACTTCGAACAGTTGCTTGCCACCGGGATTGCGGAAGCGCTCGCCCTCGCCGCCGGCGACGATGATAGCAGCTGTCGAGGGATTCTTGGAGACATGACCGGCAAGCAGGCTGCTCGCGTTCTCGAGCGTGTTGATCTGATGCACGTACAGGTCTACCTCGGCTGGCGTGAGGGCCGCCGAGACGGAAATCGGATCGATACCCACCTCAACCAGGTCTTTCATGTCGTCAGCCATGGTCCCTCCTCGCACGATGTTACGCATCTGGCGACTCGGCGCCCTGGAGCGCGATGAGTCGGTTTATCTCGTGATCGATAGATTCGCGGGCGTTTTGCAGAGCCAGTATCATGCTCTCGATCTGCGAAAACGACTTGAACGGCCTGCCCAACGTCTTGCTCTCACCACCGAAGTAGAGGTCGATGACGTTTCGACGCTGGGAGACGGTGATGGCGACGGTGTCGGTCTGCGCGCACATGCGCATGGCCGTGCGGTGTCGCATGCCCGTTTCCTTGGTTTCGTACTCCATCGTGGGAGACAGGTGCACGTTGGCACGAACGATGCGACGTGCGTGGGCGTCGAGCAGAATCGCACCATCCATCTTCGAGAGCTCGAAGAGGCGGTTGGGGGTGAAGGCAACGTCGATTTCGAAGCCACCGTCGCTCAGCGCGAGAACGGCGGCGAGATCGCCGATGCAGATGAGGGCGCCATTATCGGCGGAGAGAATCATGTCAAGCGCGATGCGCAGGTCAGTGCCAGGGGCGACCATCTCCACGACGTCGTCCATGCTCTGAATGACACCCATGAAGCTCCCTCCCCCTACTGCTGATGGTGGCTCAATCATAACACGCTATAAAACCTAATGGTCATTTCAACCAAAGGCGAGCCAACATCCCTCATGTCATCTCGACTGGAGCGGCCGTAAGGCCGCGGAATGGAGAGATCTCGCCCGGAATAACAAAGCGGGGCGGAAGTGCATTTCCGCCCCGCATGCTATTTAATCGGCTGCTTCCGCGCTACCCTGTGCTGGTGGAAGCGAACTTCCCGGCCCCGCGCTTTCAAGCGCAAGCGTCTTGCGCTGCTTGAGCTTGGGTACCTCGCCCTCGCCCGGTGCGAAGACGAGCTCATCTCCCACGTAATCGACGAGGATGATCGAGCCCTCGCCCCACTTGCCCTCGAGCACCTCCTCGGAGAGCGGGTCCTCGATAAGGCGCTGGATGGCACGACGCAGCGGACGTGCGCCAAAGGCGGTATCGGTCCCTTTCTCGGCGATGTGCTTCTTGGCAGCCTCGGTGAGCTCGATGCTCATGCCCTGGACAATCAGGCGCTGGCGCAGGTCGTCAACCATGAGATCGATGATCTGCTCGATGTCCTCGCTCGTGAGCGACTGGAACACGATCGTCTCGTCGATGCGGTTGAGGAACTCGGGGCGGAAGAGCTTCTTGAGCTCTGCCATGACCGAGTCGTGAATCTCCTTGTCGGACAGGCCACCCGAGTTCGTGGTCGAGAAGCCAAGCGGATTCTCGCGCGTGATCTCGCGGGCACCGACATTGCTCGTCATGATGATGATCGTGTTGCGGAAGTCGACCTTGCGGCCCTGCCCGTCGGTGAGATGGCCCTCCTCGAGAATCTGGAGCAGCACGTTGAAGACGTCCGGGTGCGCTTTCTCGATCTCATCGAAAAGCACGACCGAATACGGCTTCTGACGCACGGCCTTGGTGAGCTGACCGCCTTCGTCATAACCCACGTAGCCCGGAGGCGAACCGATAAGACGGCTGACCGTGTGCTTCTCCATGTACTCCGACATGTCGAAGTTGAGCAACGCGTCCTCGGTGCCAAAGAGGAATTCGGCGAGCGCCTTGGAGAGCTCGGTCTTGCCCACGCCCGAGGGGCCGAGGAAGATGAAGGAACCCATGGGACGACGCGGGTCCTTGAGGCCGGCGCGGCTACGGCGAATCGACTTCGAAAGTGCCGTGACCGCCTCGTTCTGACCGATAACGCGCTCGTGCAGCGCATCTTCCATGCGGAGCAGGCGCGCGGTTTCGGCCTCGGTCAGACTCGAAACGGGAACGCCCGTCGCGAGCGAGACGACATCGGCAATCTGGTCGGTATCGACGGTGGCGACGTTGAGCGCCGCCTCCTCGCGCCACTTCTCCTCGAGCTCGGCACGCTCGCGGATCAGCTCCTTCTCCTTGTCGCGCAGATGAGCGGCAGCCTCGAAGTTCTGGTGCCTGACTTCCTCTTCCTTCTGCGCACGGAGCTTCTTGAGCCTGTCGGAGACCTTGGCGACGTCCTCGGGAACCGACATGTTGCTGATGCGCATGCGCGCACCCGCCTCGTCGATGAGGTCGATGGCCTTGTCCGGCAAGAAGCGATCCTGCACGTAGCGGTTGGAGAGCGTGACGGCTGCCTCGATGGCCTCGTCGGTGAAGTGCACGCGGTGATGCGCCTCGTAGTGGTCTTTGAGGCCGTTGAGGATCTCGATGGACTGCTCGATGGTGGGCTCCTCGACCATGACCGTCTGGAAGCGACGCGAGAGCGCCGAATCCTTCTCGACATGCTTGCGATACTCATCGGTGGTCGTCGCGCCAATCACCTGGATTTCGCCACGTGACAGCGGCGGCTTGAGAATGGCGGCGGCATCGATGGAGCCCTCGGCGCTGCCAGCGCCGATGAGCGTGTGCATCTCATCGATGAACAAGATGATGTTGCCATCGTCTTTGACTTCCTTGACGACGCTCTTGAGGCGATCCTCGAACTCGCCGCGATACTTGGAGCCGGCGACGAGCGCCGAGACGTCAAGCGTCACGAGACGCTTGTTGCGCAGCACGTCGGGTACCTGGCCATCTGCGATAAGCTGGGCCAGGCCCTCGGCGACGGCGGTCTTGCCGACACCGGGCTCGCCAATGAGCAGCGGATTGTTCTTGGTACGGCGCGAAAGGATTTGCTCGACGCGATCAATCTCGCGCTCGCGGCCGATGACCGGATCGAGCCCATCTTGCGCGGCGAGCTTGGTGAGGTCGGTGCCGAACTCGTCGAGCGCGGAGCCCTGGTTTGGGCGTCCACCCGGCTGCTGCGCACCCATCGGGGCATACGGAACGGGCGTGGGAGCGCTGTTGATGAGCTCGGAAACCGCCTCGCGGACTTGATTGCCCTCGATGCCGATATTCGCAAGGACCTGCATGGCGACGCCATTGCCCTCGCGGATGATGCCAAGCAGCAGATGCTCGGTCGAGATGTAGTTCTGGCCAAGCTGCAGAGTCTCGCGCAGCGCGCCCTCGAGCACGCGCTTGGCCCGCGGCGTGAATGGGATGTGACCCGCAGCCGCAGGAGAATCCTGCTCGGTAATCTCCTTGATCTGGCTGATGACCTCGTCGTACGTAACATTAAGTTGATGCAAGGCGCGGGCCGCGATGCCCTCGCCTTCGCGAATCAGACCGAGAAGCAAATGCTCGGTGCCCACATAGGACTGCTCCAGCTCGCGTGCTTCCTCCTGTGCGAGGACAAGAACGCGGCGGGCCTTATCAGTGAATTTCTCAAACATACGCGGAAAGCCTCCTCGAAAAGAGAGCGGTGGTCTTCCCAGTATAGACATGCCGCCAAGAATAGCGATGACAAGACGATGACGGCTACCCAACACGCCAGCGACATGCGAGCGGCCTCGCTCGAAATGACAGGGTGCCTAGAGCAGCCCTTTTAGATAGGCGATGATGTCGGCAGACTCGAGCATGGGCTTGCCGTCGATGACCAGGCAGGGCGACTGCGTCGTGCCATTCATGTCGAGCAGTTCCTGGCGATGTTGCGGGTCGGTGGAATCGACCGTCTCGATCTGGATGTCGTTGGCGGCCATGAAGTCGAGGACGCGATGGCAAAACGGGCACCCCGGCTTGACGTACAGAACCATGTTGTCGAACTTCATGAAATGCTCCTTCGCCATTGAAATGAGACAAAAATCGCCGGGGCAATTTTGTCTTATGCCTCGTCGCGCATGTGCGGGAACAGCAGCACGTCGCGGATGGTGGGCGCATCGGTGAGCAGCATGGTGAGCCTGTCGATACCGATGCCGATGCCACCAGCCGGAGGCATGCCGTACTCAAGCGCGCGAATGTAATCCGCGTCAAAACCCATGGCCTCGTCATCGCCCATGTCCTTCGCCTTGACCTGCTCCATGAAGCGCTCGGCCTGATCGACCGGATCGTTGAGCTCGGTGAAGGCATTGGCGTACTCATGCCCCAGGATGAACAGCTCGAAGCGCTGGGTAAGCTCCGGATTGTCCGGATGCTTCTTCGCGAGCGGAGAAATCTCGAGCGGATGATCGATGACGAACGTGGGCTGGATGATCTTCTCCTCGGCGACGGCCTCGAAGATCTCGGCGATGAGCTTGCCCTTGCCCCAAGCGGCTTCGGCATGACCGCCGTTCTTCTCCAGGATGGCCACGAGCTCTTCGCGCGTGCGGTCGAAGGAGACGTCCTCGCCCGCATGCTCGCTGGCTAGCTCCATCATGGTCGCGCGGCGCCAATCGCCCGACAAATCGATGGGCGTGCCCTGATACTCGATCTGCAGCGTGCCACAGGCAGCCTCGGCCGCAGCCTTGAAGCAGCCCTCGGCCAAGTCCATCATGGACTCGAGGTCGCCGAAGGCCTCGTAGGCTTCCATCGTGGTGAACTCGGGATTGTGATAGGGATCCATGCCTTCGTTGCGGAAGATGCGTCCCAGCTCGAACACCTTGGGAAAACCACCAACCAGCAGGCGCTTCAGGGGAAGCTCCGTGGCGATGCGCAGATAGTAATCGCGATCGAGCGCATTGAAGTGGGTGATGAAGGGCTTTGCATTCGCGCCGCCGATAATCGGGTTCAGGAACGGCGTCTCGACCTCGTAGTAGCCCTCGTCCTCCATAAAGCGACGAATGGCGGAGATGATACGCGAGCGCTTCTTGAACGTCTCGCGGACCTCGGGGTTGACGACCAAGTCGACGTAGCGCTGACGATAGCGCGTTTCCTTGTCTTGCAAGCCGTGGAACTTCTCGGGAAGCGGGCGCAGACTCTTGGACATGAGCTCGAACGAGGAGACGGCTACGGAGAGCTGGCCGCGACGCGTGCGCATCATGGTGCCATGCACGGCGATCCAGTCGCCCACGTCCAGGTCTTTCAGCTCCTCGAAGGCATCTTCGCCCAAGGTGTTGATGCGGCAAAAGAGCTGGATGGTGCCCGTATGGTCCATGAGCTCGAGAAAGGCGACCTTGCCCTGCGCGCGTTTGGCCATGACGCGGCCGGCGATGGCGACCTCGTCTTCGGTGTCTTGACCGTCCTCGAGACGAGCATACTGCTCGTCAAGCTGCTCGACCGTATGCGAACTTGCAAAGGCGTGGCCGTACGGATCGCGGCCCGCATCGATGAGCGCCTGGCGCTTGTTACGACGAACCTCTACCGGATCGTCGATGATCTCCTCTGATGCGTCGGACATGACTAGTGGCCGACCTTCGTGAGCGTGAACTTCATCTTGCGGCCGGTCGGGCCCTCGTACTCGATGACATCGCCCTTCTTGTGGCCGAGCACGGCAGCACCCACGGGGGACTCGTTCGAGATCTTGCCCTGGGCACTATCGGCCTCGGCGCCACCGACGATGGTGAAGACGCGCTCCTTGCCGTTATCGTCGGTCAGCGTGACCGTCGAGCCGATAACGACGCGGTTGCCCTTCTTGGGCGCATCCACGACCTGGGCGTTTGCGAGGACGTCGTTAATCTCGGCAATGCGCTGCTCGAGAATGGCCTGCTCGTTCTTGGCGTCATCGTACTCGGAGTTCTCGGAGATATCGCCGAACTCGCGCGCGATGCGAATGCGCTCGCCGACCTCGTCGCGCTTCTCGGTCTCGAGGTAGTGAAGCTCTTCCTCGAGCTTTGCCTTGCCGTCCGCAGTCAGGACTACATCGTTTGCGTTGTTCGCCATGGGATGGTATCTCCGTTCGTCTCTATCTCGTACCCACGCATATGCGCGGATTGGTGGTTAGGTGGGTGTTACTCAGCCTTGCTTGCAGGAGCTTTCTCCGGCTCAGTCGCCTCTTCCACGACGGCTTCCTCGACAGCCTCAACCTGAGGCGCATCCTTGGCGGAAGCGTCATCGACGACCTCGGCCGCATCCTGTGCATCAGCAGCGGCGTCATCCTTCTTCTTGCCGTCCATGCCGTCGCGCAGACTCTTGAACGTCTTGCCAATGGCATTTCCCAACTTGGGCAGATTCTTGGGACCAAAGATAAGCAGGACCACAATCAGAATGATGATCAGCTCAGGAACGCCAATGCCTCCCAGAAAGGGAATCCTCATCATATCCTCCAAAGCTTGCGTGTATGCATCGCTCGAATAGCGAGTGCAAGACTATCACGTATCGCACCATAATAAAACAAAGGGGCTTCTGGCGAATGCAGAAACCCCCTTCTGGCAATCTGGTCGGGATGACTGGATTTGAACCAGCGACCTCTCACTCCCGAACCGGATTAGCAGTTAAGTCACCTTTATCGAAATCCGCCTATTCCCGATTTCCTAAGGGATTATAGCATAAGGCAATCTCACCAGCGTATAGAGCACAAATGCATCATACGCTGCATGTTTTAGCGGAATGGCATCCGATCCTCACTGCAATTCCCTACCTGCTGGGACATTCTCTGCGATAGTCACGCATTTCCTTGTTTTCCAGCTTTTTTGACCCTGCTAGGTGGTCAAAAGGTGGTCACTAGGGTGGTCAAAAGGTGGTCACGAAAAACTGTGGAAAACACGAGGAAAGAAGGCATATATGAGATACCGCAGCAAAGGTTTGAGACGCCGTCGCGACACGGACAAGTGGGAGCTTCGGCTGGTTCACGACGACCCGTTGACAGGCGAGGAAGCCCTAACCTATCACACTGTCGAGGGCAAGACCAGAAAGCAGGCGGAGGTAGCCCGCGATCAGCTCATCGTCGACCTTGAGATGCAGGGCTACGCTGTAAGCTCGGACATCACGGTGCGCAGATACCTTGCCGACTACCTCTCGTACAAGGAGAGCATCAAGGCGATAGAGTCATCGACCGTGAGCGGATACAAGCATGACGTTACCCGCATCAACAAATATATAGGTGCAGAGAGGATCAGCGATCTCACGATAGCGATGGTCAGCAAGTGCCTCGCCGATATGATCGAAGATGGCTATCATCCTAAAACCGTCGTGAAGAGCTTCATGCTTCTCAAACAGGCGCTCAACCATGCGGTGGGAGAAGAGCTCATCCTTAGAAATCCCTGCAACTTCGTCAAGCCCCCGAAAAGGGTCAAGCCGAAGATCAACGCGCTTTCGCGAGAGGACAGGAGCCGACTGCTCAAGCTCGCGCGCGACGCACAGCCCACGCCCTTGGCGGTGGCCATCGAGATCGCCCTGACCACTGGGATGCGAAGGGGCGAGATATGCGCGCTCAGGTGGAGTGATTACGACCCGTTGCGCGGGACGCTTTCCGTCAATCACGCCCTCGGTCATGGTGACGGTGGGTACTACCTCAAGGAGCCGAAGTCGCCCGATTCCATCAGGACGATTCCCATAACCATGCATCTTCGCGGAGTCCTCGATAGCCTTATTGAGGATGCTAAGTATATGTGCAAGCGACTGAAGCTCAGCTTCAATGGCGATGCATACATATTGGGATCTCAAGAGAGGGATTCAAGACCCTACAATCCAACCCAGATCGGCAAGGACTTCGCCTGCTTCTGCAAGATGAACAACTTCGATTGTACGCTTCACGACCTCAGGCACACCTTCGCAACATACATGATCGGATGCGGCGTTGACGTAAGAACCGTAGCGAGCTACCTGGGACACGCCAACCCGTCAATGACGCTGGACATCTACGCAGACGTCGATCCCGATGCAAAGGCCATGGCGGTTCTCAAGATACCCGAGTGCTTCGATGATCCAGTGAGCGTCCTTGAGTGCGAGCATCAGCACAGGAGGATGGACATGAGGGCGAAGATGCTTGATCCGACCTCGGACAAATCTCTCCTCATATCCAACCTGACGCCTGAGACCATTCCCTTCACCTACGATGAACTGGAGAGGATGATGGGAATGCTGAGAAGCGCGAAAGCCGCATAATCCAAAAGCCGCATATAAGTTAGACGACACGCTCGCTCGGGTCTTTCCGGGCGAGCGTTTTTTCGCCGAGAACCAAGGCGTGCCATATTTGCGTTGTGTTAGACCGCTTTGGATAAGTGTCCTATGCACAGTACACGCAGCAGGACCCCCAATTGCGACAATTCCATCATCAGGAAAGATGGAGGTTGCAATGGAAGACGTGCTCACCCAGCTGACGAGGCAGTTCCTCCCGCAGATGACGGCTGCCGAGAAGAGCAGGGCCCTGAGATCGCTCAAGGCGCTGATAGACGCGGAGTTGTTCGACCTCGCGGCAAGCGAGGGGGCGGAAGACGATCCCGACAGAGCCTGCCCCTGGTGCGGCTCCCCGCATTACGTGAAGAGGGGGCGAGACGGGCGCGGCCGTCAGCGGTTCCTCTGCCGAGGGTGCGCCAGGACCTTCACCGACGCCACCATGCGCATCTTCTCCACCACCAAGCTCGACAGGTCGGCCTGGATGAGGTTCGCGGAGTGCCACGTGGACATGCTCCCGCTGCGCGAGTCGGCGGAAAAGTGCGGCGTGTGCCTCAAGACGGCGTTCTTCATGCGCCACAGGCTGCTCGAGGCCATGGCCAAGCGCATGCCCGCCTTCCGCGTGGAGGCCGGCGGCGGGGCCGAGCTCGACGAGTGCTTCTTCAGGGAGAGCTTCAAGGGAAACCGCTCCAGGTCGGAGTCCGGCGTGCCCAGGAAGCCCCGCGCAAGGTCGCAGGGAACCGACGGGCACGAGAAGATATGCGTGCTCACCGGCATCAACGACGCCGGCG
>ERZ772879.2749-NODE-2749-length-10140-cov-2.847695_pt1 | contig 10140 bp, 7 predicted proteins | sample MGYA00580582_ERZ772879 | MGnify/ENA primary metagenome ERZ772879 (study PRJEB29015, sample SAMEA2737682) | human gut metagenome | biome: human gut; feature: human-associated habitat; material: faeces | place: China | collected 2012 ... | reverse complement strand
ATCAACTTCTATTGCGATCATCCCCTCAACGACCGGCAGTTTGCGGTATTCGAAATCTCCAATCCCCAATATTATCTGCAAACCTATGAGCGCATCAAAAACCTTTGCTTCTACAACCAGCCGTTTTGTTACGCCAGAGCGATGGGTCTTTTCTATGAAATGCTGAGTCAGCTCATGCTGGCATCCGAAACGAGCAATCCCCTGCTTTCCACCGCTGTGTCCTACATGGAACGCAATTATGCCGACCCGGAACTGACCATCGAGCGTGCACTCGACACCTACGCCCAAAAAGGCTATTCCCCGGAATGGATCAATCAGCGTCTGCAAACCATCCGTGCCCGAAAAGAACTGACCGATGCATGGAAGGTGCACGGCGTGAAAGAGGGGCAGGAGTATGCCATTCTGACGGACGAAGTGACCAAAGCATGGTCTGGCATGAGCACGCTGGAACTTGCCTTGAATATGCTGGCAGAAGCCACTACAACGGAGTTGACGAATGCCCAGAACCCGCAGGGGCTGGAAGAAAACCGTGTCGTTGCCAAACAGGGCGGTGCGGTGGCCGGAAATGCCCGGAAAGAAATCGAATCCAAGACTGGCCGCCCGGTGGTCACCGCCGAGAATGCAAGTACCATGCTGTTGGGCCAGACAGTTGCCGGAATGATCGAGAGCGTGGCAACGGAAAAAGATGACGAAAAATCGGAGTGACCTGCGGGAATGGGAGGAGATGGTGTGATGGTTGAACTAAAGGACTTATGTAAAAAGGCTTCTTCTAATATTGCACAGAAAGACCTTGATGGACATACTGGAGAATATCCAATCTATGGAGCAAGTGGTCTGATTGGATATGTAGATTTTTACAAACAGGAAAAGCCATATATTGCTGTTGTAAAAGATGGTGCTGGAATAGGGAGAATCATGAACCTTCCGGCAAAATCGTCGGTCATTGGAACGATGCAGTATATCTTGCCAAATGATGATGTTGATGTTCAATATCTTTCTTTTGCAATGGAAAACATGAATCTTGCAAAATATTTTTCAGGCGCAACGATACCACATATTTATTTCAAGGATTACTGCACAGAAAAATTACCGACGCACTCCGAAAAGGAGCAAAAACAGATTTCAGCAGTTTTAAGCAAAGTGACTGAGCTGATTTCTCTGCGCAAACAGCAGCTTGCCAAGCTGGACGAGTTGATAAAGGCGCGTTTTGTGGAGATGTTTGGAGATATGCTACTGAATTCGCTAGGATGGTCGGAAAAACCATTGGAATGTTTGGCGGATATTGTTTCTGGCATCACAAAAGGACGAAAAACCACGGAAACAGACTTGCAGGAAGTGCCTTATATGGCAGTCTCGAACGTGAAAAACGGATACATCGATTGGACAACAGTTAAAACCATTTTAGCGACAAGACAAGAAATTGAGCAATATCGCCTGCTACCTGATGATATTCTGATGACCGAAGGCGGCGACCCTGATAAAGTGGGTAGAGGTGCCATTATTAAAAAGCCATTGGAAAACTCGATTCATCAAAACCATATTTTTCGTGTGCGGCTAAATGAAAATGAACTTTTACCTTCTTTTTTTGCGGAATATTTACAGCATCAAAAGGCAAAACGTTACTTTTTAGGATGTGCCAAGCAAACAACAGGAATTGCCAGTATCAATATGCGGCAGTTAAAGGCATTGCCAGTTTTAACTCCCCCTCTCTCCCTCCAAAACGACTTTGCCGCCTTTGTGGAGTGCGTAGACCAGCAGAAGCAGACCATACAGCAGAGCCTTGAGAAACTGGAACTGATGAAAAAGGCACTGATGCAGGAATATTTTGGGTGAGGTGTTGTAAGGCGTTAGTCTAAAGAGGTATAATAAAACTAACGATAGTATTTTGAAAGGAGTATACAGATATGACTTTTGAAGAAGAAAAAGACTACAACAACGCAAAATTCGATATTTTGAAGGCTAAGCACTCTTTTCAAAAACTTAAGCCCGAACTCCAAAGACAACTCGCAAAGGAACTTGTTGAAGCTGAAGCGAGCGCTTCTGCTTGGCAGATTTTCCAGAACATAAATGACATTCAGAGGTGAGATTTATGGAGCACTTTATTACAAGCATCCACATCAATGAGGTTCGGCATCTTAAAAATATTGAGATCAAGCTAAACCCTGAAAAGTGCCAGCATCTTATCCTGACCGGTAAAAATGGTTCGGGTAAAACTTCTGTGCTGAGAGCCATGAAAAGCTATTTGCAGGCAATCAACGACGGAAAGCTGGACACGCTGAAAGGCCAATACAGATCTTGGTACAATTCGGATGAAAAAAAGCTGAAAAATGCAAAGACCGAAGCTGAAAAATATAAGGCTTCGGAAGAACTGAAGACAGATTTGCGCTTCATTCAAAAATATGATAGGGGGCTTACGCTGTCTTTTTCAAATGAAGAGGATATAGAAGCCTTATATGCACAAGGAAACTTTGTTACAGCTTATTTTGCGGCAGATCGGAAATCTATTATCCAACGAGTAAGTGGAGCGCAAGATGTAAAATTAGATAACAACTACCGAATTGAAGATGAACCAGCTCGAATTCTTTTAAAATATATGGTGCATCTTAAAACACAACAAGCTTATGCTAAAAACGAAAATGATGCAAACGTTGTAAAACAAATTTCGAATTGGTTTGTGCGTTTTGAAAATGCCTTAAAAATACTATTAAGCGACGACAGCATAAGACTTGTTTATGATTACAAAAACTACAACTTCTTAATTGACCAAAAGGGTCGAAATCCGTATAGCTTGGATGAGCTTTCTGATGGCTATTCTGCAATTATTGGCATCGTAGCAGACTTGATTCTTCGTATGGATCGCAACTGGCTGTTGAAGGGCGAGTTGAGCCAGTATGACGTGGAGGGTGTTGTACTGATTGACGAATTGGAAACACATCTTCATGTGGAACTTCAGAGTAAAATTCTGTCTTTCCTGACGGAGTTCTTCCCGAGAATTCAATTTATTATTACAACACATTCGGCTTATATTCTCAATTCTATCAGCAATGCTTGTATTTACGATTTGGAAAAGCAAGTGCGGTTTGCTGATTTTTCAAGCTATTCAGCAGATGAGATTGCTGAGGGCTATTTTGACGCACAAAACTATTCTGCCACTATGCAGGATAAAATTCTTCGGTATCAGCATCTTGTTAAGCAGGAAGAGCTTTCCGATAGTGAAAAGGCCGAGCGTGCCCAATTGAGAATTGAATTGAAGACCGCAAACAAACTATTAGAAGAAGACATTTCCGATGAATTCAATCGAATTGAAGAAAAGAAGGATTCTAATGGTTAAGATTGAACGAACAAATGGGGAAAACGCTAAAATTGCAATAGCGTCTCTTGAAAAAGAAAAGCAGAAAAAGAACGGCAATTACAACGCCTCTGAAATTTTTGATGCAATAAATGAAATATTTCACGGAAAATGCTATTTGTGCGAACAACGGGGATTTTACCAAGTCGAGCATTTGATTCCACATAAAGGCAACAAAGATCTTGAATTTGAATGGAACAATTTGTTTTTAGCCTGTCCTCATTGTAATAATATAAAAAGAGACAAATACACTCCGATTCTGGATTGCTGTAAAGTGGATGTTGATCAAAAAATTGCGTTTCGAAAGCATGGATATTGGGGAACAGAAGAATATCTAGAGTTCACCGCACTATCTGATGATGCAGAAACGAAAATGACAGTTAAGCTATTAGAAGAGATTCATCATGGCTCTACGCCGCAAAAGCAAGCAGAAGCCAAAATACTTTATGTTAAGATTGTAAAATCCATGCGTACATTTAAAAACTATGTACTGGAATATGAAGCGGCTAAGGGGCAGACAAAACTGGATACGTTAGAATTAATAAAACTAGAGTTAAAGTCCACTTCCGAGTTCACTGCTTTTAAGCGTTGGTTGATTCGAGATGCAAAGGAAAAATACCCAGAACTGCAACAATACTGCCAATAATCATCCTACATAAAGGAGCTGATTTTATGTCCAACTTCTCCTATCTCTCCACCCGTCCCGAATATTCCCTCTTTGCCTCTGCTGCCATCGAGGCCGAGAAAGTGTTCTCCACCTCTCCGGCGATGTGCGCTGTGGGGTGCCGGAAGGCGTTGGAGCTGGCGGTGAAGTGGGTGTATGCGGCAGATAAAACCATCACGATGCCCTACAAGGACAACCTGCAATCCCTGCTGCACGAGCCGAGCTTCCGGTTCGCGGTGGACCGGGACGTGTGGAGCGTGCTGCCCAGCATCGTGAAGGCGGGCAATCTGGCGGTACATACGGGGCATAGTGTGTCGGCGGCGGATGCAGTGTTCAGCCTGCGGGGGCTGTTCGATTTCATCCAGTGGGTGGATTACTGCTACGGCACGGACTATGTGGAGCGCTCCTTTGATGAAACAGCCATCCCCGGCGAAAAGGTAGCGCTGGACGAAAAGAAGATCCGGGAGCAGGAAAGTCTGCTGACCCAGAAGGATGCCGAGTTGGAAGCGTTGCGCAAGCAGGTGGAGAGCCTTTCGGCGGCATACACGGCCAGCAAACAGCAGAACCAGCAGAGCCGCAGTTTCACCGCCGCCGACCTGACCGAGGCTGAGACGCGGCAGAAGATCATCGACATCGACCTCAAGGCCATGGGCTGGAAATTCACCGGGCCGGACGCTGATGTGCGCACCGAGTACGAAGTGGACAACATGAACGGCGTGCTGGGGCAGAAGGGCTATGCGGATTACGTTCTCATGGGCAAGGATGGCAAGCCGCTGGCGGTCATCGAGGCCAAGCGCAGCACCAAAGACCCCAACATCGGGCGCAAGCAGGCGCAGCTCTATGCGGACTGTCTGGAACAGAAATTCGGCCGCCGCCCGATGCTGTTTACCACCAACGGCTACGCCACCTATTTCTGGGACGAAGCAAGCGGCCCGCAGCGGCCGGTGAGCGGCGTGTTCTGCAAGGATGATCTGCAAAAGCTGATGAACCGCCGCACCGAGAAAAAGCCGCTGGACACCATTGAGATCGACGACAAGATCACCGACCGCTACTACCAGAAAAATGCCATCCGTGCGGTGTGTGCCCACATCACGCAGGGATTCCGGCGCAACCTGCTGGTCATGGCCACCGGCACCGGCAAGACCCGCACGGCGTCCAGCCTGACCGATGTGCTGAGCCGGGGCGGCCATGTGACGAACGTGCTGTTTCTGGCCGACCGCACCGCGCTGGTCAAGCAGGCGAAGGACGATTTCAAGAAGTATCTGCCTGACCAGTCCCTGTGCAACCTGTGCTCCTCCAAGGACGACAAGGCCGCGCGCATCGTGTTTTCCACCTATCCCACCATGCTCAACGCCATCGACAACGCCAAGACCAAGGACGGCGTGCCGCTGTTTTCCCCTGCGCATTTTGACCTTATCATCGTGGACGAGAGCCACCGCAGCATTTTCAAGAAATACCGGGCCATCTTTGACTATTTTGATGCCATTCTGGTGGGTCTGACCGCCACCCCGAAAACCGACGTGGACCGCAACACCTACGACTTTTTCGAGATGGAACACGGCATCCCCACCTACGCCTACGATTACGACACGGCGGTCTACACCGACCATGTGCTGGTGCCTTACTACAACTACGAGGTCAAGACGAAATTCACCGAAGAGGGCATCCACTACGACCAGCTTTCGCCGGAGGATAAAGCCCGCTACGAGGACGATTTTGCCGAGGACGACACCCTGCCCACCTTCATCCCATCCGAAAAGCTGAATAAGTTTATCTTCAACGCCAACACCGTGGACACGGTGCTGCAAGACCTGATGGAACGGGGCATCCAGACGGCAGGCGGCGACCGCATCGGCAAGACCATTATCTTTGCCCAGAACAAGCTCCATGCGGAATTTATCCGGGAACGGTTTTGCAAGCTGTATCCGCAGCTGGAACAGCAGTATCCCGGCTTCATCCAGCGGGTCGTCTGTGACGATGCTTATGCGCAGTCCATCATTGACGATTTCAAACAGCCGGACAAGCCGCCGTTCATTGCCGTTTCGGTAGACATGATGGACACCGGCATCGATGTGCCGGAGTGCGTCAACCTTGTCTTTTTCAAAAAGGTGCGCAGCAAAACGAAATTCTGGCAGATGATCGGCCGGGGCACCCGGCTCTGTCCGTCCCTTGCCTGCGTAGATGCCATCGACGGCGAATATACCGGTAAGCAGCGCTTTCTGATTTTCGACTATTGCGGTAACTTTGAGTTCTTCCGCCAAAAGCCCAACGGCTACGAGAGCACCGACACCAAGAGCCTGTCCGAAAGCATTTTCTGCAAACAGGTGCGCATTGCCGCCGCACTGCAGGATGGTGCATACACGGATGAAAAATACCAGAGCTGGCGCAACGTCCTCACCGAAACCTGTCGGGCTGAGGTGGGCGCACTGAACCCGGAACTGGTCTCTGTGCGCCTGCACCGGAAGGCCGTGGAACACTACCAGAAACCAGAAGCGTTCACCGCCCTGTCCGAAACGGACAAGCTCTATGTACGCTTTACCGACCGCTTCGAGCAGGAATACATCAATCAAGGTTTCACTACCAATCGGACGATTGAGGAAAGTTTGGATCTCGGTTGGGAACTCTTATCCATCCTTCCACGAACAGAGCTTAAACGGATCAAGGATGAGATGATTGACAAGTATCTGCCAAACAAAGAGGATTAGCCTATGGCACGATTAAATGTAAAACCAACTCGGATGGAGCTCAATATTCTCAAAGAGCGCCTCAAGACAGCAACCCGGGGGCACAAGTTGCTCAAGGATAAGCGGGATGAACTCATGCGCCGTTTTATTGAAGCTGTGCGTGAGAATAATCGCCTGCGCCAAAAGGTGGAGGCAGCGCTGGTGGGCAATATGCAAGATTTCGTGATGGCCAAGTCCTTAGAGAGCGACCTCATGGTAGAAGAAATCTTTGCTGTTCCTACTCGAGAAGTGATGCTCCATATCGAGGAAGAAAATGTCATGAGTGTGCGCGTGCCCAAGCTCCATGCCCGTATTGATAATCCATACGGAGATGATGAAGGGGACGTGGTTTATAGCTACCTCGCCTCCAACAGTCAAATGGATAGCACGATCCAAGAAATGGGGGATCTACTCCCTGATTTGCTCAAGTTAGCGGAAATCGAAAAAAGCTGCCAACTCATGGCAGATGAAATCGAGAAAACCCGCCGTCGAGTGAACGGACTGGAGTATGCGACTATCCCAGACCTCAAAGAGACCATCTACTATATCGAAATGAAACTCGAAGAAGCCGAACGCGCCAACCTCGTCAGAATCATGAAGGTGAAGTAAGATACATCAAGATACAAAGCCGTTAAGCAACTCAAAGGAAAATAGGGAGCAGGACAGAAGCACTGTTGTATAGAATGCTTCGTTGTCCAATCAGCTACTGTGTCTTTGAAGTTAGTACTATTACAGTTTGCGTTTTTCACCCAGCATTTAGGGCGTGTTCAATTCATAAGATACAAAGAGTTGTAGGCGTGTTCAATTACTTGAAAAAGACAAGAACCTCATCAAGGAATCGTTCCTTGATGAGGTTTTTTGCGCCCTCGCACTCTTTTCTAGCACCTTATTTTCATGTTACTAGTTTGTAACAATGTGACAAGAAAGACGAAATGTTACAAGAAAAATACAGTTTTGTTAAATAGCCAAAAAAGGCCTTTAATTATTTTTAAATTGTGATAAGATAGTATAGTAGTTAATTTGTCCAAGAAAATCTTGAGCAAAAAAACAAAGAAAAAAGAGCGCAATGCATGCAATTGGTTGATTGGAAAACCGTCCGAAGATGAAATTAAAAGTTAATACGAAAGCCTTGATCGCTTCAACAGTAGCTCTTGCAGTGATTCCATTTACAAAAGCCACTGCAGAAACACTTGAAGATTGGGTAGCTCGCTCAGTAGATGAAATCAAACATGATATCCAACAAAGCGGTGAAAACCAACAAACTTATACCATCAAATATGGTGATACATTGAGTTCGATCGCAGAAGCGCTTGGAATCGATGTACATGTGTTGGCAAACTTGAACAACATCAGCAACATGGATTTGATCTACCCAGGTACTGTTTTGAAAACAACAGTAAATGATCAAAAAGAAGTAACTTCAGTTGAAATCCAAACTCCTCAAGCAGGTGCGACAGATACAACCGTTGCAAGTGCTGACTTGACAACAAACCAAGTGACAGTTGATGACCAAACAGTCGCTGTCAACGATTTGTCTAAACCAGTAAACGAAGATAACAAAGCTGTTCCAGTTGCTCCAGCAGCGGAAACTCAAGAAGCCCCAGCGGAAGCTCCTGTAGTTGAAGTACCAGTAGCAGAAACACCAGCACAACCAGCTGTTCCAGAAACACCAAACTACGGTGCTCCAGCTGTCAATGTTGAAGTACAAAATCAAGAAGCAGCCCCAGCTGCTGCTCCTGAAGCTCCAGCAACTCCTGAAGCTCCAGCTGCTCCTCAATCTGCTCCAGTAGCAGAAGAAGCTCCAGCACAACCAGCAGCAGTAGAAACTGCTGCAGCACCTGAAGTGCAACCAGTAGCATCAACTCCAACAACTGGTAATGCTATTCCAACTGATCCAAATCTTCAACCGCAAGCGGAAGCTTTCCGTCAAGAAATTGCAGCGAAATTCGGTATCACAAACATCGGTGGTTACCGTGAAGGGGATCCAGAAGACCATGGTAAAGGACTTGCAGTGGACGTGATGGTTCCAACAAATTCAGAGCTTGGAGATCAAGTTGCACAGTATGCGATTGATAACATGGACCGTGCAGGTATCTCATATATTATCTGGAAACAACAATTCTACATGCCAGTAAATAACATTTACGGACCAGCTAATACATGGAACCAAATGCCGGACCGTGGTGGAGATACAGCAAACCACAACGACCACGTACATATCTCATTTAACGGATAATAAAACTTCGAACTAGGACAAGTGCCTAGTTCTTTTTTGTATGCACAAAAAAGGCCGGAAGACGAATCTTCCAGCCAGACGATGGTTATAAAATATGATCGACTTTTTCCACCTGATAAAGGGCAATCGCCATGATAATGGTTAAGACCAGTAGCATAAGAATGGCAGGTGTCCAAGAGTGGAAGAGAGATTTGCTGTAGCCGAAGAGGATGGGACCAAAGGCTGCAAAGACGTAGCCTCCTGTTTGGGCAAGACCGGAAAGTTGAGCTGTTTTTTCAGGTGTGCTGGATTTCATGGAGAAAGCGACCATGAGGTAAGGGAAAAGCGAACTAACGGAACTTCCAATCAGGGCATTTAATACCAACCAGTAGAAGAAGTTGCTGGTCGGGATTAAGAGCATGGCTACCCCCAGAATCCCTGCTCCGACAACAATCGTCAGCATCAAGCGTCGATTGCGATCGGATAATCGTGTCGTTAAACTTGGGATCGTCAAGGAGAATGGGAGACTGATCAAGGTAAATACTGAAGCCAGTAGTCCAGATTCAACCTTTGAAAGGCCAGCTTGAACAGCCATGGTCGGAAGCCAGGTCATACTTGTGTAGAAAAGCAGTGACTGCAAGCCTCCAAAAATCATGATAGCCCAGACATATTTATTGGTATACCACTTGCTACTAGATTCTGTAGTAGCCGTCTTTTTTAGATGGTGGTTGTAGCGAAGGTTAGGAATCCAGATGACCAAAGCAAGAGCACACAAGGCTGTCAAGATGTTGACCAAACCTTGCCAAGAAGTGGCTTTAGTGATCGGAACGGCCACAGAAGAGGCGATCGCTGTAGACATCCCCATAGAAGTGATGTACAAAGTGGTCAGAATGCCTAGTTGGCGGGGTCTGTTCGCCTGAATCAGGCTTGGAAGCAGCACATTGAGAAAGGCGATGCCAGCTCCAATCAAGATGGTTCCCAGATAGAGGAAGGGGAGGTTGATAATCCGAATGGCAGATCCGATCGTAATCGCGATCAAAACTAGGAAAAAGAGGCGCTCAATCCCCAACTTTTTAGCAAATTGAATCGCAAAAGGTGAGAAAATGGCAAACGTGAGAAGTGGTAAGCTAGTCAATAGTCCCAGAGAGCTCACATCTACCCCCAAACCAGCTGCGATGTCAGACAAGAC
>ERZ772879.2739-NODE-2739-length-10168-cov-7.887768_pt1 | contig 10168 bp, 8 predicted proteins | sample MGYA00580582_ERZ772879 | MGnify/ENA primary metagenome ERZ772879 (study PRJEB29015, sample SAMEA2737682) | human gut metagenome | biome: human gut; feature: human-associated habitat; material: faeces | place: China | collected 2012 ... | reverse complement strand
TCCATCAAGGCTCTGACCGATGCCGGCAAGGAAGTGGAGTGCCTGTACGAGTACCTGGACAACTGGGATCAGACCACTGCTCAGCAGGACGTTGCAAACGCTCTGTCTCAGTACGGCGACAAGATCGAAGTCGTCTTCTGCAACAACGACGCAATGGCACTGGGCGCTCTGCAGTCCATCCAGCAGGCTGGCCGCACCGTCGGCAAGGACATCTATCTGGTCGGCGTCGATGCACTGGCCGAGGCTGTTCAGGACGTTCTGGATGGCAACATGACCGGTACCGTGCTGAACGATGACGTGGGCCAGGCCACCAAGGCTGCCGAGGCTACCAAGCTGTACGTCGAAGGCTCCGCTGTCGAGCAGTACTACTGGGTCGACTATGTCAAGGTCACCAAGGACAACGCATCTCAGTATGTGAAGTAAGACCAAAGTTCCCCGATTGCAAATGCAAGGTACGCAGTGGACCTTGACGGCTTGATAAAAGCTATAAAGCGCGTGCGTTCGAGAAATCCTTCTCCGCGCACGCGCCTTGTTTTGAAAAAAGGTTTTTCTGCGGCCTGAAAAAAGAAAAGGAGGCTTCTGCGGAATGTCAGAATACCGTCTGGTAATGAAAGGCGTGGTCAAGACCTTCCCCGGCGTCAAAGCGCTGGATCACGCACAGCTGGAGCTTCGCCCGGGCAAGGTCATGGCGCTGATGGGTGAAAACGGCGCCGGTAAGTCCACATTGATGAAATGCATGTTCGGCATTTACAAGATGGACGAGGGCGAGATCGAATACGAGGGGCAGAAGGTAAACATCCCCACCCCGCTGGATGCACTGGACCGCGGCATCGCCATGGTGCATCAGGAGCTGCAGCCCATTCCGGCTCGTACCGTGGCTGAGAATATCTGGCTGGGGCGCTACCCCACCAAGAAATACGGCATCGTCACCGTTGTGGATCATGCCAAAATGTACAAGGATACCGATGAACTGCTGAAGAAACTGAAGCTGGACATCGATCCCCATGCAAAGCTGGGTTCCCTGAGCATCGCCCAGATGCAGATGGTGGAAATTGCTAAAGCTGTTTCCGCCAACTGCAAGGTGCTGATCCTGGACGAGCCCACCTCCTCTCTGACCGCAAACGAGGTCGAGAGCCTGTTCCGCATCATGCGGGAGCTGAAGGAGCAGGGCGTTGCTCTGGTCTACATCAGCCACAAGATGGACGAGATCAAGGTCATCGCAGACGAAGTTACCATCATGCGCGATGGCCAGTACATTGGCAAGTGGGACGTTGCCAACATGACCAAGGAAGAGATCATTGCAAAGATGGTCGGCCGTGAGCTGTCTAACCTGTTCCCCCCGCTGGAGAACGTGCCCTCGGACGAGGTCATGATGAAGGTGGAGGACTTTACCTCCATCCATCCCCGCTCCTTCCGCCATTGCAGCTTTGAGCTGAAAAAGGGCGAAATTCTGGGCGTTGCCGGTCTGGTGGGCGCTCAGCGTACCGAGCTGATGGAAGGCATCTTCGGCCTGCGTGCCCATACCTCCGGTAAGGTGTGGATCAAGGGTGAAGAGGTCAACATCAAGCAGCCCCGCGACGCCATTCAGAAGAGCGTTGCTCTGCTGACCGAGGACCGCCGTGCTACCGGCATTCTGGGCGTGCTGAGCGTTGCCGATAATATCTCCATCGCTTCTCTGGACGCCCTGCGCAAGGGCCCCATCATGCTGGACAACAAAAAGATCCTCGATCTGGTGGCAACCAACAAGGAAAAGATGGCCATCAAGGTACCCAGCCCCAAGACCCAGATCAAGAGCCTTTCCGGCGGCAACCAGCAGAAGGTGCTGATCGCCCGCTGGCTGGCCAACAACCCCGATGTGCTGATCCTGGACGAGCCCACCCGCGGCATCGACGTCGGTGCCAAGTACGAGATCTACTGCATCATTGCCGAGCTGGCCAAGCAGGGCAAGAGCATCATCATGATCTCCTCCGAAATGAGCGAGATCATCGGTATGTCCAACCGTGTCATGGTCATGTGCGATGGCCGCATCACCGGCTTCATCGACGGCAAGGACGCCACCCAGGAAAACATCATGGCTCTGGCCACTCAGTTCGAGACCGCACCCACCGCTGCGGCGAATCAGTAAATAAGGAGGCTGTCTATCGTGGAAGCTACCAAAAAATTGAATGGCAAGGCTGTGGCCAAATGGTTCAGCAACAACGCCATTATCGTGATGATGCTGGCCGTGTCCCTGATCGTCGGCATCATGCATCCCAACTTCTTCTCGGGCACGAACATGATCAACCTGTTCAAGAACGTGTCCATCCGCTACATCATCGCACTGGGTATTTCCGGCTGCCTGATCACCACCGGCAACGATCTGTCGGCCGGTCGTCTGGCTGGTTTTGCCGCCTGCCTGGCCTGCATCTTTGCGCAGACCGAGGGCGCATCCGGTAAGTTCTACCCCAACATGCACACCCTGCCCACCCCGGTGGTGTTCATCCTGGTCATCGCCATCTGCGCCATCATCGGCCTGTGCAACGGTCTGGTGGTCAGCTACCTGAAGGTGCAGCCCTTCATCGCAACCCTGGGCATGCAGCAGGTGGTCTACGGTATCTGCCTGGTGTACACCGGCGGTACCCCCATTGGCTCCCTGAACAAGAACTTCACCTCCCTGGCCTCCAACACCATCATCGGCATCCCCGTGCTGATCTGGATCGCTCTGGTCGTGGCCGCGTGCTTCTGGTTCCTGTACAACAAGACCCGTCACGGCAAGTACATGTACGCCATCGGCGGCAACGAAGCTGCTGCTGAGGTGGCCGGTGTCAACGTCAACGCCACCAAGATCCGCATCTACATCCTGGCTTCCTGCATGTTCGGTCTGGCAGGCTGCCTGCTGGCTGCAAAGTCCGGCGGCGCATCCGTCAACACTGCAATGGGCTATGAGCTGGACGCCATCGCAGCCTGCACCATCGGCGGTGTTTCCACCACCGGCGGCGTCGGCACCGTGCCCGGCGTTCTGGTCGGCGTTCTGGTCTTTGAGCTGATGAAGGTCGCTCTGCAGTTCATGAACGTCAACTCCTCTTACACCTACATCGTCCAGGGCCTGGTCATCATCGTGGCTGTGGCCATTGATATCCGCAAGTACCTGGCAAAGAAGTAAGCCCTCTCTTCTGTGGGCCGTCTGCCTTTTGGGCGGACGGCCCCTTTTTTTGTTCATGTTTGTGTGCTATCATAAAAGCAACAACCATCAGGAGGTGCAGTATGGCACAAAAAGACCTCACCCCTGCCGAGCGCGAGGCAGAGCTTGCCCGGCGCGAAGCCGTTCTGGCTGCCCGCGAAGCACAGCTGGCACAAGAGCAGGCCGAGCTTGCCGGTCAGCGGGCCGACTTTGAACAAGGCAAAAAGTCCCTGCTTGACAACGGCGACAAGAACTTTGTCAATCCTAAGGAGAAGCTCTACGATCATTTTCCCCTCACCGTCCATCAGATGGACATCATCATCGGGGTGCTGTTTGCGCTCATCGCCCTGTTTCTGATCCTGGGCGTGACCCACACCAGCTTCTTTGGCCTGTTCGGCGGCTGAATCTGTTCGGCTCCCCCGGAAACGGAGGAGCCTTTTTTGATGCCCTGCCCAACGCTTCTTCGCTGCATCCTTTTACAAAAGTGATTGCATTTCATCCGCAATATAATTATAATTTATAGCAAACCAACTTTTTAATGCAGCAGCAACAACGTTGGTTTGCATATCGCAGATATGCTGCTACTGTTGCGCTAATTTCCAGCCTTGCGATACTAAGAAGCTGCCGGGTTTGCGGCAGCGGAAAAAGGGGTGTATAAAAGTATGAAACGCAAATGGATCGCGGCACTGCTGGCCGGTTGTATGTTGGCCGCACTGTTGCTCACCGGCTGCTCTGCCGCCGAGACGGTCAAGCGTCTGCGCTTTGGCGTTGCCGGCGAGGGTGGTGTCTACCACAATTTTGGTGAGCAGTTTGCCGCGCTGGAAAACGAGACTTCCAACGGCACCATCGAGCTCCGGACCACCGCCGGTTCGGCCGCCAACCTGCGCCTGCTCACCGGCGAATACCTGCAGCTGGCCATTGCGCAGGCCGACCTCGCACAGGACGCCTGCAACCAGACCGGCATTTTTGCAGAGGAGGAGGACATCCGCGGCTTCGGCGCGGTAGCAGCCCTGTACACCGAGGCCTGTCAGGTCATCGTGCGGGCCGACTCGGACATCCAGTCCATCGAGGACCTGCAGGGCAAAACCGTGAGCATCGGCGCGGAGGAATCCGGCTCCGAGCAGAATGCTCTTCAGATCCTGTCTGCCTACGGCCTGAACGACCGCCTGGTGGACACCATCAACCTGAACTATACCGACGCTGCCGACCAGCTCAAGGCCGGTAAGATCGACGCCATCGTCATCACAGTCGGCACCCCCAGCCCGGTGGTCACCGAGCTGGCAGGCGAATGCGGCATCCGCCTGCTGAATGTGGACGGCACCGCGGCGCAGCGCCTGCTGAGCAGCTACAACGCCTACCGTGAGGTCACCATCCCGGCCGGCACTTATCCCGGCCAGGACGCCGACGTGCAGACCGTGGGCGTCAAAGCCGTTCTGCTTGCCAGCGATTCTCTGCCCGCAAAGCAGGTGCAGCAGCTCACCGAACTGCTGTTCTCCAGCCGGGAAGCGCTGGAAGAGCAGCTTGGCCTTGCACTGGATCCGGAGACCAACGCAGTAGAGGGCGTTGGCATCCCCTTCCACGCAGGCGCAGCGGCCTGGTATAAGCAGGCCGGAATTACGGTGGACTGAGTCTGCCGGGAAATCGAGGGAAAGCAATGAAGATCGAATTGGATATGTATCAGACCCTGGCCCTTGCGGTGCTGGTGCTGATGCTGGGCAAGTTTCTGCGGGAACGGGTACGCCTGCTGGATAAATTCTGCATCCCCGCGCCGGTCATCGGCGGCGTGCTGTTTGCCATTTTCACCTGCATCTGCTATGTGACCGGCGTGGCAGAGTTCGCCTTTGACGACACCCTCAAAGAGGTGTGCATGGTCATGTTCTTCACCTCGGTGGGCTTTCAGGCCAACCTCAAGGTGTTGAAAAGCGGCGGCAAGGCCATGATCGTGTTCCTGGGCGTCGTCATCGTGCTGATCGTCAGCCAGAACTTCCTGGCCGTTGGGCTGGCCAACCTGCTGGATGTGGACCCGCTGGTGGGCCTTTGCACCGGCTCCATCCCCATGGTGGGCGGCCACGGCACCGCCGGTGCCTTTGGCCCGGTGCTGGAGGACTTTGGCATCAAGGGTGCCACCACCCTGTGCACCGCCGCCGCCACCTACGGCCTGATCGCCGGCAGCATGATGGGCGACCCGCTCGGCAAGATGCTCATTGAGCGCCACCACCTGCTGGACACCATCGTGCCCGAGGACGACAGCCTGCTGGTGGAAGAAGAGATCAAGCACGAGCGTCACAGCAGCATGTACCCCGCCGCCAGCTTCCAGCTGATCATCGCCATGGGCATCGGCACGGTGCTGAGCAAGCTGCTCAGCCTGACCGGCATGACCTTTCCCATCTACATCGGTGCCATGATCGCCGCCGCCTGCATCCGCAATCTGGGCGAATACGGCGGCAAGTTCACGGTATATATGGGCGAGATCAACGACATCGGCGGCATCTGCCTGTCGCTCTTCCTTGGCATGGCCATGATCACCCTGAAGATCTGGCAGCTGGCCGAGCTGGCTCTGCCGCTGGTGGTGCTGCTGGCCGGTCAGACCCTGTTCATGATCCTGTATTCTTTTGCGATCGTGTACAACGTCATGGGCCGCGACTACGACGCGGCCGTCATCGTTTCCGGCACCTGCGGCTTCGGTATGGGTGCCACCCCCAACGCCATGGCCAACATGCAGGCCGTGTGCGACAAGTATTCCCCTTCCGTCAAGGCCTATCTGCTCATCCCGCTGGTGGGCAGTCTGTTCGCGGATTTCATCAACAGCCTTGTCATTACGGTATTCATCAACTTTATCTGATCCTGTCTTGAACTTTCGGTGTGCCCCGCACACCGGGAAAGGAGCATCATCATGTCGCTGAAACACCACCTGAAGATGTGGTTCCAACAAAAGATCTGGAGCAAGCCGGACAAGTCTCATTCGGAGGAAACGGTGGCTCTGCCGGAGGTCCATACCGGCAAGGTACACCACCCCGCAGAAGACACCTCTCATGCCACCGGGGAGCATCCTCACGCCGAGGACCCCATCCATTACGACAACGTGGCCATTCCCGAGGTGCACATCCGCCCCCGTCGGCACCAATAAGCTCCACAGACAAAAAAGCTGCTGCCCTCCCTTTGCGGGAAGGCAGCAGCTTTTTGCTTTGTGTTTGTATGGAACCTTACAGGCAGATGTACTTCAGGATGAACAGCACGGTCAGCACATACATCAGCGGGCTGATCTTCTTTTCCTTGGCCTTGCCGGTGACCACATTGATGATGGTCCAGGAGATCACACCAATGGCAATGCCCTCAGAGATGCTGTATGCAGTGGGCATGGCCAGGATGGTCAGGAAGGCGGGGATGCCCTCGCTGGGGTCGTTGAAGTCGATCTTGACCGCGGAGCCCATCATGTAGAAGCCCACGATGATCAGAGCCGGAGCCGTTGCAAAGCTGGGGATGGTCAGGAACAGCGGGCTGAAGATGGTAGCCAGCAGGAACAGCACACCGGTGGTCATGCTGGTCAGGCCGGTGCGGCCGCCCTCGGTCACGCCGGAAGCGCTCTCCACAAAGGTGGTGGTGGTGGAAGTACCCAGCACAGCACCGGCGCAGGTGGCGATGGAGTCTGCCATCAGAGCACCCTTGATGTGGGGCAGCTTGCCGTCCTCGTCCAGCATGTCGGCCTTGGATGCCACGCCGATCAGGGTGCCCAGGGTGTCAAACAGGTCCACGAACAGGAAGGAGAACATGACGGCAAAGAAGTTGAGGATGCCGACGCCGGAGAAATCCGTCTTGAACACCTGACCAAAGGTCTTGCCCAGGGCCGAGAAGTCAAAGCTGACAAAAGCGGTGGGGATCACGCTGTACATGCCCGCATCCGCATTGGGCACATAGATGCCGGTGACCTCGCAGAGGATGCCCAGCACCCAGGTGATCAGGATGCCGTACAGGATGCCGCCCTTGACCTTCTTGACCAGCAGGATGCCGGTGATGGCCACGCCGATGAGGGCCAGGATGGCACCCACGCCCACGCTGTGGAAGGTCTCGCCTTTGAAGTGCTGGTAGGTGACCAGCGTAGAGTCGCTGTTCACGATCAGCTTGGCGTTCTGCAGGCCGACAAAGGCCACGAACAGGCCGATGCCCACGCTGACCGCGCTCTTCAGGGTCATGGGGATGGCGTTGAAGATGCCCTCACGCACATTGGTCAGGGACAGCACGATGAAGATGATGCCCTCCACAAACACGGCCATCAGGGCCAGCTGCCAGCTGTAGCCCATGGTCAGCACGACCGTGTAGGAGAAATAGGCGTTCAGGCCCATGCCGGGGGCCAGAGCAAACGGGTAGTTGGCCAGCAGAGCCATCAGGGCCGTGCCCACAAAGGATGCCAGTGCGGTGGCAATCAGCACAGCCTCCGAGTCCATGCCGGAAGCCGACAGGATGTTGGGGTTGACCGCAAGGATGTAGGCCATAGTCATGAAGGTGGTAATACCTGCCATGATCTCGGTCTTTACATCGGTGTGGTTTTCCTTCAGATGAAAGACATTTTCTAACATGAAAAAACCTCCGTTCTTTGGTTGCTTCTGCCGGTTGCGGCGGCAGAAGAGGAACAGGTTTCATTTTAGCACGAATCGTCACAAAATGTCCACAGTTCAGAAACAAAATAATGCGTTTTTGGAAGTTTTTGTCGAAAGAGTACGACTTTGTAAGTTGCGTTTTGCAACAATTTTCCATGCAAAGAGGACGTTTTTCCTGTTTTTAAAAACAACATGACCCCCGGCAGCGTACAGCTTCCGGGGGTCGTAACGTTCTGCTCTGCGCTTACAGATGCAGCACGATCTTTGCAACATTGAAGTAGATCAGCAGTGTGGTGGCATCCACGATGGTGGTGATCAGCGGCGACGCCATCACGGCCGGGTCCACATGCAGTTTTTCTGCCGCCACGGGCAGAATGCCGCCGATGAGCTGCGACAGTAGGATGGTGCAGATCAGGGTCAGGCACACCACCAGCGCCACCGGAGCGGTCACCTTGTCGAACAGCAGCAGCTTTGCAAAGTTGCACACCGCCAGCGTTGCGCCGCACAGCAGGGCCACCCGGCTCTCCCTCCACAGGATGCGGGGCAGGTCGTGGGGCTGGATCTCGCCCACCGCCATGCCGCGGATGATGGTGGAGGTGCTCTGACTGCCCGCGTTGCCGCCGGCATCGGTCAGCATGGGGATGTACGCCGTCAGCACGGTCACCGCCGCCAGGGCGTCCTCATACCCCCGGATGACCAGACTGGAGAAGGTGGCGCTGATCATCAAAAATAGCAGCCAGGGCGCACGGCTCTTGTACAGGTCCCACATGCTCTGCTTGAAGTAGGGCTTGTCGGACGGGCCGATGGCGTTCATCTTGGCGATATCCTCGCTGGCCTCGTCCTGCAGGATGCTGATGGCATCGTCAATGGTCACGATGCCCACCAGCCGGTTTTCGGCGTCCACCACCGGAATGGCCAGAAAGCCGTATTTTTCAAACAGGTGGGAAACGTCCTCCTGGTCGGTGGTGGTGGTCACACTGACCACATTGGTGTCCATCAGGTCCCGGATGGGTTCTGCGGTGTCCTTGGCCAGCACCAGCGCCCGCAGCGACACCACGCCCACCAGCTTGCGGCTGCCGTCGGTCACATAGCAGTTGTTGATGGTCTCCTTGTCAAAGCCGTTCTGGCGGATGGCCTCCATGGCCTGCGCCACCGTCATGTCCGGGCGCAGCTCCATCAGCTCGGTGGTCATCACGCCGCCGGCAGAGTCCTCCGGGTACTGGAGCAGTTCGTTGATCATGCGGCGGGTTGCGGGGTCGGCCTGGCTCAGAATGCGCTTGACCACATTGGCCGGCATCTCCTCCACAAGGTCGGTCGCATCGTCCACGCACAGCTCGTCCACCACGGCCTTCAGCTCGGTATCGGTCAGGCCGTCGATCAGCTTCTGCTGGGTGGCAGGGGTCAGCTCGGTGAATACATCCGCCGCCAGGTCCTTGGGGCACAGACGGAACAGCACCGGGAGCTTTTCGGCCGGCAGGTCCTCGAACACGGCGGCCAGGTCGGGAGCCGGCAGGGTCTCCATCACATCCCGCAGGCTCTGGTATTTTTTGGCGTCATCCAGATTCGCCAGCATGGTCTTGAGGGTATTGATCGAAATTTCAGACATAAAAAAGCTGCCTCCTTTTTTACCAGGCGGCAGCGGACACTTTCATTTCCGGGGAAGGCAAACACACCGTGCGTTCTCACGCACAGCCGGGCCGTTCTCCGGCATGCAAAAAGGCTGCCGTCTGGTTCTTTGATCGGGGATATAAACTGTTGCTACTACCAGCAGGTTCCATGACGACCACCTCGTTTTTCTGTCGTAAAAAGGCACTTTGGCCTTTTCCGCCCATTACTTTACCACGGCCGGAGCCGTTCGTCAACCCCGCCCCGCAAATTTTACAGCTTCTTTGCAGGGCCGCGCGCCTTTGTGCAACTGTACCAACCTCAGCCGTTGTTTTTCGGCAGATTCCACCCTTGTTCCGAAGACCAGGACCCTCTATGATTATGGTACAGCGTGGCTCTGGGCAGCGGCGGCCCGGAAGCCAAAGCCGACGACGATGTGACCGACGATATGAACAAAGACGGCCTGTACAACGCCTTTGTGCACCTCGGCCTGATTTAACACAACCGCTCAACAAGCCAGAATCCCCCTGCCCGTTCCGGCATCTGCCGGGATGGACAGGGGGATTCTGCATGAAGGAGAAAATGTGAAGAAAAAGATTTCGGAGATGGTATCGCACAAAAGGCAGGATACCACCGCCACGGTGATACCCTGCCTTTACTTGCTCCTGTTTACCGTTCTGCGTACTCTCGCCGTAGGACTTCCCGTAAACAAAAAACGTACCCGAACCCTTTCTCATAGAGAATCGGGTTCGGGTACGAACTGTATGGTGGAGAATTAGGGACTCGAACCCCAGACCCCCTGCGTGTG
>ERZ772879.2729-NODE-2729-length-10200-cov-2.977723_pt1 | contig 10200 bp, 10 predicted proteins | sample MGYA00580582_ERZ772879 | MGnify/ENA primary metagenome ERZ772879 (study PRJEB29015, sample SAMEA2737682) | human gut metagenome | biome: human gut; feature: human-associated habitat; material: faeces | place: China | collected 2012 ... | reverse complement strand
CCGGTGTTCTGATCGGATATATATTACGGAATATTCGAGCCATACCCGCCCTCGTTTCCAAAATCAACATTTACATTATTTTCTTGTTACTTTTCGTGATGGGTCTATCGGTAGGTAGCAACCCGCAAGTTATACAAGGGCTGGGAACCCTCGGCCTCTTAGGTATCGCAATCTCCGTTGTATCCATCGCAGGAAGCGTATTTTTATCGTGGATCGTTTACCGTCACCTATTCAAAAAAGAAGATGACCAACGATCATGAAAAATAGCCTCATCATTCTGTTATGTTTTGCGGCGGGAGTACTCTGTTCCTACTGGGGCATAATTCCCGAGTGCGACGACTCCCTCAGCCTCTATATCCTGTACGTCATGATGTTCTTGGTGGGAATAGGACTCGGCAGTGATTTAACCGCACTATCCGCTCCCATCAAAAAATATAAATTCCAGATTTTGTTGATACCGTTATCCACGATCGTCGGGACAATCGCCGCTTGTTGTCTGTTCTCGCTATTCTGTCCCGTTCCGTTACGGGAAACCGTTGCCATCGGTTGCGGATTCGGATATTACAGTCTATCGGCAATTTTACTGAACGAGCTTGCAGGAGCCGACATCGGTACTACCGCTCTTATTTGTAATCTGAGCAGAGAGCTTTTGACACTTCTTACAATTCCGCTACTTGCCCGTTATTGCGGGAAATTAGCCCCGATTACAGCCGCAGGAGCAACCTCCATCGACACGACTCTACCTCTCATCAGCGCCACCCTCGGAGAAAAATACGTCATCTTCGCCATCTTCCACGGCATCATCGTCGATATTTCGGTTCCCGTCCTCATCTGGCTATTATACCTGTGATTGCCCCCCGACATACAGAACCACACAGGTATCTGTCAAAACGACCCAAACGATGCAAAAATCAATCGAATATCCCCTCTATGCTCTCCACGGGAGCTGTAACGGATTCTTCGATATATGAACTTCCGCCACAAGGATCGGAATACTCCTCAGGAATCTCGAAGTCGCTATCTTGTGAGTAACCCAGACTTTGATCCCCATAAACTTTCTGCATATAAAGACCATAAATAGGCAATGCCATACTGGCTCCCTGCCCATCGGCCATACCATCGAAGTGAATCGAGCGATCCTCGCCTCCTACCCATACACCGGAAACTAAATCGGGAGTAAATCCCATAAACCAACCGTCCGAATTATTATTGGTCGTCCCTGTTTTACCTCCCATAGGAGCAGTAATACCATAACGGAAACGAACACGACCGCCCGTTCCGTGATCTATCACATCTTTCAACATCGGCAAAATGCGATAATAAGCCTGTTCACTGAAAACCTCGGTCATCGAAGGCGTGAACTCGGCTATTACATTCCCTAAATTATCCTCTATACGAGATACATACAAAGGGTCTACACGCACGCCTTTGTTCGAAAAGGCTGTATAAGCCGTCACCATTTCCTCGACCGAGACCTCGACCGGACCTAAACAAAGAGAGATGACTTCATCTATCTTATTTTTAATCCCGAACGAATGCATCAATCTCGCCAATGACGAGGGCGACAACTTATCCATCAATCGGGCAGAAATCCAATTATTCGAATTTGCCAACCCCCAACGCAAAGAAACCATCTCGCCCACACGCGCTTTCGAAGAATTCCGAGGAGACCAGGGCTTCCCGTCTTCTGTAATCAATGTAGGCTGTTCATTTAAAAACATATCGCAAGGAGTGAATCCCTCCTCCATCGCTAACGTATATAAGAACGGTTTCACGGTCGATCCTATCTGGCGCCGTCCCACCGAAGCCATATCATATTGAAAATGCGTAAAATCAGGACCGCCCACATAAGCCTTCACATGACCTGTATTCGGATCCATAGACATAAATCCCACTCGCAAGAAAGACTTCTGATAACGGATAGAATCCAATGGAGACATAATCGTGTCGATCGAACCTTGATACGAAAAGACCTGCATCTCGACAGGAGTAATAAATGCCTTTCGAATCTGCTCGTCGCTCGCACCCGACGCTTTCATCGCCCGATAACGATCCGACTGCTTCATCGCCCTATCCAAGATTGACTCCCGCTCTTCCCGAGTTATGCTTCGGGAGAACGGTGCATAACTCCGTCCTTTTTTCTCGGCGAAGAAGCGAGGTTGTAAATACCCGCCCAAATGTTTTTCCACAGCCTCCTCGGCATACCGTTGCATCTGCGCATCAAGCGTCGTATAGATTTTCAACCCATCGGTATAAATATTATACTTGGTTCCGTCAGCCTTCACATTTTTCTCGCACCAACCATACAACGGATTATTCGCCCAAGCAATGGAATCGTCTATAAATTTTTGAGCTTCCCACCCCCGATATTCCGATTTCACAGGCTTTTTTGCCGTCATCATCAATCTCAATTGCTCTCTGAAATAAGGAGCCAACCCCTCTTTATGATCCACCCGGGTATATTTCAACTCCAAAGGCAAAGATTGTAAAGAGTCAAGTTCCGCCTTTGTAATATACTCGGCCTTATACATTTGGTTCAAAACCGTGTTACGACGCCCCCTTGTGCGTTCGTTAAACCTGCGGGGATTATAATACGAGGGATTCTTGCACATACCCACCAACGTCGCAGCCTCCTCTATTTTCAACTTATCGGGAGCCGTATGGAAATAAATGTATGCCGCCGATTGTATCCCCACCGCATTATTCAGGAAATCGAAATGATTCAAATACATATTCACGATTTCCTCTTTGGTATAAAAACGTTCGAGCTGTACAGCTATAACCCATTCCTGCGGCTTCTGGAACAACCGTTCCACCACATTATCGGCATTAGGAGAATAAAGGAGTTTGGCCAACTGTTGGGTAATCGTACTTCCTCCCCCCGCACTCTTTTGAAATAATAGCCCTCGTTTGATAAAAGCCCGGAACAAAGCCTTCACATCTATGCCGGAATGGTCCTTGAAACGAATGTCCTCCGTAGCGATAAGAGCATTGACCAAATAAGGAGAAATTTCATCATAATGTACATACACCCGGTTACTCTTGCTTTGATAAAACCGGCCTATTACTTCCATATCGGAAGAATAAATCTCCGAGGCGAATTTATCTTTCGGATTTTCCATATCCTCTATCGGCGGCATATATCCTATCCACCCCCATGCAATCATCGCAAAGGCCGCAACGACAAGAACAACGATTCCCCCAAAGGCATACCACATATACCGCACAATACGCGATGTATCCCCGATAGATTTTTTCAACTTACCCACTTTCATCTCTCCATCTATGCATTTATTAACAAAGTCTTAAAAGCCATTCGCTCTATCCGCAGCCAATTGTTAAAGCAAAGGTAACAAATATATTTTATCCGAATACATTTTGTAGATTTATAAAGAATATTTTTTATGTCTGAACACTTGGCTTTCGGTCTTTTTTTACTATCTTTGCTTAGTGAAATGAGTGGGCAAGAACAAACATATAATCCATTACGGCACAGGCATTTTTATAATAGCCAAGAAATATATTCTCTTGAAGAGAAACAAAATAAAAGGCCAATATGACTTTTATAGTCGTGTTGGCTTTTTTTGTTAACGAGCATTGTAATATAAAAACAAATCATACCGACGATGAAACGTGAGAGTTTAGTATCTATTACCGATTTTTCAAAAGAAGAAATTCTGGATCTTCTCGAAAAAGCGCGTCGATTCGAAGAAAATCCCAATCGAAAAATTCTGGAAGGTAAAGTCGTGGCGACTCTGTTCTTCGAGCCTTCTACCCGCACTCGACTCAGCTTTGAAACCGCAGTCAACCGATTAGGCGGAAAAGTCATTGGATTTTCAGACGCCAGCACGACCAGCTCCTCAAAAGGAGAAACACTGAAAGACACCATCATGATGGTAAGCAACTATGTCGACTTAATCATCATGCGCCACCATCTCGAAGGTGCGGCCCGTTATGCCTCTGAAATTTCTTCCGTTCCCGTTATCAATGCAGGAGACGGTGCAAATCAGCACCCCTCGCAAACCATGCTCGATTTATATTCCATCTACAAGACACAAGGCTCCCTATCGAACCTGAACATCACTATGGTGGGAGACTTAAAATACGGACGCACCGTACACTCCCTGCTGATGGCTATGTCTCATTTCAATCCCACATTCCATTTCGTCGCACCCGATGAACTGAAAATGCCTATCGAGTATAAACTCTTCTGTGAACAAAATCATATTCCCTACTTCGAACACTCCGAATTTTCCGAAGAGGTAATCAATCAAGCGGATATTCTATACATGACCAGGGTTCAACGCGAACGATTCACCGACCTCATGGAATACGAAAAGGTTAAAAACGTATATACGCTGCACAACAATATGCTCGAGCACAGCAAAGACAATCTGAGAATCCTACACCCGCTCCCCCGGGTTAATGAAATTTCTTACGATGTCGACAGCAATCCCAAAGCCTATTATTTCCAACAAGCCAAAAACGGGCTATTCGCTCGGCAAGCCATTATCTGTAAAGTTTTAGGAATTGAAGTTTAACCCCTTTTATTTTCGGTAATCATGAACGACGAAAAAAAAGAACTAAAAGTAGCGGCTCTCGAAAACGGAACCGTTATCGACCATATACCTTCGAGCCAGTTATTCAAGGTAGTATCTATCTTAGGACTTGAAAACTGCACGAACAGCATTACCATCGGCAACAACTTAGCCAGTAAAAAAATAGGGAAAAAAGGGATCATCAAAGTCGCCGACCGTTTCTTCAAAGAAGAAGACTTGAACAAGATCGCATTGGTAGCCCCGGCTGCACAAATCAATATTATCCGCGATTACCAAGTCATCGAAAAACGGAAAGTATCTCTACCGGACATCGTGCATGGTATTATCCGCTGCGGGAATCCCAAATGCATCACGAACAACGAACCGATGGAAACCATATTTCATGTAACCGACAAAATCGATGTCCAAGTAAGATGCCATTATTGCGAACGGTCGGTAACCAAAGAAGAAATAGAAATCTGTTAATTCTTCCGATATATGAAACAAAGTTGGAAACCCGGGACTACCATCTACCCGTTACCGGCCGTTCTGGTCAGTTGCGGTAATACGCCCGAAGAGTATAACCTCATTACGGTAAGTTGGGTCGGCACGCTCTGTACCAATCCTCCCATGTGCTACATATCCGTTCGACCGGAAAGATATTCCTACGAGATTCTAAGAAAAAACATGGAGTTCGTAATCAATCTCACGACCGTTCAAATAGCAAAAGCGACCGATTGGTGCGGCGTTTCCTCCGGAAAGAATTATAACAAATTCGAAAAAACAGGACTCACTCCGAAAACTGCTCAAATCGTAAAAGCTCCCTACGTCGAGGAATCTCCCCTCTGTATAGAATGTAAGGTAAGAGAAATTATCAGCCTCGGGTCCCACAATATGTTCATATCCGACGTAGTAAACATATTGGCCGATGATAAATATATAGATCCCGAGACAGGCGCGTTCGATATGCAAAAGGCAGATCTATTGGTCTATTCCCACGGGCATTACTACGAAATAGGAAAAGAAATAGGGAAATTCGGTTGGTCTGTCCAAAAGAAAAAATAAATAGACAGGTATGAAGAGAATCACTACGGTTATCTGCATGACACTCTTATGGATTCTTACAGTTCAAGCTCAAATACAAGAATTGAACGTAAGCAAGCGATTCAATTGGGGAATCCGCTTGGGAGTCAATGCGCCGTTAGTCGACATAAGACATTTGACCCTGAACGGTAATAAAGTCGACGAATCCGATTCCGAATCGAGTTTAGGATTATCCGGTTCTTTTATAGGAAGATACAATTTCAAAAAACATTATATACAACTCGAAGTGGGCATGCACCAGTTCCATACCCGGTTATATAATCCCGACTACGGGCTACGCAAAATCAATACATCGGCCTATGCCATCGATGTTCCCATACTATATGGCTATAACATCACCAAACACGGCCCATACCTCATGAATCTTTTTGCAGGGCCCCGGGTTTCCTACATCTTTAACGAAACAAGCGGAGTAAGCACCACAGGTCGCTCACTCCGCAACCTAATCTACGATAACTCTCCAAACAGTTTTTCATTCTATTTGATCGGCGGATTGAGCACCACCATAGGGCATCTATATATCGACTTCCGGTATGCCTACTGTGTGGGAAATTCCAAAGATTTATCTTTCAAAGTCGACCTCGACGAAACCCAAACCAGTCAGGTAAAACTGTCCAGAGCCGTCAACGAATTGAGCATTTCAATAGGATATCTATGGTAAAAACTTTTAATACACAACACAATATGAAAAGAGACGACATTATTTTCGACATCATTGAAAAAGAGAATCAACGACAACGAAAAGGTATTGAATTGATTGCCTCGGAAAACTTTGTCAGCGATCAGGTCATGCAGGCAATGGGTTCTTGCCTGACCAACAAATACGCCGAAGGGTATCCCGGGAAACGCTACTACGGAGGTTGCGAAGTGGTAGACCAAAGCGAACAAGTCGCTATCGACCGTATCAAGAAACTGTTCAATGCCGAATGGGCGAATGTTCAACCGCATTCGGGAGCACAAGCAAACATGGCCGTATTCATGGCCGTGTTGAACCCCGGCGACAAATTCTTGGGGCTGAACCTTTCACATGGAGGCCACCTTTCGCACGGAAGCCCCGTAAATTTCTCTGGACTGATGTTCCACCCGTTGGAGTACAGTGTGAAAGAAGATACCGGATACGTCGATTATGACATGATGGAAGAGGTAGCCTTGCGCGAACGTCCGAAACTGATTATCGGCGGAGCCTCGGCTTACTCACGCGAATGGGACTATGCCCGCATGCGCAAAATAGCCGATGAAATAGGCGCCATTTTTATGGTCGATATGGCTCACCCCGCCGGGCTCATAGCCGCCGGATTGCTGGACAATCCTTTGAAATACGCTCACATCGTCACCTCGACCACTCATAAAACCCTGCGCGGGCCCCGTGGAGGTATTATCCTCATGGGTAAAGATTTTGAAAACCCCTGGGGTAAAAAAACACCTAAGGGAGAAATCAAGAAAATGTCAGCATTACTCGACAGTCTTTCCGGGAGTACAAGGAGGTCCGCTCGAACACGTTATCGCAGCCAAAGCTGTATCGTTCGGCGAAGCCCTGCAACCCGAATACATCGAATACCAGACTCAGGTGAAGAAAAATGCCGCTGCTATGGCAAAAGCATTCATGGATAAAGGATACAAAATCATATCCAACGGTACTGACAACCACTGCATGCTCATCGACTTGCGTACCAAATTCCCCGAATTAACAGGAAAAGTCGCCGAGAAAGCATTGGTTCAAGCCGACATCACGGTGAATAAAAACATGGTTCCGTTCGATAGCCGCTCTCCGTTCCAAACATCGGGTATCCGTGTGGGAACTCCGGCGATAACGACTCGTGGAGCAAAAGAAGAAATGATGTGCGAAATCGTAGAACTTATCGACACGGTTTTGGCCAATCCAGAAAGTGAAACTGTCATCAAAGCCGTTCGGGAAAAAGTCAACGGCATGATGAAAGAATACCCCATCTTTGCTTATTAACACCGTTTATTCATTTCAAGAACACTCCGAATGGAGTGTTCTTACTTCATTTTAAATACCATGAAACTTCTATCGAAACTTTCTTTACCATTTATATTCTTTACAGCAATACTGAATCTTGAATGCACTGCGCAAGATTGGCCCAATCTGAATCGTTATCGCGAAGCCAACAAAGCTATTATGGAAATGAGGAAAAACGACTCGGAAGATGCCCGTAAAAATTGGGTTGTCTTCATGGGTAACTCAATTACACAAAATTGGGCTTCTTTGGATCCGCAATTCTTTTCCGAAAATGACTACATCGGAAGAGGAATCAGCGGACAAACCAGCTCTCAAATGCTTCTGCGATTCCGACAAGACGTGATACAGCTGGCTCCCAAAGCAGTCGTCATATTGGCCGGGACAAACGACATAGCCGGGAATACCGGCCCGACGAGTATCGATATGATCATGGACAATATCAAATCCATGACAGAACTGGCACAAGCCAACCATATAAAAGTCGTCTTATGTTCCGTACTCCCTGACACCGATCTCATCGGCGTTGCGGGCATCGTCCTTGGAGGCGTCGCCGGTGTCGCGGCCAAAGTAGTCGGGGTCGGCATTTTCGCCCTCCACCAGCTCCTTCTGGGCATCGGTCAAAGCGTCCCAAGCGGCCTTTGCGGCCTCGCACTGGGCATCGGTGTCATCGGTGCGCTGCTGCACATAGATGGCGTCGATCAGATCTGCCACGTTCTGTGCGGCAAGCTCGTCAGCGTCTGCGCCGGAAGCCTCGCTGCTGGCGGCAGAACTGGCGGCAACAGAGGAAGCAGTGCCGGAGGCGGCCCCGCCGCAGCCGGTCAGTACACCGGCGCACAGAGCCAGAGCGGTCAGAGCGGCCGCCGTTTTGCGGATGTTGCGTTTTTTCATCTTGTTTTCCTTTCCTGATGTGGGTAAAATACGGCACCGAACAGAAGGGTACAGGAAAGAGAACCTGCAAAAAAACGGAGCCTTCCGCTTGCGAAATGGCAAAGCAAAAAGACCCCGTATCTTACAGGCTTTTTGGTACAACCAATTCCTCGTGATCTGGGGCGGCAAAGCCCCGGTACCAACAGCGGGCAGGTTTCCTGACTGAAAGCTCAACGCCCGCTGCCGCCTTCCCAAGCCGGATGGCTCAGTGACCGGTGCAAAAGCACCCTGACAGTGGACTCCCTTATCACAGTGACGAGATCGTGCGGGATTGACACCCGCTTCCCTTTTAACGTCCCTGCCGCCGCCCGGTGGGGCAAAGTGACGGAACGCACCTGCTGTTTTCTGTTCAGTTCGTCAAAAAGTATAGCACAGCCCTATACAAAACGCAAGAAAAAACGGAGAAATGCTTGACCTTCCCCCTGCCGGAAGGTGTATACTTGGCTCGAAACTGAAAGCAAGGAGGCAGCCCATGTTAAAGATCGAGCATCTGACCAAAACCTACGGCGGCAAGCCCGCCGTGCAGGACCTTTGCCTGCACATCCGCCCGGGGGAGTTGTGTGCCTTTATCGGGCACAACGGCGCGGGCAAGACCACTACCTTAAAATGCTGCTGCGGTATCCAGCAATTTGATGCCGGAGAAATTTATGTGGACGGCATTTCCGTGCGGGAGAACCCGCTGGAATGCAAGCGCCGCTTGGCCTATCTGCCGGATGACCCGCAGCTGTACGAGTATATGACCGGTATCCAGTACCTTGATTTTATTGCGGATATCTTTGGCGTAAGCGCCGCACAGCGGACGCAGCGCATCCGGCAGTACGGCGATGCCTTTGGCCTGACGCAGGATTTGGCGCAGTCCATCGGGGCATACTCCCACGGCATGAAGCAGAAGCTTGCCATTATTGCGGCGCTGCTGCACGAGCCGAAGCTGATTTTAATGGACGAGCCCTTTGTCGGGCTGGACCCGCTGGCTTCCCATCAACTCAAGACCCAGATGAAGGCCTTTTGTGCGCAAGGCGGGGCGATCTTTTTCTCCACCCATGTGCTGGAGGTGGCCGAAAAGCTTTGCGACAGGGTAGCTATTCTGCGTAAAGGTCAGCTGGTGCGCGAGGGTGCTATGGAAGAGGTGCGCGGCGACGATACGCTGGAGGAGGTCTTTCTGGAACTGGAGGATACGGGGGAAGCGCTATGATCCGTGCATTGCTCAAAAAACAGCTACTGGAATTGGGTGCGGCCTTTGTGCGCAGCAGCAAAACTGGTAAGCAACGCTCCCGGGTGGGGACGTTTGGCTACACGCTGCTGTTTGCGGCATTGATGCTGCTGGTCATGCTCAGCTTTGGCTCAATGGCGCTGCCGCTGGCGGTAACGCTGGTTCCGCAGGGGCTGGACTGGCTCTATTTTGTGCTGATGGAGCTTTCGGCGCTGACGGTCAGTGTGTTGGCTAGTGCCTTTACCAGCTACGGGCATTTGTTCCGCTGCCGGGATAACCAGCAGCTGCTGGCGCTGCCCATCCCGCCGGGCACTATTTTTGCGGTGCGCTGCGGCGGGGTGTACCTGACCGGCCTGATTTATCTGCTGCTGGCGTGGGTGCCCTCGGTGGTCTGCTATGCGCTGGCGGCACCCCGCCCCGGCGGAGCCTTGCTGGCGGCG
>ERZ772879.2726-NODE-2726-length-10209-cov-5.185937_pt1 | contig 10209 bp, 6 predicted proteins | sample MGYA00580582_ERZ772879 | MGnify/ENA primary metagenome ERZ772879 (study PRJEB29015, sample SAMEA2737682) | human gut metagenome | biome: human gut; feature: human-associated habitat; material: faeces | place: China | collected 2012 ... | reverse complement strand
CACGAGGAACACGAGCATCACCATCATGACCATGATGACGAATGCTGCTGCGGTCACGATCACGACCATGAGCATCATCATCACGATGATGCGTGTGGCTGCGGTCACGAGCATCACCATCATCACCACGCAGACGAAGTTTTCACAAGCTGGGGTCAGGAGACTGTGAAGACCTTCACCAAAGAGCAGATCGAAGGCATCTTAAAGAAACTTTCCGAGGATACCGCTTATGGTATGGTTCTTCGGGCCAAAGGTATGGTAGCAGGCGCCGATGGACAGTGGATCTATTTCGATATGGTTCCGGAAGAGTACGAAGTACGTGACGGAGCACCGGAATTCACCGGAAGAATCTGTGTCATCGGTTCCAAATTAGCAGAAGATAAGCTGGCAGAGCTGTTCGGACTGTAAAAATACAAAGTAGCTGCGAAAATTACGGTCCGCAGGGTACCTGTGAACTGTAGTGAAGCTGCCGCATCAGAAACAAAATCCGATGTGGCAGCTTTTTTCTTGATTTAGAGACAAAGCAAAAGGCACGCCCGGAATCTCAGCCGCAAAAGCAAGTGCAGAAAGATTCCGGGAGTACGTCAAAGACAACGGAGGTACAAAATGTACGAAGAAGACGAAGTAGAAATTCCGATTTATCTCATAACAGGATTTCTGGAGAGTGGAAAAACCTCTTTTATCAATTTTACCGTAGCACAGGAATATTTCCAGATTGACGGGCCGACCCTTTTGATCACAACCGAAGAGGGTGAGGTAGAGTATGACGAAAAAGAACTGCTCAAACACAATACAGTACTGGAAATCGTAGAAGGACCGGAGCAGTTTACCTTAGATTACCTGAAAAAACTGAACCGTAAATATCGCCCGGAGCGTATTATTCTGGAATACAATCCGCTCTGGAGTGTAAAAAAACTGGAAGAAATGGAGCTGCCGCGCGGCTGGGGCATTGTACAGGAGATTGTGACGGTCGATGCAAGCTGCTTCCAGATTTATATGCAGAATATGAAATCTGTTTTCATGGAGATGGCAAAAAATGCGGATATGGTTATGTTCAACCGCTGTCGTCCGGAAGATCCGCTTCCGGCATTCCGCCGCAGCATCAAAGTAGTCAATCAGGCATGCGACGTTCTGTTTGAGAACGAAGAAGGCGAAATTGACAACATTTTTGAGGATCAGATGCCGTTTGATACCGATGCCGATGTGATCGAGATCGACGATGCCGATTACGGAATCTGGTATGTCGATATGGGCGACAACCCGGAGCGTTACGAGGGCAAGACTGTTCATTTCCGCGGTATGGTATTAAAGAGCAAGGATGTCGGAGCCGATTTCTTTGTTCCGGGTCGTATGGCAATGACCTGCTGTGCAGATGATACTTCTTTTATCGGCTATGTCTGCAAATGCGCAAGCGCCAAATCTCTCGTAATGGGTTCCTGGGTTGACGTGACTGCAACGGTAAAATGGGGCTATATGAAGGTTTACGATGGCGAAGGCCCGGTTCTGTATGCAAAAGAAATCAAACCGGCCAAAAAGCCGGAGAGCGAGCTGGTATACTTTAACTAAACATTGCCGAAGCATTTCAGCGAATAAAAGAGCAGGAAAAAGGCTGCTCTTTTGTTCGTGTTCTTTCTTTATGACAGATGGAAAAACAATATATCATTTTTCGGTGCGGCGAAGCAGCTATTCGGTTATGCGCAAGTAGCGAAGTGGATGGAGAATATCCGTTTTGACCGTGACGTGAACAAAAACTGCGCCGGAAAATGGTCTGATGACAGGAGAATTTATGTATATTATAGTAGGTCTGGGAAATCCAACGCGCCAGTACGAAGGGACGAAGCACAATGTCGGATTTGATACCATCGATTATCTGATCGATGAATATCAGATCTCTTCCTCCGGTACAGGCCACAAGGCTCTGTTCGGAAAAGGCATGATCGCAGGTCAGAAGGTTATCGTTGCAAAGCCGATGACATATATGAACCTGAGCGGTGAGTCCGTGCGGGAGCTGGTAAACTATTACAAGGCAGATCCGGAGAGCGAGCTGATCGTGGTGTATGACGACATCAGCCTGGCACCGGGACAGATCCGCATCCGTAAAAAAGGAAGCGCGGGCGGCCACAACGGCATCAAAAACATCATCGCCAATCTCGGTACCGACCGTTTTATGCGTGTGAAGGTCGGCGTCGGTGAGAAACCGAAAAACTGGGATCTGGCGGACTACGTGTTAAGTCCGTTTACGAAAGACGAACGTCCCCTTGTAAATCTGGCGATCGAGCATGCGGCAAAAGCAATTGAGCAGATGCTGAACGGGGATGTGGACGCAGCTATGAATGAGTATAACCGCAAATCTGCAAACCCGGCAGAGTAAGGAAAATGAAAGCGTTATTAGAACCGATCAAAGAAATTGCCCGTTTTGACGAGCTGTTCCGTGATCTGAAAAAAGGAACCGCAGGTGTGACGGTGATCTCGGGCTGTCTGGAAAGCCAGAAAGCCCACATGATCGCAGGCCTCTCCGAGGATGCCCCGGTGCGGCTTCTGATCGCGGAAAATGAATTAAAAGCAAAAGAATTATATGAGGATTACCGGCTGTACGATGCGGAGACGCTGTATTATCCGGCGAAGGACCTGATTTTCTATCAGGCAGACATTCACGGAAATCTGCTGATCCGGCAGCGGCTTCAGGTGATCCAGGCACTTCTTGAGCGGAAGGAAGTTACCATCATCACCAGTGTAGGGGGATGTATGGACTTTCTTCTGCCTCTTGGCGTGTTCGAAAAACATTGCATCCATCTGCGCAATGACAGCGAACTCGATCTGGATAAAATAAGAAAAGAGCTGGTGCGGCTCGGCTATGAGAGTACCTTTCAGGTGGAGTCGACCGGTCAGTTTTCCGTCCGCGGCGGCATTCTCGATATTTATCCGCTGACGGAACAGAACCCGATCCGGATTGAGCTCTGGGGCGATGAGATAGATTCCATCCGAAGCTTCGATGCGGAGAGCCAGCGGTCGATTGAAAACCTCGAGGAGATCACAATCTATCCGGCATCGGAGCTGATTTTAACAGAGGATACGATTGCGCGCGGCGTAAAAGCTATAAAAAAAGAGGCGAAAGCGCAAAGCACAAAATTCCGCGACAAAATGATGACAGAGGAAGCGGCAAGGATCCGCCGTGCAGCAGAGGAAATCTGCGACCGGATCGGAGAAGGCGAAATTCTGCAGGGAGCGGAGCAGTATCTTCATTATTTTTATCCGGAGACCGTCTCGTTTCTTGAGTATCTGCCGGAGAACAGCCGCATTTTCCTCGATGAGCCGAACCGCATCATCGAGTGTGCCGATGCGCTGGAAGCAGAATTTCAGGAGAGCGTGAGCCACCGTCTTGAAAAGGGATACCTCCTGCCGGGACAGGCGAAGCTGATGTGCAGTACGGCGGAGCTTGTGGCAAAACTGAACCGCCGCGGCTGTGTTGCCGTATCGCTGATGGAGCCGCAGAAGGGCGAGTGGAATATCCGTGACGAATTCAGTGTGACGGTGAAATCGGTCAATTCGTATAACAATCAGTTCCCGCTTCTGGTAAAAGATCTGAAATCCTGGAAAAAAGCGGGTTACCGTATTGTACTGGCGAGTCCGTCGCGGACGAGGGCGCAGCATCTGGCGGAGGACCTGCAGAATGAGGAGATTCCGGCCTTCTACAGCGAGAATGAGGAGCGTGTTCTGAAACCGGGCGAGGTCATGCTGATCTACGGCGCGGCCCGCAGAGGCTTTGAATATCCGATGCAGAAATTTGTGCTGATCACAGAGACGGATATTTTTGGAAAAGAGAAGAAGAAAAACCGGAAGAAATCGGAGTATTCCGGTCAGAAAATCCAGAATTTTGCGGATCTTTCGATCGGTGACTATGTCGTGCACGAGAGCCACGGTCTTGGTATTTACCGCGGTATCGAGAAAATTGAGATGGACCGCGTAACGCGTGATTACATGAAAATCGAGTATGCGGGCGGATCGAACCTCTATGTGCTGGCCACCCAGCTCGATACGCTGCAGAAGTATGCGTCCGGCGAAGCTGCAAAGGTGCCGAAGCTGAATAAAATCGGCGGTCAGGAATGGAATAAGACGAAAACACGGGTTCGCCATGCGGTAAAAAATATCGCACAGGATCTCGTGAAGCTGTATGCCGAGCGGCAGGCGTCATCCGGCTATCAGTTCGGAAAGGATACGATCTGGCAGAAGGAATTTGAGGAACTGTTTCCATTTGAGGAGACGGACGATCAGCTTGCGGCGATCGAGGCGACAAAGGCGGACATGGAGAGCAAAAAGATTATGGACCGCCTGATCTGCGGCGATGTCGGATACGGCAAAACCGAGGTTGCGATCCGTGCAGCGTTTAAGGCAGTGCAGGAGAGCAAACAGGTCGTCTACCTCGTTCCGACCACCATTCTGGCACAGCAGCATTACAATACGTTCGTTGAGCGCATGAAGGACTTTCCGGTGCGCGTTGATCTTCTGTGCCGGTTCCGCACGCCGGCAGAGCAGAAAAAAACGCTGGAGGATCTGAAAAAAGGACTCGTGGATATTGTCATCGGAACACACCGCGTTCTGTCGAAGGACGTAAAGTTCAAAGATCTTGGCCTTCTGATTGTCGATGAGGAGCAGCGGTTCGGCGTGACGCATAAAGAAAAAATCAAACAGCTGCAAAAAAATGTGGATGTTCTGACACTGACGGCGACACCGATTCCGCGTACCATGCATATGAGCCTGATTGGCATCCGGGATATGAGTGTGCTCGAGGAAGCACCGCAGGATCGCCAGCCGATCCAGACCTTTGTCTGTGAATACAATGAAGAAATGGTCCGCGAGGCGATTAACCGTGAACTTGCGCGGGGCGGGCAGGTTTACTATGTCTATAACCGTGTCCAGTCGATTGCGGATATGGCGAACACGATCCAGAAGCTCGTGCCGGATGCAAATGTAGGCTTTGCGCACGGACAGATGAAAGAGCGTGAGCTGGAAAAGATCATGTACGGCTTTATCAACGGAGAGATTGATGTGCTCGTGTCAACAACGATCATTGAGACAGGACTCGATATTTCGAATGTTAATACCATGATTATCCATGATTCCGACCAGATGGGACTGTCACAGCTCTATCAGCTCCGCGGCCGCGTCGGACGGTCGAACCGGACTTCCTACGCATTTCTGATGTACCGCAGAAACAAGATGTTGAAGGAAGTGGCGGAGAAGCGTCTCCATGCGATCCGTGAATTTACGGAGATGGCAAGCGGCTTTAAAATTGCAATGCGTGATCTTGAGATCCGAGGCGCCGGAAATCTGCTGGGCGCAGAGCAGTCGGGCCATATGGAATCGGTTGGATACGATCTCTATTGTAAAATGCTCGCAGAGGCTGTCCAGGAGGCGAAGGGCATCGCACCGGCAGAAGCGTTCGAGACAACGATTGATTTGAATGTCAGTGCCTATATTCCGGACAGCTACATCAGCAACGAGTCTCTGAAGCTTGACACCTATAAGCGAATTGCGGCGATTGAAAATAAGGAAGAGTATGAGGACATGACGGAGGAGCTGACCGACCGCTTCGGGGAACCGCCGAAAAATGTACAGAATCTTCTGGCTGTTGCAGAACTGAAAGCGCTGGCGCACTGTGCGTATGTGACGGAGCTGAAACAGATGGGCGATTCGGTACGAGTCACCTTACAGCAGCATGCAAAAATCGATGTGGCGCGGATTCCGGAGCTGCTGCAGAAATACCGAGACGAACTGAAATTCCAGATGGAGTCGCTGGCGTTTGTCTACACGCCGCGGCGGAGAAATTCAAAGGAAAAGATCGATCTGCTGGAGAAGAGCCATGCACTGGTGGAAGATCTGCTGCAGATCACACAGGAGTGAAATACTCACATAACCACAAAATCGTGTGAAAAAGGCGTGAACAGGGAAGAAAAAAGTTGCCCTGTATCAACAAAAAGGGTATAATAGGAAAAGCGTTTATAAAAATCGATGCAGGACCGGAAATTCGAACGTGTAAAAAGAAAAACTCTTTTTGAGCATACATTTCGCCCTGCATGAGGAGGAAGTAATGAAAAATTTAAAAGCAAAAGCAGTCTGCGTTATGCTGAGTGCTTCGATGGCAGCGATGGGACTGACCGGCTGCGGTTCCGACAATGTGGACGGAACAAAAACGGCAATTACTGTAAATGACGAGTCGATTACACTCGGACAGGCAAATTTCATGCTGAGATATCAGCAGGCAACCATGTACAATTATTATTCCAAGATGTACTCGATGTACGGAATGCAGATGCCGTCTGAGATGTACGACAAGGAAGGCGACGATGGAAAGACTACCGGGGAAACGTTCAAGGAGCAGTCTCTTGATACGATCGAAAAAGAGCTTCTGATGCGGCAGCACGCAGAGGAATACGGAATTTCCCTGACAGACGAGGAAAAACAGCAGGCGAAAGAGGCTGCACAGGCATTCGCAGATAAGAACGGTGACGATGTGATGAAAAAGCTGCACGCAACCGTTGAGGACATCCAGGATGCACTGGAGCTGTATGTTATTCAAACCAGAATTTATGATCCGATCATCGCAGATGTAGATACCGAGGTATCCGATGAAGAGGCAAAGCAGACCTCCATCAGCTACATCACGGTATCCACAGCAGGAACCGAGAAGGATGACGATGGAAAAACGATTGATTTGACGGACGAGGAAAAAGCGGCAAAGAAAGAAATCGCACAGAGATTCCTGGATCTCTTAAAAGAGTCTGAGGATCCTGCAGCCGCATCGTTTACCGATCTGCGCAAGGAGCTGAACGATCAGTTAAATGCGGAGAATACCGCAGATTCCACCGATTCTGCCGACAGCTCCGATGAGAGCAGCTCTTCTTCCGATGCTTCCGACACAAGCGCATCCGACGCTTCAAGCGCGAGCACATCGAGCAGTTCCGCCAGCGATTCCTCCTCTGAGGTTTCTTATCTGACCTCTTCCGAGACATCCTTTGGAACCGGATCGGAGAAAGACGATGACGATACCTGTTCTCTTGGAGATAAAGTAGCGGAAGAAGCAGCAAAGCTGAAGGATGGCGAGTATTATGACGGTGTCATCGAAGGCGACGATGCATATTATGTGATCCGTGTAGATAAAGCATTCGACGAGGACAAAACCGAGTCCAGAAGACAGACTATCATTTCCAACCGCAAATCGGATAAGTACAACGATACATTGGATGGATGGGTAAAGGAGAGCGATATCAAGGTCGCATCCAACTGGAAAAAACTTGAAGTAACGGACGCAGATCTGTATACGATGACAGTTGACAGCGCTTCTACAGATTCCACAGATGGAACCACAACCGACAGCACAACAACGGACAGTACCGCAACGGACAGTACAACGTCTGACAGCACGACATCAGGCAGTACCGAAACGACATCGACAAGCAGCACAGGCACTGATTCGACGTCTTCAAGCACTGCAGAATAAAAGCATACGATACAGGACAAACGGCAGCCGGATCCGGGAGAGGGGTCCGGCTGCTGTTTGTGTCTGAAAATATTTTTGAACAAAAAAAAGAAAATAATAGGGAATTTGTAGAGTAAATTGACAATAGTAAGAAGTTCATTTAAAATGAAATTACAACCAGAGTGTATCTCGCAAATTGCGGAAATAATTTTTCAGACACGCTCTAATGTTCAGGCGAAAACGATGTACCAGGAAAGAAGGTGGAGAAATGAAGAAGGCAGTAATTTCCGTACTTGTCGGTACAGCAGTACTGGCTTTCGTTGCGTGTGGAAAAAATGCTGCAACGGAAAACAGTTCCGATTCGGGTGTTTCAACGGTATCGGCATCCTCGCAGGTGGAAAATGGACAGAAAGCAACCCGTGTGAACCAGGGAACAAATTTGTCTCCGGGGTCACCGAAGAATATCCCGTCCGGTGGGGGGAACAGCTCGGGCAGGACACATCATTCGGAGACGCATCATTCGGAGACACATCATTCAGACGCGCATCATGATTGAGAATGTCGGGGGTTGCTGAACATCCGTGAACAGAAACAGACGAAGGGGTATCCAAAACGGATACCTCTTTTTCTACTTGTCGGGAAAACAATACAATGCTATACTGAACATGAATTTGACGCGAAAAGTGCGGCAGGTTCAGAAAAAACAGCCGGGATTTGTCAGTATACGCGGACATGTGCTGCAGGGAACTCGGGCAGAATGGAGAAAAGAAAATGACAAGAGAAGAATTTGAACAGCTTGCCGGAGCAGGTGTCATTTTATTGGATGGCGCAACCGGATCAAATCTGACAAAAGCGGGAATGCCAAAAGGAGTCAGTACAGAACTTTGGGTTCTGGAGCACCCTGATATTCTGGCAAATTTACAGAAGGCTTACGTGGAGGCGGGAAGCCAGATTGTCTATGCGCCGACCTTTGGTGCAAACAGATTGAAATTAGCGGATTATGGAAGAGAAAACGAGGTGGAGGAGCTGAATGCACGCCTGGTGGACATCTCGAAAAAAGCGCTTGCCGGAACAGGTGCGCTGATCGCGGGAGATTTTTCTACACCAGGAAAAATGCTGCAGCCAAAAGGCGATCTCTCTTATGAAGAGCTGCTGGAATCCTACACAGAGCAGGTAACAGCGGTAGCAAATGCAGGCGTTGATCTTCTGGTAGCAGAGACGATGCTGAGCGTAGACGAAACGTGTGTCTTTATGGATGCTGCACTTTCTGTCTGCGATCTGCCGATTATGTGTTCTCTGACGCTGGAAGCAGACGGTTCTGCCCTGTTCGGCGGAAACGCTGTGGAAGCAGTTGAGACACTGCAGGAAATGGGAGCATCCGCCGTAGGACTGAACTGCTCGGTCGGACCGGATCAGCTTGAGGCAGTCGTAAATTCCATGAAAAAAGTGGCAAGAGTACCGGTTATCGTAAAACCGAATGCCGGCCTGCCGAAAATCACGCCGACCGGTGAGGCAATCTACAGCATGGATGCGCCGACGTTTGCAAGATATATGAACATTCTGGTAGACGCGGGTGCAGGCATTGTCGGCGGCTGCTGCGGAACAACACCGGAGTATATTCGTCTGGTGAAAGAAATGCTGGATGCGAGAAAGTAAATCAAAGATTACAATTCGCAGGAAACTGTGAGATGTAATGAATTCCCCTGTTGCGGACAAAATCTGTAGGGGGGAATTTTTTTGCAAAACAGAGTTCAACGATCTGGTCTGATGGAAAGCCCGGGTGGAGAAAAAAGATAGGAAGTCTGGAAAAAAGACATGGAATTGTGGAGAAAAGTCTGGTAGAATACGTGTCGTGTGGAAAACTTTCCGTAAGAAAGGATGATGAAGGATGTATCAGAATTATATTTTTGATTTATATGGAACTCTGGTAGATATACATACGAATGAAAAGAAAGCGTATCTCTGGAAAAAAATGAGCCTGTTCTTCGGCATGAAAGGGGCCGCCTATGAGCCGAAAGAACTCCGGATGGCGTATGAGACAAAAATCAAAGAGCAGGAAGCTGCGCTTAAAATGGAATGCCGCGGCAGCCATGTACCGGAAATCGACATTGCGGATGTGTTCCGGCAGCTGTTTGAGGATCAGGCTGTTTCGGTAACGGAAAAAGAAATTGCAGATCTGGCGAAAATGTTCCGTGCGATTTCGATAGAAGAACTGAAACTGTTCCCCGGCGTGCCGGAAATGCTGCAGCGTTTAAAAGACGCAGGAAAGAAGGTTTTTCTGCTGTCCAACGCACAGGCGCTTTTCACCGCGCCGGAAATTTCCCTGCTCGGCCTTACGAAATACTTTGACGGAATCCTGCTCTCATCGGATGCCGGTGTGAAAAAGCCGGATCCGGCGTTTTATGAGATGCTGCTGAAGCAGTATCACCTCGATCCGGCAGAATGCCTGATGACAGGAAATGACGACATCGCTGACTGCCACGGTGCAGCCTCTGCCGGAATCGCAAGCTGTTACGTGGCAACGCGCCAGTCACCGAAAATCAATGGTCCGCTGCCGGAAAACTGTGAGAAGATCGCGGCGATTGCAGAGTTATTTTAACTGAAGAGCATTCAGCAGCACTCCTGAAAAAATAATGCGAAAAAAGGGGCTGTCGCACTGAATGATGAACCGTGAACCGCTCCCCGTCAAGTAGACAATTGAAAAAATATAAATTTTTCCTGCCAGTAGAAAT
>ERZ772879.2707-NODE-2707-length-10264-cov-33.953374_pt1 | contig 10264 bp, 8 predicted proteins | sample MGYA00580582_ERZ772879 | MGnify/ENA primary metagenome ERZ772879 (study PRJEB29015, sample SAMEA2737682) | human gut metagenome | biome: human gut; feature: human-associated habitat; material: faeces | place: China | collected 2012 ... | reverse complement strand
AAACTCGCCTTGCTTTTCTTAAATGAGCGTCAAGTCTGCGGTTTTCAAGATATTTGCCGACCTTGTCCTTCAATTCCAGCGTGATGCGCTGGGCCAGCTTCGGCCCGACGCCCGCGGCCTTGGTGAACGCTTTGTGGTCGCCGCTGGACGCGGCCAGCGCGATTTTTTCCGGCGTCATGATGGACAGGATGGACAGCGCGGCCTTGGGGCCGACGCCGGTGACGCCGGTCAGCATCTTAAAGCAGTCGCGCTGCTCCTCGGCAGCAAAGCCGTAGAGCGAGACGTCGTTCTCGGTGACGTTCATAATCGTATAAACGGTCCCCTCCTGCCCGGCGGGGGGCAGGGCCTCGCCGGTGGTGGCGGGGATCTGGACAAAATAGCCGACCCCGCCGCAGCTGATGACGACGGAATCCAGCGTTTTCTTGATGATTTTTCCGGTAAGGCAGTAGATCATGGTGTATCCTTCTTTTGTATGGTGGAAAGCCTTCCCCCACTTGGGGGAAGGTGCCTGAGGCTCCGTCCGAGGGCGGATGAGGGGCAGCTTGTCGGGTACCGCACGCAAATGGGTGATTGCGGAAACCTCATCCCTCATCCGGCCCTGCGGGGCCACCTTCCCCCACTTGGGGGAAGGCAAGGGATTATCTCACCGGTGTCCCCATCAACCGGCTGCGGCTGCAATGGCAGTGGGCAATCGCCATGCCGAGGGCGTCGGCGGTATCGTCGGGCTTGGGGACGGACTCGAGGTGCAGCATTATGCGGGTCATCTCCTGGATCTGCTTCTTCACGGCCTTGCCGTAGCCGGTGATGGCCTGCTTGACCTGCATGGGTGTGTATTCGTAGATCGGCACGCCGCACTGCGCCGCGGCCAGCAGAATGACGCCGCGGGCCTCGGCCACGCCAATGACGGTGGTCTGGTTGTGCTGGTAGTACAGCTTTTCGATGGAGAGGGCCTCGGGCTGGTAGCGCTTGCAGATGTCGAATACGCTCTCATAAATTTCAACGAGGCGCTGTTCAAAGGGCGTGTCCTTCTCGGTGATGACCGCCCCGTAGCCGATGGGTGCAAAGCGGTTGCTGATGTACTCCACAACGCCCCAGCCCACAATGGCATACCCCGGGTCGATGCCCAAAACGCGCATAGTCCTATACCTCCCCACTTTAACCGATATAGTATACCATAAAATTGCAGTTACGTCCATAGGTTGTAAATAAAAAAGCCTCCCTTTCGTGTGAAAGAAAGACTTTTGGAAACGAGCGGCTTCCCCCTCGGGGGAAGGCTTTGATAGATTAGTACTCAATCCCAATCTGCCGTTTTGCCGCCTTTAGCGCCTTGCGGCGGACAGCGCCAGGGACAAAATCAGTGCAGAAAGCTTTTTCATGTGGAAATTCCCTCTCTATGTTCAAATAAAACTACCGCGCAGGGAAAGCTGCGCGGTAGTTATTATACAGGGATGGAAAGATAAAATCAAGTGCCGGAATGAAATGACGTCTGTATGCGTATCATTGTGCGTAGGGCGGGGTGCCCTCACCCCGCCGCAGGCTTCCGCAACAGACCGTAAACGGAGTGGCAGCAGCGGCGGTATGAGGGCATGCCGCCCTACATACTCTTACCCCTCCAGCTGCTCCTTATGATATTGCAGTGTGTACAGCTGGTAATATCTGCCGTGCTTCGCCAAAAGCTCCTGATGGTTCCCCTGCTCGAGGATCTTGCCGTGGGACAGCACAATAATGTTGTCCGCGTGCTGGATGGTGGACAGCCGGTGCGCGACAATCAGCATCGTGCCGACGGACCGCATCTTTTCCAGCGAATCCTGAATCAAAAGCTCGGTCTCGGTGTCAATATTCGCCGTGGCTTCGTCCAAAATCATAACGCTTGGCTTGTGGATGATCGTCCGCGCAAAGCTCAGCAGCTGGCGCTGCCCGGCGGAGAAGTTGTTCCCGCGCTCGCGGACCTCCTCGTCCAGACCGTGGTCCAGCTTGTCAATGAACTTGTCGGCGTTGACATAGCGGCAGACCTGTAGGATCTCCTCGTCGGAGATGCCCTCCTCCCGCAGGACGATGTTGCTGCGGATCGTGCCCGAGAAAAGGAACACGTCCTGCAGCATCTGCCCGAAGTGACGGCGCAGCGACGAAATTTTGATTTTGCGGATGTCGATGCCGTCAATCAGGATCTCGCCCTTCTGGAACTCGTAGTTGCGGCAGATCAGCGAGAGAATCGTGCTCTTGCCCGAGCCCGTCGAGCCGACAAACGCCACGGTCTGGTGTGGGTCAATGTGGAAGGACACGCCCTGCAGCACCCACTCGCCCGGAAGATAGCTGAACCAGACGTCGCGGAACTCGATTTCGCCCTTTACCTCGTCCAGCTCGATGGCGTCGGGGGCGTCCACCATTTTGGGCGCAATGTCCATGATGGAGAACACCTTCTCCGACGAGGCCAGCGCCGACTGCAGCCAATTGAACTGCTCGGCCAGATTCTGGATGGGCGTGAAGAATTTGGAAATGTACATGTAGAACGTGACGATGGTGCCGCCCGTGATGGTCTGGCCCAGAAACGTTACGCCGTTCAGATGTCCCATGCCGCCGAGATAAAAAAGACACAGGATCGAGCAGATATACAGCATGTAGACCAGAGGACGAAACACGCCGAACACAAAGATCTGCTCCCGGTTCGCGCGGGCGAGGCGCTGGCTTTTCTCGCGGAACTCCGCCATCTTCTCGTCCTCGCGGCCAAAGATCTGCGTGACCTTGATGCCGGACAGATTCTCCGACAGGTAGGTGTTGATGTCGGTGGTCGCGTCCTTGACCTTGCGGTAGGCCCGGCGGGAGAACTTGCGGAAGATGACCGTAAAAATCACGATGAACGGCACAAAGCAGAGCACCATCAGCGTCAGCTCATAGTTGAGCGCCAGCATGGCGACCAGAATGCCGAGGATGACAAAGATGTTCTTGGTCAGCGTGACCAGCAGGTTCGTGAACATCATCGAGATAGCGTTCGTATCGTTCGTCACGCGGGTGACGAGCTTGCCGACGGGAATCTCGTTCAGCTGCTCGTGGGACAGCGACTCAATGTGGGTGAATAGGTCCTCGCGCAGGTCGGAGATGATGCGCTGGCCGACGCGCTGCAGAATGACGGCCTGGAAGTAGGTGCTGGCCATCGAGAAAACGAGCACGCCCGCATAGACGGCGACGCCCGCGAACAGCCGCGGCAGCTCGAATTCGCCTGAAACCAGCTCCTCCAGTGCGCCGACGATCAGCGGCGAGATGATGTCATAGGCAATGGAGAACAGCATTAAAAACAGCACAACGACGAATTTCGCCAGGTACGGCTTGGCGTACCCGGCCAGGCGGCGCAGAATCTCGCCGTCGTTCATCGTGCGCTCAAAGCCCATCGTCTCCTTTTTGTCCTTGACGAGGGCGTAGGCCAGCACCAGCAGCGCCGTGACGACACCGATGACTGCGCCTACCAGCAACAGCGGATTTACGTTAGCCATGGCTGCCGCCTCCTTCCTCGTCCTCGAGCTTCTGCAGATCGACCATGCGGCGGTATTCGGCGCAGCTGCGATACAATTCATCGTGCGGGCCGACGGCCTCTACCCTGCCGTCCTCGATAAAGACGATCTTGTCCAGCTGCTCCACCGTCGAAATGCGGTGGGCAATCAGCAGCGTCGTCTTGCCCGCGCGGCTGGTCTTGAGGTTGTCGAGGATGATTTTCTCGGTGCGGGTATCGACAGCCGAGACAGAGTCGTCCAGAATCAGGATCGGCGCGTTTTTCAGCAGGGCACGCGCAATCGAGATGCGCTGCTTCTGTCCGCCGGAGACGGTCACGCCGCGCTCACCGAGTACGGTCTCGTAGCCGTCCTTGAAGTCCACGATGTTGTCCCGCACATCGGCCAGCGCGGCGGCGCGGTCAATGTCGGCCTGGCTGGCGTCGTCCACGCCGAAGCCGATGTTGTGGGCAATCGTGTCCGAGAACAGGAAGTTGTCCTGCGGCACGTAGGCGCAGGCGTCGCGCACCGAATGGATGGATACGGCGTTCACGTCCTGCCCGTCCACAAACAGCGTGCCGTCGGGCACATTGTAGGTGCGCAGCAAAAGGTCCACCAGCGCGGTCTTGCCTGCGCCGGTCTTGCCGACGATGCCGACGCTCTCGCCGGGCTTGATGGTGAACGATACGTCCTTCAGCACGTCGTACTCGCCGTCTGGGTAGCGGAACGTCAGATGGCGGAACTCAATGCCGCCGTGCGGGTCGCGCAGGTCGGCGACGCCGTCGCGGTCCGCCACGTCGATGGGCGCATCCAGAAGCTCGGTAATGCGGTTCAGCGATGCCTTGCCGCGGGAGGTCTTTTCTATCAGCATCGAGATGGCCATGATGGGCCAGACGATGGCCTCAAAGTAGCCGATGTACTCCACAAGCTGACCTGCGTTGAACTGCCCGCGCCAGACGAGCCAGCCGCCGTAGCCCAAAATCACGCAGATGACCGACTCGACGAACAGCGTGACCAGCACCTCGAGCAGTGTTGCAATCTTGGTGTAGGCGACGTTGACCTCCTCGTTCTCCTTGTTGAGCCGGCGGAAGGCAATCAGCTCCTTGAACTCTTTCACAAACGCCTTGATGACCGCAATGCCGGAAAAGTTCTCCTGCGCAAAGTCGGACAGGTCGGAGAACGCCTGCTGGCGCTCCTCCCACCGTCTGGTCATGACTTGGCTCATGACGGTGCCGAGTACGAACATGACCGCCGCCGGGATCAGCGCCAGAAGTGTTAATTTACAGTCCATCCGCCACATCTTGACCAGCGCCATAATGCCCAGCACGGCGGCGTCAAAGAACATCAAAATGCCGTCGCCGAAGCACTCCTGAATGGTGTCGAGGTCGTTGGTGTAGAGGCTCATCAGGTTGCCGACCTTGTTGACCTGATAGTACTGCTGGGACAGGCGGCGGCTGTGGTCAAACATCCGCTCCCGCAAATCGGCGGCCACGCTGACCGCTGACCCGAAGAAACAGACGCGCCACAGGAACCGCCCGATGACCATGAGCACGACGATCCAAATCATTGGCAGGCAGATGTGCTGAAACAGCACCTCCCTGGTAAAGGGCAGCGTCTGGCCGTCCACGACCACCTGCCCCAGATTTACGCCGTTGATGACCAGCCGGTACAGCTCCGGGATGAGCAGCTGAATGTAGTCCACCGTCAGCAGCGACAGAATGCCCAGCAGCAGCACCGGCGCGTGCTTGAGATAGTATCGGTTGATCGCTTTGCCGAAAATCACGGCAATCCTCCCTCCTTTTCCTATTCCTGCTTTGCACAAAGTACGACAAAATGCCGTAAAATATAAGTATATCGTACCAGCGCAGGTTCGTCAATGGGGACACAAAAAAGCGACCAGCCATAAAGCTGATCGTATTCCCTTTACTGTGCAGGCTTTTCCAAAATCAGGATATTTTCCCGCAACTGATATTTATGGGATGTGGAATTTTTCATTTGCCATAAAACAACCTCGGCATTGACATAGCCAAGGCGTTCACCGACGATGCGCAACAATTCGGCTGTTTGGATATGCACCATTTTAAATGCGTGAGAATCACTTACCAGCAGGGAAATTTTCCCGCCGGGACGCAGAACACGATAGCATTCGCGCAGCGTGGCGGCCATGCCGCCGAAGTATTCCCAAATCAGCTTTGTGTACAGCTTCTCAAAGCCGCTGGTTGCGCCGTCGCTTTTTAGGCGGGCATCAATCAAATCAGTGATTTGTCGGATTTCAGCAATGTCCTCAACCAATGCCCGCTCGTGATCCTCCTTGTAGATGTTGGTGGTAGAGCCGCGAATCATACGTTTTTTGATTGTGCGGAAGGAGGCAAGGTCAGTAGCATAGCCTTGGAAAATCAGTTCCAGCTTAGAGTGTTTTGTGTATTCGTGATCGCCGGGATAGGGCGGCGAAGTAATCATAAGGGATATGCTGTTTTCTGCGACATAATCGGTCAGAGAGCGGCTGTCGCCCAACAATGTCGTAGCAAGTGTTCGACGCTGCACGTCCGTCACGCTACGCAGATCGGTAAGCATCATATTTACCTTGTCGCGGAAAGCTTGTAGTACATCGGCATCTTCCTTCGGCTTGCCGATGCCGAACCCTGGACCATACTTTACGTTAGATACGGGGACAAGAATAGACGAAATAGCGAACAAAAATAAGTCTCGCTCGGCACCTTCGGTCTGCGCCTTTACGGCGGCTTTCAACAGCTTGATTTTTACCAGTGGTTTGTCAGAAATATAGCGGCAATCCAGTGCTGCTGGGCGGTCAGTATTGGCAAGGGCGGCCAGGTGATCCCTGTCGTCCCAGTCAATACCAGCTGCCGCAGCGAGATAAGTGGCAATGATATGCTGCTTTGCTGCTTCGATGGCGTCACAATTAACATTCCAGTTCAGCTTTTGCTGTGCGGCGAAAACCATAAAGTTATTAGCATCAATACCATAGGACGGAATGCCTTTCAGTTTGCAGACAAGCTGCGTTGTGCCGGAACCGTTGAATGGATCAAGCACAATGTTTCCGTCTCCAGCACGAATCCCTTCCCGCTGTAGCATATATTCCGGGAAGACTGGCGTATAACCCAGTACGAAATTGTACCAGTCATGAAACGGGTAGCCGTTTGCCATGCAGGAACGCCCCTCAAACGTGCCGATCAGAGGCTCTGCCGGATACGCTTGAAGAAGATGCTCGCATACTTTACAGCTGCTTCTTGTTGGGGGATGGTAACTGAATGCCATCAAATACTACCTCACATTTTTACTTTTTCTGCCATGCGGCCAGCGGTGAATCAAGGCGGACACGGACAATCTCTATGATATTGAACATGGCGGCGTCTTTATTCCTTTTGGCGTCGTACAGCGGATTATGATCCAATACAGCCAGTAGCATACCGGTAGGTTCCATTTTAGCAGCGATAGGACGTACAACCAGGTTGAAATCATTGCGCTTATATTTCGTGATAAACGTTTGATACTGACCGTACAGTTGGACAAGATTGATGTCGTCAGAAGTGCTGATCGCTTTGGCCTCCAAAGGATACACATAGATGTTGCGGGAAGTCTCCGCGACATAGTAGCCGTCGATTTCGTTAGGCTGCCATTTCATGGGAGACTGCACGCGCTGGACAGTCTGTCCGAGTATCTGCGAAAGAATATCACAGTAGTCAATGACACTGAACAGCGATGCCTCGTCGTTGGAAATAAATTTCTGAACAAGGAGGGGAACCTTGTTCACTATCGTGACTTCACGGTCAGGTATTCCCCATTCAAGCCAATCCTGAATGGGAATGGTCTGGCCGTTGGCATCAAATCCGCGGTAAACAAATGTACCGCAATAATTATCACCGCTTTGTCCACCCGGGACGGGACCTGTTTTTTTGCGCAAATCGTAGCCGTATTGGATTACGTGCGCAGGTAGGCGCTGTGCAATGGTGTTTCTCTTCCGCGTCAGGTCAAGCACAAAATTTGACCGCGAAGTGGGCGTAGTGCCGCCGGTGGCACGAATCCCCTCACCGACTTCCCGTAAGGTGAAATCAATATCTTCCCCAATATGCTGCGTGCCACAATTGGTTTTCATGTCAAACAGATATGCGAGAACAGCGTGCTTATTGTAGTTTTTCTTTGCCATAGTGAGCCTCCCGGTGGCCGGGCATACAATAGTATGCCATATTTGTTACTTATAGTCAACTTCTTTTTCGAAGTCGAAGAAGTCCCTCATGGAAATATCCAAGGCAATTGCAACTTTTTCCAGGCTTAGCAGTGTAGCGTTGCGCTTTCCGGTTTCGATACCTGCCAGGTATGTCCAATCAATACCAGCCTTTAGGGCAAGTTTCTCTTGGGAAAGGCCGCGCTGCTTGCGCAGTGCGCGAATCCGATTTCCAACCTGTTCTGTAATCATAACGACATCCTCCGTTGCATTTCAGCATACCGGATTGTAGCCTATGATTCAACGGACTATAAGTAACAAACTTCATGGAGAAAACAAAGTTTGACAAAGATTATTTTATCAACTGCGGCACTGTGTAACGTATCAGCTCATAGGAGAAGGCTACATTAAAAGAATCCGCGGCGGCACGACTTAGAGGGGGACGGGGGCACAGCACGCCCGGCCATGCGGCAGTCGTTCAGCTCCCGGGTCGATGACGAGCATCGACCCCTACATGCAGAAGCGGATGCTTGCATCCGCGGAAACAAAAGAAAAGCCCCTTGCCGAACGTATCGGCAAGGGGCTTTCTCTGGTGCGCGGTACAGGACTCGAACCTGTGACCTCCTGCACGTCAAGCAGATGCTCTACCAGCTGAGCTAACCGCGCATATACGTCACTGCGTTTCAGCGACGTATGTTATTATAGCATACTGCTTTGCGGAATGCAAGCCCTTTTTGCAAAAAAATCAGTCCAGAATCCGCCCGTCGGTGGAAATCGTTACGACCTGCCACGGAATGAACTTGCCGGACGCCTGCAAGGCGCGCTTGGCGGCATTTTCCAGCCCGCCGCAGCAGGGCACCTCCATGCGCACAACAGTGACCTCTTGAATGTCGTTGCTGCGGATGATGGCGGTCAGTTTCTCACTGTAATCGACGTCGTCCAGCTTGGGGCAGCCCACCAGCGTGATGTGTCCCTTAATGAACCGCTCGTGGAAAGCGGCGTAAGCGTAGGCGGTGCAGTCGGCGGCGATCAGCAGCCGCGCCCCGTCAAAATACGGGGCGTTTACCGGCACCAGCTTGATCTGCACCGGCCACTGGGAAAGGCGGCTCGTCTGCTGGGCTTGCGGCGTTTCCACGGCGGGCACGTCCTGGCGCTGAATATTCCGGGACTGGCTGCCGGGGCAGCCAAAGGGCAGGGCCATGCCCTCTTTCCGCATTTTCCGCTGCTTATTTTCCATGACGGCCTGCTCGTCATAGGCCGCCGCCTCCCGCTCCACAAAGGTGATGGCCCCGGTGGGGCAGGTGGGCAGGCAGTCGCCCAAACCGTCGCAGTAGTCGTCCCGCATGAGCTGCGCCTTGCCGTCCACCATGGCGATGGCGCCCTCGTGACAGGCGGCGGCGCAGGCGCCGCAGCCGTTGCATTTATCCTGATCGATTTCAATGATCCGTCGTTTCATGTTCGATTCTCTTGTTGCTTTTGTGCGTTCATTGTACTATACTAAAAGCAACAAGTCGGTTGAATTTTCAACGAAAGAGAACTTTTTATGAAAGAATTTCTTCCGGTACTTCATACGGCGGCGCTTTTCTCCGGCATTTCCGACGATGAGCTTGCCGTCATGCTCTCCTGCCTTGGGGCGAGGATCAACACCTTCCCCAAAGGCACACGCCTGCTCCGCGCCGGGGAGCAGGTGGAGGAGGTGGGTCTTGTGTTGGAGGGCAGCGCCCTCATTATGCAGGAGGATATCTGGGGAAACCGCAACATCCTCTCCAAGACCGGGCCGGGGCAGACCTTCGCGGATGTGTTTGCCTGCGCGCCGGGAGCGGTGCTGAACGTGAGCGTGGAGGCGGAGAGCACGATGACGGTGATGTTTCTACACATAAGGCGCGTTTTGAGCGTGTGCCCCTCCGCCTGCTCCCACCATAGCCGGTTCATCCGCAATCTGCTGGGCGAGTTAGCGGAGAAGAACCTGCGGCTCAACGAAAAGCTCACCCACATGGGCCAGCGCACAACGCGTGCAAAGCTGATGTCCTATTTTTCCGCCGAGGCCCTGCGGCGCGGGGTCTATGAGTTCGACATTCCGTTTTCAAGGCAGCAGCTTGCGGATTACCTCGGTGTGGAGCGCAGTGGGCTGTCCGTGGAGCTTGGAAAAATGCGGGATGAGGGCCTGCTCGACTTTCACAAAAGCCATTTCCTTCTCAAAACGCCGGAGGCTGACCGTCCCTTTCCTTCTGCGCGTTAAGAAGCCCCCTTTGGGCGTATTAGCAAGTGCGGATAACCCCGTCAGCCACGGAGCGTCGGGGTTTTGCAGATGGAAGAAGCGGCTACGGTCTGTAGAGATCGGCAGGACAGCGTCAGCTCGTACAATCTGATTTGATCATACCCACAGCCGCTTTGGCTGTGGGTATTTTCTGTTTGAACTCCAAAAGCTTTGCAGAGCTCAAGGAGCCCAATCGTACAACCGGAGCAGCGCCGCGCCGATTTTCTCAAATTATGTGACGCCATCACAGTAAAACCGCTTGTCACGCGGTATACTACGCATAAAAACACAGCCGCAGAGTACATCTGTGGCTGTGTTTTGTGTTCAGTTGCTCACTGTTGC
>ERZ772879.2703-NODE-2703-length-10276-cov-2.994130_pt1 | contig 10276 bp, 13 predicted proteins | sample MGYA00580582_ERZ772879 | MGnify/ENA primary metagenome ERZ772879 (study PRJEB29015, sample SAMEA2737682) | human gut metagenome | biome: human gut; feature: human-associated habitat; material: faeces | place: China | collected 2012 ... | reverse complement strand
GAATGAGATTGTAATTCTGACTGCCACATCCGGGGATACAGGAAAAGCTGCTATGGCAGGATTCGCGGATGTAGAAGGAACAAGGATTATCGTATTTTATCCAAAGAATGGTGTTAGCAAAGTACAGGAACTCCAGATGAGAACCCAGAAAGGGGCAAATGTAGATGTAGTTGCAATTCATGGAAACTTTGATAATGCCCAGAGTGGAGTAAAGCAGATGTTCGAAGATCAGGAACTTGCAAAAGAACTGGCTGATAAGGGATACCAGTTCTCATCAGCAAACTCCATCAATATCGGACGTCTTGTACCACAGGTCGCTTATTATGTATATGCATATACAAAACTGCTTGCAAATGGAGAGATTAAAGACGGCGAGAAGATTAATGTAGTCGTACCGACTGGTAACTTTGGAAATATTCTGGCAGCATACTATGCAAAGAATCTGGGTGTGCCAATCGCAAAATTAATCTGCGCTTCTAATGATAATAAAGTATTGTATGATTTCTTCCAGACAGGAACGTATGATAAGAACCGTGAGTTTGTATTAACGACATCACCTTCCATGGATATTCTGATTTCCAGCAACCTGGAGCGTCTGATCTATCTCATCTGTGGTGAAGATTCAAAGAAGACAAAAGAGCTGATGGAAGAGCTTAAGACAACCGGAAAGTATACAATTACACTGGAAATGAAAGAAAAACTAGCTGATTTTGCTGCCGGATATTCTACAGAAGAAGAGACGGCAGAAAGTATTCATGATACCTATCAGAAGACAGGATATGTCATGGATACACATACAGCAGTTGCAGCTCATGTATGCGGACAGTATCGTGCTAAGAGTGGTGATCAGACAAAATGTGTCATTGCATCTACAGCAAGCCCATACAAATTCGTAAAGAGTGTGATGAGTGCTATCGATGCAGAGAATGCAAATGCAGATGAATTTGATCTTCTTCCAAAACTGCAGGAAGTATCCGGTGTTCCGATGCCACAGGCAATTAAAGATATTCTGGATGCAAAAGTACTTCATGATCTGGAATGTGATGCGGATAAGATGAAAGATACGGTCAAAGGAATACTTGGAGTATAATGTAAAAATGTCATGAATTTGCATGAAATAGTTTAAGTATTGTTTAGAATTTAATATCAGAGTATTTAAAGGGCCTCTTTAAAATGAAGACAAAGTAAAATGTCTTGGTTTTAAGGAGGTCTGTTATTATGAGAAAAAAGCAGAGAAAAATGTGAACAGTATAACAAAAAGTAAGTTTCAGATAATAAAAGAAAATCTTTGTACACTTCTTCTTATTGATAAAAAAGTTTCATCAGTTAGGTAAATAAAACCAGACCATTGACTTATACCTTGGAGGGGTATAACATGAGAACGTCAGAGAGAAGAATCTGATTAAGAGTGGAGAGTCAACTGTTAATTAGATTAGATGCTTCGTTGACAAATAGAAAATATAATCTGGTTAGAATTAATACAGGAGGCAGATAGAATTATGATAAAGACGGTATTAAAGGTAAATGGCATGATGTGCGGTATGTGTGAAGCACATATGAATGATCTGGTACGCAAGAATTTTAAAGTAAAGAAGGTCACATCTTCTGTCAAAGATGGTGAGACGGTTGTAATCAGTGAAGAAAATCTGGACATTCCATTTCTGAAAAAGGAAATCAAAGAGATTGGCTATGAACTGGTAGACGTCCATACAGAGCCATATGAGAAAAAAGGATTCTTTCATTTTGGAATGAAATAATCGTAAGAAACAAAAACAAGAGAATAGAGTATCTCGGAATAAAAGGTCGGAACACATGTCCCTGTGAAGTTTGAATGGATAACTTCGCAGGGATTTTTTTGATGCTGGGAAATTGCATTTCCTATTATACCAAAAAGCGTCATGCAGAAATCGTGCTTGTGGTAAGAAAATATTGCGAGAATCTTTAAGAAATATTTAGAATTGACTGCGTTTATTTTAAGAACCGGATGATAAGCTTGTTACTGTAAGGAAGAGGAGGTAATGAACAATGAAAATACTGATTACAACAGACTGGTACAGACCTGTGATAAATGGAGTTGTGACTTCCGTGTTAAATTTGACAGAGCAATTGGAAAAACGTGGCCATGAAGTAAAGGTTCTGACACTTTCCAGGAATTGTCATTCATATAAAGAGGAAAATGTGATCTATGCAGGATCGGTAGGTATGGGAAAGATATATCCACAGGCAAGGGTGAAGATTCCGGTTGTGGCGGGAGAATATATGGAAGAGTTGCTTGCATGGAAGCCGGATCTGATTCATTCCCAGTGTGAATTCTCGACTTTTTTTCTGGCAAAAAGAATTGCAGGAGAATTAGATATTCCAATCATTCACACATACCATACTGTATACGAGGATTACACACATTATTTCTCACCACAGAAAGCATGGGGCAGGAGCCTGGTACAGATGATGACAAGAAAATTATCAGATCAGGTGGATGCCATGATCGCACCAAGTGGAAAGATAGAACGGATTCTGGAAGGCTACCGGGTAAGTTGTCCGGTCAGTGTTGTACCGTCTGGAATCGATACAGAAAAATATAGAAGACGAATTGATGATGGAAGCAGAGAGGCGCTTCGGGAACGATATGGCATAAAAGAAGATGAGATTGTTTTCGTTTATGTTGGAAGAATAGCAAAAGAAAAGAACATTGAAGAGTTGCTTTGGTATCAAAAAAGTGTACAAAACAATATAAAACTTGTCTTAGTAGGAGACGGGCCATATAGAACTACACTGGAAGAAAAGGCAAAAGAGTATCAAGTAACAGATAGTGTAATCTTTACAGGAATGGTGTCGCCAGATGAAGTCGCCAGATATTATCAGATTGGAGATCTTTTCGTCAGTGCATCAACAAGCGAAACACAGGGTATGACATATGATGAGGCGCTGGCTGGTGGAGTACCGCTTTTATGTAGAAAAGATGACTGCCTGAAAGAGGTAGTTATGGAAGGAAAGAATGGCTGGCAGTATGAAAATGAGTCTATGTACCTTGAGTGTATACAGAAATGGAAGGAGTTCAGTGAAGATGAAAAGAGGAGAATGCGCAATACAGCAGTTCGGACAGCAGACCAGTTTTCCAAAGAGAGCTTTGCAAAGCGGGTGGAGAAGGTTTACCTGGCAGTGCTGGAAGAAAGAAAAAGACGGAATGTCTATGCAGCTTAATGATAGAAATCAAATGGCGAAAATATGGAATCTGGTCTCACTTGCCGGGTTATTGATTTGTTTAGCACTTGCATTCTGGGCATACAAAAATGGCATTCTGGATTCTGTGGATACATTACAGGCATTTATTGCTAAGTTCGGATATGGAGGAATGGCAATTTTTGTACTGATTCAGATTGTTCAGGTAGTCATTCCGATTCTTCCGGGAGGAATCAGCTGCCTGGGAGGAGTGATTTTCTTCGGGCCATGGCTTGGATTCGTATATAATTATATAGGAATCTGTATTGGCTCACTGGCTGCATTTGGAATATCCAGAATGATGGGACGCCCGGTTCTGCATAAGATGTTCTCAGAAAAACTAATTCACAAATATGACTCCTGGACAGAAAAAGACAGCCGGTTCTTAAAATTATTTACACTGGCAATCTTTTTTCCGGTAGCACCAGATGACTTCTTATGTTATCTGGCAGGAACGACGAAGATGACATGGAAGCAGTTCTCACTTGTCATTTTGCTTGGAAAACCATGTTCCATTGCACTTTACAGTCTGGGACTTACGACAGCATTTCGGATGATATTCTCAGTCTAATGTGTTATCGGTAGAAGGTAAAATGTTACATCTTGAAGAAAGATTAAGAATGGGGGATGAAATTATGAAGACATATATATACGAAGGTGGTTTTGGAATTGTTGCAAAAAGTGGTGTGGGCAGTGCAATCAAACACCAGAAGAATATGTTGAAGCAGGCAGATATTGAAGAAGCAAAAAGCTGGAAAGAGGCGGATATTGTACACATTAATACGGTATTTCCAGACTCCGTGCTGGCAGCCTGTCTGGCAAAAATGCAAGGTAAGAAAGTCGTCTATTATGGTCATTCAACGATGGAAGATTTCCGGAACTCTTTTATCGGTTCCAACCGTTTCGCACCTCTTTTTAAGAAATGGATTTGCTTCTGTTACGGTCTTGGAGATATTGTCATTACACCGACGGAGTATTCCAAAGGTCTTTTAGAAAGCTATGGAATCCAAAAGAAAATCTATGCTGTTTCCAATGGAGTAGATACGGAATTTTTTCAATCCAGAAATAAAGAGAAAGAAAAGCAGGAGCTTCATGAGAAATATAAAATTCCAATGAATCGTAAAGTGGTTGTATCAGCAGGGCATCTGATTCAGAGAAAAGGTATTCTGGATTTCCTAAAGCTGGCAAAGATGATGCCGGAAACAACCTTTATCTGGTTTGGAGGCGGAAATGACAGCCTGGTGACACAAGAAGTAAAAGAAGCAGTAAAAAAGAAAAGTGAAAATGTAATCTTTGCCGGATATGTGGAAGCAGAAGAACTACGGAACGCCTACTGCGGAGCCGACGCATTTGCATTCTTCAGCTATGAAGAGACGGAAGGGATAGTAGTGCTGGAGGCACTTGCCTGTGAAGTGCCGGTAGTCCTGCGGGATATTCCTGTATATAAAGGATGGATTCAAGATCAAATGCAGGCATATAAAGTACATAATCTGGAAGAATATAAGCATAATTTGATGCATATTTTCAAGGAAAAGCAAGAAGAATTAAAGGGGAATGCAAGAGAACTTGCAGAACAAAGAAGCATTCGAAGTGCTGGTGAAAGATTAAAAGTTGTCTATCGACTGTCTGGGGTGAATGTGCTACAATCAACTCATAGAGGTCTTCCACATAGAAGTGTGTGGAAGCAGGAAATATAACTAGGAAATATAACAAGGAAAGGAAGTATTTGTTATGTCAAAAGAAACTTTAGAGTATGTTGTAGCAAAAGCAAAAGAGCTGATTGCAGCACCGAGTTGTAGTGCAGAGGCAAAAGAAGCAGCCCAGGCGTGGATTGCAGCAGTGGGAACGGACAAGCAGGCAGAAGAGACAAAGAAATTCATCGCTGAGATGGAAGAAGATATTATTCCAATTGATGGACTCATCGCATTCGCAGAGTCCGATGCAGGAGCAAAAGTATTCGGCGGAGCGGAAAAAGCAAAAGGTGTAGCAGAGCATGGAAGAGAGATCAAGGCAGCAGGAGCAAAGTACTGTGACTGCCCGGCATGCGCAGCAGTAGAAGCAATCCTCAGTAAGAAAGAGGAATTGCTGGGATAAGCGAAGAGATATAAGAGTTATACCATATACTACGGTATAATGGAATCGTAAAGAAGAGACGATAAAAAGAAAGATATAGATGTTGTAGATTCGGAAATGAATTTGTAATGTCTATATCTTTTTTATTTTGCACATGTATTTATAAAAAGATACAGATTCGCAGTGATTATATAAGACAAAAAATGTCTTGTCATACATATAATAAGCTTGCAAATAAACAATTTAGTTTTATCTGAGATAGTTTGGGGAGGAGATGTCATGGAATTTGCGGTATTTTTGGATGTTGATGGAGTTTTGAACACGAGAACAACTGTTAAGTAAACACCATATGGTTATACTGGAATAGATGATGCCAGAGTCGAAATTCTTGCAATTGTGATAGAAAAATGTGGAGGAGGGGAAATTATATTGTCATCTGATTGGAAAAAATTAGATGAAAAACATGAAGATTACAAGTATTTGGTTTCAAAATTGAAACGATGTGGCTTAGGAATATCAGGATATACAGTTGACCATGAATTAAAAAGAGGAAAGGGCATAAAAGATTATCTTGAAGCTCATTCAGAAATAGATGAATTCGTGATTTTAGATGATATGACTTTTGACTTTGAAGTTTATAAAAAGTTATGGGAAAGATTATTGATTACTGAAGGAATAGAATGTGCAAAGTATGCATCGCGGATACCAGCAGTGGAAGCAATATTATTTTTAGACTATATCAAATTTTTTTTGTAAATAATGATAATACTAACTTGTATGCAAGGGATGATGATTTAGAAACTTTATGGTGTCGTGAGAAAAGAAACATATAGAATTTATGTGCGGTATATACATAAAATAAGAGGTATGATACCATATAGACAACATATTGCACAAAGGAGGAGAGGCGGTGAATGAGTTTCAGGAGAATCGAGAGATATATCGGTCTGCTTTGCGCGGAACATATATTATTATGACGTTAAAGTATTCTCAAAAACTCGATTTAAAAGAATTGAAAGTAGAGCAATCTCATGAAGGACCATTTCTTTCAGATGACTGAACGGATTTGTTAGTACAGAAGTGTAAAAGGGGAAATGGGTTCGTGAAACGGTTCATTTTGGAACAGAAAGTTGAGGATATTTGTTTTAAGAAAAAGGAAACAGAAAACACTGAGATAAAATATGCTGAAATAGAGAAAATGGAAAGAATTCCGGTTGAAGAAGTTCAATTATTTATATTTGACAATGGAATCGCATTATTTTCTATGTTACTTGTCTATGAAAATGTACAGACACCGTATATCTATGATTTTATTAATTCGGGCTATGTAAATGATCAGAAAGAAGACTTGCGTAAAAATGTGGTATCACTGGTCGAGAGCATACGCGTAAATGGCAGAGAAAATGTATTGTCATTGTATGTTGAATCTGAAGATATGGCAGTAAAGGAATCTTATGTATTTAATGCTGCATTTGTGACAAAGCGTTTCAGGGATTTGGAGACATTGGACAAGACTACTTTTAATGCTCATAAATTGATTGATTTGTCCAGAGAGTTTGAAGATGAATCGGAAACCGACATTGCTTATACATACGGTGCAAGAGATGTAGAACTAAATACATACCGCTGGGAGCATGCATTTCATCACAGTCAATTTCTTATGTATATGCTGTTGTAGAACTGCCAGAGTATAAAGAGAAAAAGAGACAGCTTATTCAAGAGGTAACAACGGATGACTTGTTATTGACGATTCTGGTTTTGTACTAGAAAAATACTTGCATGTTATTGAATGAGAAGATACAGGAGTCTATCAATGTGGGAATGAAGTATGATTCATTCAAGAAAATCATGCAGTTAAAACATGAGGCATTATTGTTCCGGGCTACTGGTACACTTGCACCGTCACAAGTTTCCAGATGGAATAATGTATGTGAGACTTACCGGAAACTCTTGGAGGTTAACGGAGTAAATGAAGCATTATCAGAGATTGAAGAGAAAATTGATTTTATCAAAAATGAACAGGAACGGCAGGCTTCCGAGATGCAGAACTATATTGCAACAATCATTGCGGTATTCGGATTGATATCCATTGTGGCAGCAGTGTTACAGATTGTAGACCTGATGCAGGGCGGATCCATGGGAATGATAACAGCAATGGCATGCTTATGTGTAGGCGTGGTACTGTTTAATGATTATGAAAAGACGATAGGGTGTAAAGAAAGATATGGAGTGACTAAAAAATGAATAATATGAATAACAAAAAATTATTTGTATATTGTATATCTAAAACAGATATAAATTATTTGAAGTATACAGAGAAATATAGTAAGTATAGAAGACAAAGTGAAAAATGCGGAAAAAAATTGCAAGATGCGGAAAGATTATTTAATGCCTATAAAGAAAATGTGGAAACTATAGATACAAAAATATTAAAACAATATTATAATTTGAAAGATGAGTTGTTTAATGAACAATTGAAGTTTTTAAATATAGAAGAGAAGAAAATTATTGAAGGCATGATGAACTTGTATGAAGATTATCAATATAATCAAAAATGGCATTGGGTAATAGGATATTATCTCTATTCTGTAATTAATTCAGTATATACGAATAGAAAAATAATTGATTGGGAACAAGAAATACATCCTTGGAGACCTAAAGGCAGAATATTAAATGATATATTAATGTATTTATGGTTGATAGAAATTTCAAAATTGGAAATACCAAAAGAAGTAGAGAGTAAAATTGATGAAATTGAAGGGATGAATTGTAAACATGCTGATATAGAGAAGGATAAGGAATTGATATCTACATTCAAAAATATAGATACTAGCAGGTTATGGAACGACTTATCTGATAAAGTAAATAAATATATGGAAGAAAGAAAAGATGGATAAATTGTATATTATAAAGAAATTAACAATGCAGATTCCTTCAAAATACCTTTTAAAACTCAATCGCTCATCGCACTCCTTGGAACTTTACCGCAAATCATCAGACAATTCTGTTTTTCATAATTATTATACAATCTGTGAGGATATTGATATGTCTGACTATCTGATGTATGAGAAAGAGAGGGAAAATCCTTACATTTGGGGAGGCGGTGAAACACTGACCCCGGAGGGAATCATTCAAATTGAAAAGGCATCAGAAAAGCATGAGGAATATATCAGCGGTCATCATCTAGAGCATGATAAAGTGAAGTTTTTTGGATATCTGGTTGTTTTTGAGGATTATTTTATTCACAGTAATTTATATGTGGATAAAGCTACGAAAGATACAGTTGAACAGGAAGAACCAATTAATAAAACGGACGAACATACATCTGGCTGTATTCGGGTTTCGCAGGAAGATTTGAACTGGCTTGTTGAAAATATTGAGGCGGGAACACCGATTGTCATGTAGTTTTTGCAGTGATACAGCTAAAACTAAACGATGGTTTTATTGAATGGAAAAAGTTAAAAAGCAGAAAGAAGGTGAGAATATGGCAAGATTTAAAGAGATGGAAGAAATGGGAGGAGAATGTATATGTTAGATGTTAAGATTCCAATATTTGATGCAGTGGGAACAGGGGAAAATATTACAAAGCTCAGAAAGCAGAAGCATTTATCTGTAAGGGAAATACAGGAAGTGTTTGGATTTGAAACACCGCAGGCGATTTATAAATGGCAGCATGGGTCAGCCATGCCGACAATTGAGAACCTTGCAATTTTAGCTGCGATATTTGAAGTGAAAGTGGATGATATTCTCGTATTTCATGAACAACAGGCCGCGTGAAATTGAATAAGAGATGAAAAGAAATAAAAAAACTATAAAAGAAATTAGAAAGTGAGAAAAAAATGATTTGGTTTACATCAGATATGCATCTCGGACATGAGAAGGCATTGGACTTCACATGTCGGCCATGGAATCAGATTGATGAAATGAATGAAGGAATTATTGCAAATATTAATGAAAAGGTGAAAGAAAATGACGAGTTATATATACTTGGGGATTATTCTTTTAAGATTACAGCTTTAGAGGCAGCAGCACTCAGAAAGAAAATCTATTGTAAAAAAGTTCATCTTGTGCCAGGAAATCATGACAAGGACTGGAATAACAAACTCGTACAAGGAACTTTTATTGTTGAACAGCCAATCACAGTATTGAAAATCGATGGAAGAAAGTATGTCCTTTCACATTTTCCAATGGCAGACTGGCAGTCTATGTCACATGAGTCAATTCATTTACATGGTCATATTCATAGTGAGGGGAGTCTTTATAATGAGATGAATCGTATGCAGGGATTATATCGTTATGATGTCGGAGCCGATGCAAATGGATATTCACCAGTCAGTATGGAAGAAATTTTGGCATGGTTTGACGGAGTGGAATGTCGGGGCAGAGTCAAGTGGAAGGACTGGGTAGATGAGACTGGAGATAAGAGAGTGCGGAGAAAGCTTGCGGGACTGTAAAGAGTTATGAAAGACTGATATTTCTTTCTGAACTACTATATTTTTGTATTATTTGTATTATTATGTATAATACAAAAGTTAATTTTTCCATATACTTATATAAAGGAGGTCTATTATGATTTTGAAATTAAATTTTGAAAGCGAGATTTCCCCTCATGAAGGCAGTTGGAATGGAACCCCAAGTCTTGATCGACATTCTTGTCGGTGCCAAGATTGGTGTTGTTTACCCCTTTGGAACTGATCACCGCGGTGATTTAGTTGTTACATCATACGCACTTAAGCAAGCTGGTCTACCATCAAGTATGGCCGGTGCTGTTGTGCAATTAGAAGACGTTGAAGAAACGGCACCTGGTAACTTCGTCTGGAAGTTCAACCCAGATGTGACGTTGATTCGTCCTTTTAAGGTCCACGGTACAATGGAATTGTTCGATGTCGATGATGACTTGATTCACGCTGAACCAACAAACTGGTTCAACGTTGAAAAGGAAAACGAAGGTCACGCCAAGATCGCTGACTGGATGGATAGCTAC
>ERZ772879.2701-NODE-2701-length-10292-cov-4.031161_pt1 | contig 10292 bp, 8 predicted proteins | sample MGYA00580582_ERZ772879 | MGnify/ENA primary metagenome ERZ772879 (study PRJEB29015, sample SAMEA2737682) | human gut metagenome | biome: human gut; feature: human-associated habitat; material: faeces | place: China | collected 2012 ... | reverse complement strand
GTATAAATGATTAACACAGAAAATCAGTAAAAAGCAGAATTGTATTCTGCTTTTTTTGTTACTCAATAGCAAGAGGACTTTTTCTTTTTTGTATAAACTATAGTATAATTAAGGTGGTATGCACTTTCAAAGATTAAATAAAATAGTAATCTTTGAAGCTTAGTAATATTAGTAATTATCAGATACTAATTGATATTTTGTTAAACAAAATGGATGGAAAAATGAATAATTTAATCTCAGTGGTTGTGACTTGTTACAATCATGAAAAGTATATTGAGCAGTGTCTGCGAAGTGTTTTTAATCAGACCTATACTAATATCGAATTAATCGTTTTGGATGATGGTTCGACGGATAGTTCAACTCAAATTATCCAAGAGGTTTTGAAGGAATCACCTTTTGAGACAAGATTTGAAACTCATGAAAATCTTGGGGTAGTAAAGAATCGAAATTTAGGACTCGAGCTTATTAGAGGTGACTATTTGCTATTTGTAGATAGTGATAACTACCTCGATGCGGATTATGTGGAACAGTTGTATAGTAAGTTGACGGAAACAAATGCTGACATCGTGTACTGTGATCTTTTTAACCCAGAAAAAGAAGAGTTCTATCTCAAAAGCCGTGAATTTGACTTAGCTGCTTTCCTAAATGCTAGTTTTATTGATAATTGTTCTTTGATTCATAGAAGTATTATTGGAAATACTCGTTATGATGAGAAGTTAAATCGTAAAAAGCTTGAAGATTATGACTTTTTATTGAACTTGATTATTAATAACAGTGCTAAAGCGGTATATCAACCAAGCACTAAGCTTAATTATCGTGTCTTTGAAACAGGGTCAATTTCTGGACGTGACTCCGTTCGCTACCATTATGAAATCTATCTTGACATTCTTGAGAAGTATCTTGATAAGCTTCCTCATGAAGTTTACAAGGCAGTTTGTGATAACCTCATGGTTTTGGAAGAGAGGTTGGATAGCTTGCTTAAACATCACGATGAAGTGACAGACTATGTTAATCGCTTGAAAAAAGAACGTGATCAACTTGAACGAAGAAAGTATACACAATCTAAGAGATTGAAGGATGCCCATAAAGAAATGGAGCTTATCCGAGGTTCACTGTCATATCGTTTAGGTAATGCCCTTATCACACCTATAAAGACAGTAGGAGTCATTGCTAAGAATCCAAAAGCTATTAAAAATTATTTGAGAGCTTTAAAAGTCAAAGTGATACAGCTACATCGTCGAATGACGCCACTTAAGGTTCGCCAGTTACGACGTCTCAGAAATAGTCAACGATCTGCCTTGTCATATAATGGTAAGAAAGCGTTGGTTTATGTTATTTTTGAGTCTGAAGCTCGTCTTCAAGAATACAAATTACGTTTCTTACAAGCCTTGGCTCCATTGGTAGATGATGTTATTGTAGTTGTCAATGGACAGCTTCACGATGATGATATTAATACCCTTGAGACTTACGTTAGGGTTTTGACTCGTGATAACAAGGGATATGATACTGCGGCCTTTAGAGAAGGAATCTTTGCCTTTGGTAAAGATAAGCTTAAAGATTACGACCAGCTCCTCTTGGTGAATGATACTAATATTGGTCCGATGAGAGATTTGTCTCAAGTATTCCATGAAATGGCTGATAAGCAACTAGATTTCTGGGGGATTTCCTTTGGAGAAGAACAAGAGGATGTTACTAAAGAGAATCCTTACGGTTACATTCCTAAGCATCTTCAGTCTTATTTCCTAGTTATTGAAAAGCTCATGTTAAACGATGATGACTTTTATGAGTACTGGACACATTTGACGGATACAGACTCTCGTGATAAGGCTATTGGTCGACATGAGACACGTTTTACCAAGCATTTTGCCGATTTGGGTTATCGTTTCGATGCGGTCGTGCAAGAATACGAAGATTCTGCCATGTATATCCACCCGCTTAAGATGCTCAAAGCAGGTAGTCCTTTGGTAAAATATACGGCTCTGAAAAATTATGATGAAGATCAGTTCTTGTGGCAAGGTCTGGATCGTGATTCAGAAGTCCCTGACTTGTTGGACTTTGTTGCAGAAAAAACTGATTATCCAGTGTCAATTCTGGAAGATATTGTGAATAAATTTAAGGCTGTTCCACGTGATCAATATATTCTATTGATTGATGGGGTTGAAAATATTATTCCGCAATGTACCCGTTACCGTGTCTTGAACAAGGCAGAACAATTACGCAAGCATGGCTTTGCAGTCAAAGTTGTTAACCTATCTGATTTCCAATTATCGATGGCTCAAAATGCTAGTCACATCATCATCTACCGTTCCCCAATCTCACCTGAGCTTTTGCGTCTCTGTCATTTGGCTAAGGAATATGGAAAACCTGTTTTCTTTGATATTGATGATTTAGTCTTTGATACGGTTTATACAGATCAATTGAGTTATACGCAAGGGCTTAATTCGGTTGAAAAAGGAAACTATGATGCAGGTGTTCGAAATTATGGCTATATGTTAGAAAACTGTGATGGTGCCATTACTTCGACTAACCAGTTGCAGGAGGAGTTGTATAAGTACCAAAGTAAGGTTTTACTTAATCGTAACTTGGCTTCTGATGACTTAATCGCTATTAGTAGCCAATATATCAAAGATTACTCTCAAACATCTGACATTGTTAAGATTGGTTATTTCTCTGGTTCAATTAGTCACAATGAGAATTTCGAATTGATTAAACCTGCTATTAAACAACTGCTTACAAAATATAGCAATGTCCAATTACATATTGTCGGGATTCTGGATATTCCGCAAGATATGAAGCCCTTTGAAAATCAAATTGTAACTCATGATTATGTGGACTGGGATAAATTGCCTGCCTTGATTAGTGAGGTTGATATTAACCTAGCACCGCTTGTGGATTCTATCTTTAACCGTGCGAAATCAGAGATTAAATGGATTGAAGCTGCCTTGGTGAAGGTGCCAACAGTAGCAAGTAAGATAGGAGCTTTCTCAGATGCGGTTGTTGATGGTGAAACAGGATTGTTAGCTACTGATGACCAGTGGTTCGACAAGCTTGAAGCCTTGGTTTTATCTCCAGAATTAAGACAGAAAATTGCAGATGCTGCTTATCGGGCTGTTCTTGAAAACTGTACGTTAAGCAAGAAAGATGATATGGTGACTTATTTTGAACAGAATTAAACAGATAAAAGTTGAAAATTTATTTTTCATCTTAGCAACGATTTTTATTTTCTCATTTATGTTTGTATTTCCAATTAATCGTGTGCCAGACGAAACAAACCACGCGCGTATGACTTGGGAAACTTTCCATAAACCAACCGAAACATCTTTTAAGTGGATGGATGAGATACCAAGTAATGATAAGGTTAAACCAAAGGAATATAAACAACTTCTAGCACGCAAAATTGAAATGAAGAATGAGCCATTTAAATTTGGTATTAGTCTAAAAACGATTTCTTTTTTACCTCAATTAATTGGGATGACGATAGGAAGTTGGATTAGTCCCTCGGTTGGGATGATCATTTATATGGGGCGTATCTTTAATGCATTAGCTTATATACTTGGGTTATACTTTTTAATACGTTATTTTAAGTATGGAAAGACAGCCTTGATGTTTATATCACTATTACCAATTATGGTCCAACAAGCTTCATCTCTTTCTTATGATGTGATGAATTACTTGGAAGTGATGTTGGCTTTTGGTTTTATAACGAATCTCGCCTATTCGAAACGATTTACCAATCGTAATTTTGTTCAAGTGATAGGTCTTGCGATTTTGCTTCTAGCAACAAAACCAAATAATATTTTGTTAATAGGTTTGATACCTTTTGTATCATTTGAATTTAAGGGTGTATTAAAAGTTTTAAATAGACCGTTTAAGTCATTAAAGATTATAGTTTCTAGATATAAGTTTGTCTTTTATCTTTTACTACTTATAACAATAGGTTTCATTTTACAATTTTTAATGAGAAATGAAGGTGGTCTCGTCCATTATATTCATGTCCTTTTAAATTTAACTTTAATTTTCCATCTTTTATTTCATATTTTTTTTCACTATTAATTAAATCAATAATATTTTTTTGTATAGAAACGTCTAATGCTGAAGTTGATTCATCAAGTATTAATAACTCTGGGTTTAAAACTAATGCTCTTGCTATTCCTATACGTTGACGTTGACCACCACTCATATTATGAGGATATCTATCCATAAATTCTGCAGGTAATTCAACCATCTCTAAATATTTTTTAGCTACTTCTTCTTTTTCGCCTTTTTTGATTAATCCAAAATTTAAAAGTGGCTCACATATAATATCTTTCACTTTCATCTTAGGATTAAATGCTGTTGTTGGATCTTGGAAAACCATTTGTATATTACGTCTATGTTGGCGCAGTTTTTCACCTTTTAATTTTGTAATATCTTCTCCGTGGTAAAGTATTTGGCCTGATGTAGGCTTTTCTAATTGCATTACAATTTTCATTAGTGTACTTTTTCCGCATCCACTTTCACCTATAATACCTAATGTTTTTCCTTTTTCAAAGCAAAGTGATACTTTATTACATGCTGTCATTTTGCCATTCTTTCCAACTGGAAATTCTTTTACAATATTATCAATTTCTAATACAGTATCTTTAGTTTTAAGCATGACGTTCCTCCCTCCATGTTGGAACAGATGCTAATAATCGTTTTGTATAATCACTTTTCGGATTATTTAAGATTTCGTCTCTATTTCCTCTATCTACAACTTCTCCATCTTTCATTACAATTATTTTATCAGCCATATATAATGCGACTGCTAAATTATGTGTAACTATCATAATAGATGTGTCATATTTGTCTCTAAGTTCCATCATTTCTTTTACAATTTGTGATTGTGTTGTTACATCAAGTGCACTTGTCGGTTCATCTGCTATTAATAGTTTTGGTTGGAAAGTCATAGCCATTGCAATCCCAACTCTTTGACGTTGACCACCACTTAATTGGAACGGATATTTTCTCATTATATCTTTTGCTTGCGGTAATCTCATTCTATCAAGCATTTCAATAGCTTTTTCTTTTGCCTTATCTTTAGGCATATTTTCATGAACTCTAATATACTCTACAAATTGACTTCCTATTCTTCTATTAGGATTAATCATTGAACCACAATCTTGGAAAATCATAGACATCTTAGTTCCTCTGCATTGATTCCATTGTTTGTCTGTGTATTTTAGAAGGGAATCGCCTTCAAAGACGATATCCCCTTTTGTAACCTTACCTTGACCTGGAAGTAGACCTAATACTGATCTTATGACTGTTGTTTTTCCACTCCCACTTTCTCCAACTATAGCCACTATTTCACCAGAACTAATCTCTAAATTAAAATCTTCAATTGTGGGTTTATTGTTTCCATATTGAACTGTTATATTATCTATTTTTAACATAAGACCATCATCTCCTCCAGATTTTAAATTATTCAGCTGGTTTTATAGCTGTACTTATCCAATAATAGTCAGCTGTATAAACGTTAGCTCCTTCAACTGCTTTTGTACTGCAGATGTTTCCTTTATAGTAACCATGTATTAAAGCAGCACCATCATCAACTAATATTTGTTGCATTTCTTGTACTAATTCTTTTATTTTATCTTGATCAGTTTCAACTAATAATTCTTCATATAATTTATCGTATTTTTCATTTTTATATGAACAGTAGTTAGCTTTTGATTTACTATACCAGTTTTCCATGTATCCAATTGGATCCCCAACTTGAACTGTTAACCAGTTAGTTGATAATAAATCATATTCACCTGCAGTAAGTTTGTTCCATTCAGTATCTGCATCAGTTTCTTGTACGTTAACTTTTATTCCGATTTTTTCTATATTAGCAGCAGTACCTTCAGAGAATTCTTTTAAGCATCTACTATCATAAGTTAAGAATGATAATTCTATATTTTTTCCGTCTCCATCAAATTCTCTATATCCGTCTCCATCAGAGTCAACTATACCAGCATCATCTAATATTTTTTTAGCTTTTTCTACATCATATGGAGTAGCATCTTTTAATTTATCATATCCATAATCTAAACTTGATGGTAATACAGATATACCTGCTTCATACATTCCACCAACTGTAGTATTACATAATGTTTCATCATCTACAGACATAAGAACTGCTTTTCTTAAATCATCATTAGCAAGAGCTCTGTCTTTGTCTTGATTTATGTATGCGAAACCTGTTCTACCACCAACAACTTCTGATACATTGTATTTGTCAGATTTTTTTACATTTTCTAAGTCACTTATATTTGATACGTTTTCTATAACATCAACATCACCATTTTCAAGAGCCATGTATTTAGAAGTAGCATCTTTTATAAATATAACATTTAATTTTTCGTATGGTACGTCACCATTCCAGTAATGTTCATTAGCTTCCATTTCTATAGAAGTACCTTCATTTTTCTTAACAACAGCATATGGTCCAGTACCTATTGGTTGGTCTGCCATATCAGTATCTGCATCAACATCTACTATTACGAATAATGGATTTGCTAAAACAGCACTTAAATCTGCATATGCTTGGCTTGTTTTTATTGTTAAATTACCACTTTCATCGTCAGCTTCTATTGATTCATATTTTAAGAATTGAGATGGATGTGCAGTTCCTTTTCCGTCTTCTTCTTGTTTAAAAGTATATTCTATAGATTTTTTAACTGCTGATGGTGTTAATTCTTTACCATTTGAGAATTTTACTCCATCTCTTATATGGAATGTCCATTCAGTATTATCGTCATTTGATTTAACTGAATCTGCTAGATAAGGTTGTGGTTGCATTTGTTGGTCAAATCTATATAAGCATTCCCCTATACCATATCTACTTACACACCAAGCTGCATTAACTATTGATGATGGGTCTAGCGAGTCTGAAAAGTTTGTACATCCAAAGTTTAATGTTTTACTATCTCCACCACCATTTGATGATCCATTTGATGACGAACTACATCCTGTAACCGCTCCTAATGTCATTGCTGCAATTAATGTTGCAACCATTACTTTTTTTATTCTTTTGAAAACTTTCATCAAAATACCTCCCTAATATTTTTCTTTTTATCTTTGATTAAGTTTAAATTATTAACTAACTTTAGTTTCGCTAGTTTCTTGTCTAACGTCTAATATATCTCTTAAATTGTCCCCTATAAGATTAAATACAATTACTACTATACATATTGCCAGCCCTGGGAATACCATTAACCATGGACAGTTTAATAAATAAGCACGTCCTTCATTTAACATAAGTCCCCATTCTGCTGCAGGTGATTGTGCCCCAAATCCTAAGAATGAAAGCCCTGCAAGTTCTAATATCATTGTTCCTATATCAGTTGTTGCTGTTATCACTAATGTAGGTAATATATTTGGTAAAAGATATTTAGTTATAATAGTTATTGTTTTACATCCTGTAACTCTTGCTGCATGGATATAATCTTCTTCACATATTTTTAAAACTAAACTTCTTGCTAATCTAGCATACTTTGTCCAACTTACAAGCATAATTGCTATTACTGCATTTTTTACACTTGCCCCCATAATACCAGCCATTGCAATAGCTAATACCATACCTGGGAATGAAATCATCATATCTGAAATTCTCATTATTACAGCATTTACAATTCCACCGAAATAGCCTGCCAAAATACCTGCTATAGTCCCAATTAAAAATATAAGTACTACTAATATTAAAGATGCACTTAAAGATATTCTTGTCCCATAAATTACACGAGATAAAACATCTCTTCCTAATTTATCTGTTCCAAATAAATGTTCTGAACTTGGAGCTTGGAAAGCATTACTTAATTCCGCATCATAAGGACTATATGGAGCTAAAACTGGAGCAAATATTGCTACAAGTGCTATAATTATTGCCATTACGATAAGTGCTGAAAATAATTTATTCTTCTTTATAAATGTTTTAATATTTTTCATCACTAACCTCTCTCCCTTACTTTTGGATCTACTAAAGTATACGAAAGATCCACTATTAGATTTATAATCATATAAATAAGTGCTATCCAAAGTACATAAGCTTGAATTACTGGATAATCATAAGCAGTAATTGATGTAACTGCTAAATTTCCAAGCCCTGGATAAGAGAATATAACTTCTACAACCGCTGTACCACCTAATAATGAACCCAAAGATAAACCTAGTAATGTTATTAATGGTAATAAAGAGTTTGGAAATACATGTCTTAAAAGTATTTTTCCATAACTTAAACCTCTAGCTTTTGCACCTATAACATAATCTTTATTTAATTCTTCTAATACTGCTGTACGAACTTGTCTTGTATATTTAGCTGCCATTGCAAACGCTAAAGTTATTGCAGGTAAAATCATACTTTTTATTCCCCCACCTATCGAAACTACAGGTAAAAGACTTAGCTTTAATGCAACAAAATATAAAAGCATTAACCCAACCCAAAAGTTTGGTATAGAAACTCCCAAGAAAGTTATTCCCCTTACTAAATAATCTGCAAATTTATTTTGTTTAACTGCCGCTAATATACCACTTGGAACTGCAACTATTAACATTATTATTAAAGATAAAAACGCAAGTTTTAAAGTTGGAATCAATCTATCCATCAAAATTCCTATAACGGGTTTACCTGATGAGTATGATGTTCCGAAATCTCCGTGAAGACATGAAGTTAACCAGTCAAAATATTGTACTATGAATGGTTTATTTAGACCCATCGCTTCTCTAGTTTGATTCATCACTTCTTCACTTGGTATTACACCACTTGAAGAGTACATTGCTCTAACGGGGTCCCCAGGTGCCATATATATTAATGCAAAAGTTATAAAACTTATACCTATTAATACAATCACCATTTGAATTAATCTTCTTGCTATTTGCTTACTATTCAAAATACCTCCTCCTTAAAACAATAATATATATGTATTATTATTTAGTTATTTTATATTAAAATCTTTTTATATCATCAAAATATAAAATAAGCGATTTTGCTAAATCTGATATCTCATCTTTTTTTCTTCTGATATATCCAAACGAAATGCTTTTTTCACAAGATGTTATCGGTATAGCTTTTATTCCCAATTCATGGTATTGATTTTTAACAAAGCTACTTCCAATACATCCATATTCAGTATTTTTTATTAACTGAGTTAAAAAACTATCACTATTTGTATATGATATAGACATATTTTCTCCGTTATATATAACATCTTCTTTTATATGTCCCAAATGATTATATAATGAGAATTGTTTTTCGTTATATTGAATTAGTTTTATGTCTTTTAATGCAGTTTCGTTTACTGATTTTTTTCTATATAACGGACTATTTTTTCCCACAAATAAATATAACGGCGCTTTTGTTAGCTCATGATATTCTAATCCTTTTGATTTAATCTGTTGTCTAAATGCTGACATACTTCTCTTTGAAATATAAACAAAACCAAGTTCTGATTTTCTAGCATGAACTCTTCTAATTACATTTTGTACATTTGTTTCAAAGAAATCTAGCTGCATGTCTTTCTCTTGTTTATTAGCATTGTAAAATTGAGATAAATAATAAGACAATGTGTTACTAGGAACACTAGATATAGATAAGGTTTCTATTTCTTGACCTTTCTTAAATTCATTTATCATATTTATATTTTTTAACACTTCAATAGCGTATGCATAAATACGTTCTCCCTGTGGTGTAATAATTACTCCACTTCTAGTACGATTTAATAAAGTCATGTTTAATTCATCTTCTAATGATTTAACTATTTTACTTACGTTTGGTTGAGTAGTGATTAACGCCTCTGCTGCTGAATGGAAACTCCCCATATCAACACTTACTACAAAATACTGCAATTGCTTTACATCCATATAATTAACCCCATTATCATTTTATTTACTATCTACTAATTTATTTTTTAATATCCCTAAAATTAAAAAACACACTTTGAGTGTGCATAAATAAAGACCCTAAAAATATCTTTTCAGAACACACCTATACACCGTAGAATAGTTCTCTATTTTTATTATAAAAGCAGGTCTCCTGGCTAAAAAGCATTGTTAGTTTTCCCTTCCCAGAAATTCATCCAGTGGTTTGAAAACCAACCCTTTATCACAGTGACGGGATCGCATTGGATTTGCACCAATTTCCCTGTTAGTCTATTAAATAGAACTTTTATAACTACTTATTTTTTCCTTTTTTACTATAACATAAAAATTCTTTAAAAGTGACATTTTTTTCATATTTTGTAATTCCATTCTATTATTAAATCTACCATTTTATACATTTTTTTACAATACCC
>ERZ772879.2700-NODE-2700-length-10296-cov-5.567913_pt1 | contig 10296 bp, 8 predicted proteins | sample MGYA00580582_ERZ772879 | MGnify/ENA primary metagenome ERZ772879 (study PRJEB29015, sample SAMEA2737682) | human gut metagenome | biome: human gut; feature: human-associated habitat; material: faeces | place: China | collected 2012 ... | reverse complement strand
CGTCTGACTCTTAATATTTTGACACTATGTTTCTCTCCAGAAAGATACGATTCACAACTATATCCGGCCGTTTCCATTCATCTGGACGTTGATTTAATCTTCGCTTTATCTTTACGCGTACAGAATGCTTCGATTACTTTTTTTACACGAAGATAATTTATTGATACTCTGCTCATATATGCCCATTTTCTTTGTAATACATACTTTCCTTGTGATACAATCATACTATCTTTTACTTTTTTAAGGTGGAATTCAACAAAAATGATTATTTTTACGAGCAAATTATTGTCTAACTACCTGATAATACAGACATACCTTGAAAATAAACGAACAAAACGAAAGCGAATTCCTACAAAAGCTTATGAACAAAGCGAATATAGGATGGTGGGAAGCTGACTTGAAAGCAGAGACTTACAAGTGTTCGGAACTTATCTCCCAACTACTCGGAATAGGAGAAGACGGGCTCATCAGTTTCGAAGATTTCAACAAGCGTATTCTAAAAGAAGATCAGGGATACGCAACTTTTCCGTCTTTTGACAAAGTACAACAGACTGTAGAAGAGGATTTTATCTTTAATGACGTGAATATTGAGTGACATACCGACCCCACAGCGTAAAAGGACGCCCTCATACTACGCTGCGGAGCCGGGTTTGTCGTCAGTGAAGCGGCGTCGTTTTCCGCGCCAGATAGTCCAGGATCCCCTGCGCCGCGTGACGGCCTTCCGCCATCGCCGTCACTACAAGGTCTGCGCCGCGCACGGCATCGCCGCCGGCAAAGATCTTCTCCTGACTGGTCTGATAACGGTAACGGCTCTCCACTCCGGCTTTAATACGCCCCTGGCTGTCCAGCGCCACCCCCGCCGCCTCCAGCCAGGGCATGCGGTGCGGGTGGAAGCCAAAGGCCATGATCACCGCATCTGCCGGCATAACAAACTCGCTGCCGGGGATCGGCGTCGGACGGCGTCTTCCCCCGGCGTCCGGAGCGCCCAGCTCGGTGCGCAAAAAGCGAACCCCGTTAACTCGCCCGTTCTCGTCCAGCTCAAGCGTCACCGGCTGGACGTTAAACTCAAAGAGCGCCCCCTCTTCGCGGGCGTTTTTGACCTCTTTTTTCGAGCCCGGCATGTTGGCTTCATCTCGCCGATAGGCGCAGGTCACCTGGCGGGCGCCGTGGCGCAGCGCGGTGCGCACGCAGTCCATCGCCGTATCGCCGCCGCCCAGCACCACCACGTTCAGCCCGGCGGTGTTGACATAAGGCTCTTGCGCCGATGCCGCCAGCCCCATCACCTGTTTGGTGTTGGCGATGAGGAACGGCAGCGCATCGTAGACCCCGGGGGCCTCTTCGTTCGGTAGCCCCGCCTTCATGGAGCGATAGGTTCCGGCGCCGACGAACACTGCGTCATAATCGGCCAGCAGTGTCGCCATGGAGATATCTTTCCCCACCTCGCAATTGAGCTCAAAGCGGATACCCATCTCGCTGAAGATCGCCCGCCGCCGGGCCAATAGCGATTTATCCAGCTTGAACGCCGGAATGCCGAAGGTCAGCAGACCGCCAATCTCCGGATGACGGTCGAAGACCACCGGCTGGACGCCGTGGCGCACCAGCATATCGGCGCAGGCCAGCCCGGCAGGCCCGGCGCCGATAATCGCCACCCGCTTGCCGCTCGGCTTAACCTGCGAAAGGTCCGGACGCCAGCCGCTGGCCAGCGCCTGGTCGGAAATATAGCGCTCAATATTGCCGATGGTGACTGCCCCGCTTTCATCGCGCAGGGTGCAGGCGCCTTCACACAGCCGGTCCTGGGGACAGACGCGGCCGGTGATCTCCGGCAGGCAGTTGGTCTGATGGGAAAGCGCGACCGCGGCGGCGATATTCCCCGCTTTAACCAGCTCGATCCACTGCGGGATATGGTTATGCAGCGGGCAGGTCCATTCGCAAATACTGTGCTCCCCACACGTGAGACAGCGGGCGGCCTGCTGCTGCGCCTGCTGCGGGGTGAACGGCTGATAGATCTCCTCAAAGTGGCTCTTACGCACCTCCGCCGCCAGCTTATCCGGCTCCCCGCGCGGGGGCGTCATCGCCATTTGCCTGACCTTCGCGCCAGCATTGGGCTGGCTGCAGAGCGACGTAGCGCGCTGCCACGGCTGCACCTCCTGGCATGCCGAGCGCAGTCGCCGCTGCTTCGCCAGGGTGATCAACGTCTCATCGTCGGCGAGAGTCAGCGCCTGCGCGGGACAGTTTTCCACACAGGCCGGCCCCGCCTCGCGGCCCTGGCATAGATCGCACTTGTGCGCGCTGGCTTTCACCAGGCCTGCGGCCTGCGGCGTCACCACCACCTGCATCACCCCGAACGGGCAGGCCACCATGCAGGATTTACAGCCAATGCATTTCTCCTGACGGACCTGAACGCTGTCGCCGGACTGGGCGATGGCGTCGTTGGGACAACTGCGGACGCAGGGGGCGTCCTCGCAGTGGCGGCAGGTGATGGCGTTACGCTGGCCCTCCGCTTTGATCACGGTGATACGTGGCAAAAAGCGCTGCGGGGTCAGCACGTGTTGCTCCTCGTTATGCGCCATCACGCAGGCCACTTCGCAGGCCTGGCAGCCGATGCACTTTCGGCTATCGCTCAAAATAAAGTGGTTCATGGCTTCCTTTTGTCTTCTTGGTGAATAACCCCTCAATGCGCATGTCTATTTATTACCCGACAAGATGCCGCCGGAACAATGTCCAATTGCCCAGGATAAACTTTTTCTGGAGAGAATCCGTTTTGGATCAATTTTTTTGACTTAAATGAAATGAGGTTTCACACCGGCAAGGGATAATGCGCCGGTCTGCGGTGACGAAGCAGACTCGCTACCTGCTGGCAGGAAAGCTCGAGGTTTCTTTACGATACGGCAAAAGCAACATGATAAATTACACTATCTCCTTAATTTCTCCACGATTGCCGGAGAGGCTGGCGCTAAAGTGGCACAGGCTGTGCAATAACAAGAAAATGTGCATATGAGGTTTTTATTCTGATGGCGAATTTCTTTATCGATCGCCCCATTTTTGCATGGGTGCTGGCAATCCTGTTATGCCTGACGGGCACCCTTGCCATTTTGTCGCTGCCGGTTGAACAGTATCCCGACCTCGCCCCGCCGAATGTGCGGATCACCGCCAACTATCCCGGCGCCTCCGCGCAAACCCTGGAGAATACCGTCACTCAGGTTATCGAACAGAATATGACCGGCCTCGATAACCTGATGTATATGTCCTCCCAGAGCAGCGCCACCGGCCAGGCGACGATCACCCTCAGCTTTACCGCCGGTACCGACCCGGATGAAGCCGTGCAGCAGGTTCAGAACCAGCTACAGTCGGCGATGCGTAAGCTGCCGCAGGCGGTGCAAAACCAGGGGGTGACGGTGCGCAAGACCGGTGATACCAATATCCTGACGCTCGCCTTCGTCTCCACTGACGGCAGTATGGATAAACAAGATATCGCCGACTACGTCGCCAGTAACATCCAGGACCCGCTCAGCCGCGTCAACGGCGTGGGGGATATCGACGCCTACGGTTCGCAATACTCAATGCGCATCTGGCTCGACCCGGCGAAGCTCAACAGCTACCAGATGACCACCAAGGATGTTACCGACGCCATCAGTTCGCAGAACGCCCAGATTGCCGTCGGCCAGCTTGGCGGGACGCCTTCGGTCGATAAGCAAGCGCTGAACGCCACCATCAACTCGCAATCTCTGCTGCAAACCCCGGAGCAGTTCCGCAATATCACTCTGCGCGTCAATCAGGATGGTTCAGAGGTGACGCTGGGCGATGTCGCCACCGTCGAGATGGGGGCGGAGAAGTACGACTATCTTAGCCGCTACAACCGCCAGCCGGCCTCAGGCCTCGGGATCAAGCTGGCTTCCGGCGCCAACGAAATGGCCACCGCGGAGCGCGTGATCAATCGCCTCAATGAGCTGGCGCAGTTTTTCCCCCACGGTCTGGAATATAAGGTCGCCTACGAGACCACCTCCTTCGTGAAGGCTTCCATCACCGACGTGGTGAAAACCCTGCTGGAGGCGATCCTGCTGGTCTTCCTCGTGATGTATCTGTTCCTGCAGAACTTCCGCGCCACCCTGATCCCGACCATCGCCGTGCCGGTGGTGCTGATGGGCACTTTCGCGGTGCTGTATGCCTGTGGCTACAGCATCAACACCCTGACGATGTTCGCGATGGTGTTGGCGATCGGCCTGCTGGTGGATGACGCCATCGTGGTGGTGGAGAACGTCGAGCGCATCATGAGCGAGGAGGGCCTGTCGCCACGCGAGGCGACCCGCAAATCGATGGGACAAATTCAGGGCGCGCTGGTGGGGATCGCGATGGTGCTGTCGGCGGTATTTGTGCCGATGGCCTTCTTCGGCGGCACCACCGGCGCCATCTATCGCCAGTTCTCAATCACTATCGTCGCGGCGATGGTCCTCTCGGTGCTGGTGGCCATGATCCTCACCCCTGCCCTTTGCGCCACGCTGCTTAAGCCGGTTAAGCCAGGTGAATCCCATGAAAGAAAAGGCTTCTTCGGCTGGTTCAACCGCACCTTCAACCGCAGCGCCAGCCGCTACGAAACCTTCGTCGGCAAAATACTGCACCGCTCGCTGCGCTGGATGCTGATCTACGTCCTCCTGCTCGGCGGGATGGTGTTCCTGTTTCTGCATTTGCCGACCTCGTTCCTGCCGCTGGAGGATCGCGGGATGTTCACCACCTCGGTCCAGTTGCCGAGCGGCAGCACCCAGCAGCAGACGCTGAAGGTGGTGCAGAAGGCGGAAGATTACTTCCTCAATAACGAGAAGCAGAACGTTGAGTCGGTGTTCGCTACCGTTGGCTCCGGCCCCGGCGGCAATGGGCAGAACGTGGCCCGCATGTTCGTTCGTCTCAAAGACTGGGACCAGCGCGACCCGCAAACCGGCACCTCCTTTGCCATTATTGAACGCGCCACCAAAGCGTTTAATCAGATTAACGAAGCACGGGTTATCGCCAGCAGCCCGCCGGCGATCAGCGGCCTCGGCAGTTCGGCAGGCTTCGATATGGAGCTGGAGGATCATGCCGGGAAGGGGCACGATGCGCTGATGGCGGCGCGCGATACGCTGCTTGAGCTGGCCGGGAAAAATCCGCTGTTGACCCGCGTCCGGCATAACGGGCTCGATGACAGTCCGCAGCTGCAGGTCGATATCGATCAGCGTAAAGCGCAGGCGCTTGGCGTCTCCATTGACGACATCAACGATACGCTGCAAACCGCGTGGGGGTCGAGCTACGTCAACGACTTTATGGATCGCGGCCGGGTAAAGAAAGTCTACGTCCAGGCGGCGGCGAAATACCGGATGCTGCCTGACGATATCAATCTTTGGTACGTGCGCAACAGCAGCGGCACGATGGTGCCATTCTCGGCCTTCGCCACCTCGCGCTGGGAGACCGGCTCGCCGCGTCTGGAGCGCTACAACGGCTACTCGGCGGTAGAGATCGTCGGTGAAGCCGCGCCGGGCGTCAGTACCGGTAGCGCCATGACGATTATGGAAGAGCTGGCCCAGCAGCTGCCGAACGGCTTTGGTCTCGAATGGACGGCGATGTCTTATCAGGAGCGGCTCTCCGGGGCGCAGGCGCCGGCGCTGTACGCCATTTCGCTGCTGGTCGTGTTCTTGTGCCTGGCTGCGCTGTACGAGAGCTGGTCTATCCCCTTCTCGGTCATGCTGGTGGTGCCGCTGGGGGTGATTGGCGCCCTGCTGGCGACCTGGATGCGCGGTCTGGAGAATGACGTGTACTTCCAGGTGGGTCTGTTGACAGTGATCGGCCTGTCGGCGAAAAACGCCATTCTGATCGTCGAGTTCGCCAATGAGCTCAACGAGAAGGGCCAGGATCTGCTCAGCGCCACGCTGTCAGCTTGCCGTCAGCGCCTGCGCCCCATCCTGATGACCTCGCTGGCGTTCATCTTCGGCGTGCTGCCGATGGCGACCAGCACCGGCGCCGGTTCCGGCAGCCAGCATGCGGTCGGCACCGGAGTGATGGGCGGGATGATCTCCGCCACCGTGCTGGCGATCTTTTTCGTGCCGCTGTTCTTTGTGCTGGTGCGTCGCCGTTTTCCGCTAAAGGAGCGTCCGCAATAAACCGACGAGCTTCGGCGGCGAGGCGTAATAACAGAAAAGGCGACCACGGTGGTCGCCTTCTTTATGTGTTCAGAACCCTAGCGCGCTTATTTACTTCGCGTTATTCCCCTGCTCACATTGCGGAAATTTATTTACGAAGCATGCCTTCAATAAAGTCTTTCCAGTTCCCCAGTTCATGTTCAATCATAATAGCCTCTCTTATTATTATGGTCGATTCTATATAACTTCATTACCGATGGGAAGTTGTGCTCCCCTATTGCTCTGATTGTCTTATGGACCGCTGACAGAGATAAAACCTCTGGTTGTCGCTACTATGCCGCTTCGTATGTAAACATAATGTGACGTAGAGCAACCTCAGACAACATTTTTGCAATAATGTTAAAGCCCTCACATCATGCCCACAGGTGGACAACATTTAACCAGCCGATATATCGAATGAGATCCCCGGTAAAAAGTTATATTTATTCATCTGAATCACGTATTATTTCAGTAAGACTTATATATTCGGAAATATCTGAGTTAACCGCTTAATTGAATGTAAAAGGTTTATCTATGCTCACCATGTACGGAATTAAAAACTGCGATACCATTAAAAAAGCCCGCCGCTGGCTGGAAGCGCATCAGATTGAGTATCGCTTCCATGATTACCGCGCCGATGGCCTTGAGCGCGCGCAACTGGATACCTTTATTGCCGAGCTGGGCTGGCAGGCGCTGCTGAACACCCGTGGCACCACCTGGCGTAAACTCGACGAGTCGCTGCGCAATAGCATCGATAATGCCGACGCCGCTGCCGCATTGATGCTGGAAATGCCGGCAATTATCAAACGCCCATTGCTCTGCGCGCCCGGTCGTCCTATGCTGCTGGGTTTTAGTGAAGCAAGTTATCAGCAGTTTAACGAGGTATAGTCTATGTCTTGCCCGGTCATTGAGCTGGCTCAGCAGCTTATTCGCCGCCCTTCCCTTAGCCCCGATGATGCGGGATGCCAGGCGTTAATGATTGAACGCCTGCGTGCGATCGGCTTTACCGTTGAACCGATGGATTTCGGCGATACGCAGAATTTCTGGGCCTGGCGCGGCCACGGCGAGACGCTGGCCTTCGCCGGCCACACCGACGTAGTCCCGGCAGGCGACGCCGACCGCTGGATCAATCCCCCGTTCGAACCGACCATCCGCGACGGGATGCTGTTTGGCCGCGGAGCGGCGGATATGAAAGGCTCGCTGGCGGCGATGGTGGTTGCCGCAGAGCGTTTTGTCGCGCAGTACCCGAACCACAGGGGCCGACTGGCGTTTTTGATCACCTCTGATGAAGAGGCCAGCGCCAAAAACGGCACCGTCAAAGTGGTGGAGACGCTGATGGCGCGTAACGAGCGTCTGGACTATTGTCTGGTCGGCGAACCTTCCAGTACCGAAGTGGTCGGCGATGTGGTGAAAAACGGCCGCCGCGGCTCGCTGACCTGCAACCTGACTATTCACGGCGTGCAGGGGCATGTCGCCTATCCGCACCTTGCCGATAACCCTGTCCACCGCGCGGCGCCGATGCTGGCGGAACTGGTCAATATCGAGTGGGATAAAGGCAATGAGTTCTTCCCGCCGACCAGCATGCAGATCGCCAACGTGCAGTCCGGCACCGGCAGCAATAACGTGATCCCCGGCGATATGTTCGTCCAGTTCAACTTCCGCTTCAGTACGGAGCTGACGGACGAGATGATCAAATCCCGGGTGATCGCCCTGCTGGAAAAATACCAGCTGCGTTACAGCGTGGAGTGGTGGCTCTCCGGCCAGCCGTTCCTCACCGGACGGGGCAAGCTGGTGGATGCGGTCGTCAACGCGATTGAGCACTATAATGAGATCAAACCGCAGCTGTTAACCAACGGCGGCACCTCAGACGGACGGTTTATCGCGCGCATGGGGGCGCAGGTGGTTGAGCTGGGCCCCGTAAACGCAACGATTCACAAAATTAATGAATGTGTGAACGCCGCCGACCTGCAGCTGCTGGCGCGGATGTATCAACGCGTCATGGAACAGCTGGTCGCCTGACGAATTGACGTAAAGAGGAAGCGCGCATGGAATGGCTTATTAAACACTGGTGGATTCTGGTGCTGGTCTTTTTGGTGGGGGTAATTATCAACGTGATTAAAGATCTGAATCGCGTTGACCACAAAAAATTCCTCAACAACAAACCCGATCTGCCGCCGCACCGTGATTTTAACGATAAATGGGACGACGACGACTGGCCGAAGCACGACCAGTCGAAGAAACCGTAAGTTTGCCTTTATCGCGGTACCGCCCGCCTGTAACCCCGCTCACCGGGGTTACAGCATTTCGATGATATCATCCCCTTTTGGCGTACTGCCGCTCAGCGCCTCATCAAAATAGTGCTTCGGCACGGTATAACGCAGACGCTCGATCGCCAACTGCATACTGCGATCGTCAATGGCATGCCCGAGATCGTCGACAATATCTAAGGTCACGTCGCCGCCCGCCTGCTGTAACGCCTCCTCGGCCGACACCGCCCACGCCAGGTCGATAACCCGATCTTCACCACCGTGGATCAGGTGAATGGTAGTGGCCGTCGTTGCCGTCTCCGGCAGCGTCGCATAGCGGCCATTAAAGGCGATGACCCGCGAAGCCAGATCCGGCGCCGCTTTGATACTCTCCAGCGACATAATCGCCCCCTGAGAGAAACCGATCAGCGCGGTGGCCAGTGGACTGACGCCGCTTTTCTCCTGCCAGTAGCGTACAATTTCAATAAAGGTCGGCATAATGGCGTCGATGCGCTGCTGACGATTCTCTTCCGTCACCCCCTGCAGCGAAAACCACTGCCGACCGTTGGGGCCGCAAGGTTCCACACCGCCAATGCTGACGATCAGCGCATCAGGAAACTGCGGCGCGAACCAGCTGCCGATTTGCCCCATGGAGACCGGGTTATCCCCTACGCCATGAAACAGCAGCAACAGCTGTTGCGCAGGCGTCGCAGGACTTTGAACAATAAAATGATCGTGTTTCATGGCTGTCTCCTTAGTGTTTGCGGGCAGTGTACGCCGCTCGCCAGATATGACCATGCCATTTAACTGAATGAGTTAGTTAAAAAAATTGCAGATGCGCCACCTGCTGACGCAGCGCCAGCAGGCCGCGCTTGCTGTAATCCAGCGGTTTGCCTTGCCACATCACCGCGCCTTCCTGCGGGCGCAGTAAACCACTCAGGTTCATAAACAGCGTGGATTTCCCGCAGCCATTAGCACCGACCAGCCCGGTGACGGCATGCGTTGAAAAGTCCAGCGTTAGCCCTTTGAGGATCGGGTCATCCTGATAGCGAAACCAAAGCGCTGAAGTGGCAAGCATACTTTTCCTTACAGGTGAAAATCACCCTGATACAGTTTGATATCCAGTGTGGTGGTCATTTGCTGGTAGCGGATCAACACGCGGGTAAACAGCAATCCCACCAGCATCGCCAGCGAGCGATAGCCCAACGGCAAGCTACGATAACCAAAACGTAGCGTTTGTGCGCGATGAATAGCCAGCGCCTCGTCTAACAGGATAAAAATAAAGCGCCAGGTTAGCAGGATCTGCTCAGTGAGCAGGCGAGGAACGTGCGCGCGTTTGAGTAAGATAATTAATTGCGGAAACGGCAGATTCAGGACCAGCCAGAACGTCGCCGCCAGCGCAGCCAGGCTGCGCCAGAAGGTTTCATTGGCGGTGACAAGCCCTGGCGCGCTAACGCCTAACCAATAGCTTCCAACGGGGATGCTGGCCAGCAGCGTCTGCGGATCGCGGCTAAAACTAAACAGAATGGTCACGACGCCGACCGTCAGAAAACCAAACGGTAATGCCATCCAGCGACACCAGCGCCAGAAGGAAATGCGCAGCAGCCAGCAGCTCAGCGCGGCAATCAGTAACAGCTCAATACCCTGCCCCAACGGGGGCAGAGTAAACGCCAGAATCATCATCACCAGCCAGAGCAGAAATTTCCGCACGGGTGAGACATGAAACCAGCGGCTTTGATAGCTAAGCCTGTCAAGCCCGGTCATCACGACGTTGCCTGCCCTTGGTGTAACCCAGAATGTAGAAAATCACGGCTGCGCCCAGCGATCCCTGGAGCGTAAACAGCAGGCTTTCAATCTCACCGCTTGCCGGTTCATACAGCGGCTGGAACCAGGGTTGATAATCCGGC
>ERZ772879.2682-NODE-2682-length-10359-cov-129.999418_pt1 | contig 10359 bp, 7 predicted proteins | sample MGYA00580582_ERZ772879 | MGnify/ENA primary metagenome ERZ772879 (study PRJEB29015, sample SAMEA2737682) | human gut metagenome | biome: human gut; feature: human-associated habitat; material: faeces | place: China | collected 2012 ... | reverse complement strand
ATTTTCGCTGTCTACTAAAAAGTGTCTGATAATAATCACCATTAATCCGGACAAAAGTATTGTAACATGAGTTTGAAATAATGGCAAATAAACATGATTTTTAGAAATCTTAGAAATGTTAACAATACAAAGTGTGCAACATATGATATAATTTTTATATGCTATGAGGATGAGGGGGAGAAAATGAGAGGCAAAGAAATAAATAAACCGATGCTTGAAATCTGCTGTGGCAGCTTTTCGGATGTGAAAACAGCATATGAAAATGGTGCAGACAGGGTTGAACTGAACAGTGCCCTATATATGGGAGGGCTGACACCTACACTCGCCAATTTAATATATGCAAAGGAAAAATGCAATATACCGGTAGTGGCAATGGTTCGGCCGAGGGGCGGCGGATTTTGCTATTCGGATGAAGAATACGACACTATGCTTATGGATGCAAAAATTCTTTTAGAGCATGGAGCAGATGGTATTGCGTTTGGATTTCTGACAGAAGAAAAAATGCTGGACAAAAAGCGCACGAAGGAAATGATAGAGCTCATTCATGAGTATGGCAGGGAAGCTGTGTTTCACCGCGCCTTTGACTGCATAGATAATCAGGACAGTGCAGCGGAGATGCTTATTAGGCTAGGCGCAGATCGTATCCTCACAAGCGGTGGAGCAGTAAATGTATGGGATGGCAGAAAACAGCTTAAGCATCTTCAAAATCAATATGGAAAAGATATTACGATTCTGGCAGGAAGCGGCGTGAATGATACCAATGTGAGAGCACTTATCGAATACACGGGTATTACGCAGGTGCACAGCTCGTGTGGCTCATGGAAGTGTGATGTGACAGCAGCGGGCAATGCAGTGGATTTCTCGTATGATGAAGCGATGAAGAACTGCTATCAGTGTGCGGATGCAGGTAAGGTTAGGAAGCTTGCGGAAGAGGTAAGTGGAGAGGACAGCAGCATGCTCGGTACAGAAGGGACAGCCGACTATCTGGTCGATGCCGTAAAGAGAAGATTTGGACTTGAATAATACATATACAATTAAATACCGGATTGTGTTATAATATGTCTGTCGGCGGATTCGTCGGCAGACTTTTTTTAAGGAGAGTAAAATGAGAGTATTAACAGATTTAGAGCCAAAGAACGTTTTTTCGTTTTTCGAGGATATATGCAGTATTCCTCATCCATCATACAAGGAAGAGAAAATCAGTAATTATCTGGTGGAGTTTGCAAAGGCAAGAGGCCTTGAGCATTACCAGGATGAGCTTCACAATGTGATAATCATAAAGGAAGCATCAGAAGGATATGAGGATGTGGAGCCAATCATACTGCAGGGGCACATGGATATGGTTTGCGATAAGACACCTGACTGTGATAAGGATATGGACGAGGAAGGCCTGGACCTTTTGATAGATGGTGATTTTATCTCGGCAAAGGGCACTACACTCGGTGGAGATGACGGTATCGCGGTGGCATATGCGCTTGCTATTTTGGACGATGACAGCCTGTCACATCCACGCCTTGAGTTTGTATGCACTGTATGCGAGGAGGTCGGCATGGAGGGTGCTACAGGCATCGATGTGTCTATGCTTAAGGGAAAGAAGCTTCTTAATATGGACAGCGAGGAGGAGGGCGTGATGCTCGCAAGCTGCGCCGGTGGATGCAGAGCCGATGTGAAGCTGCCTGTAGAGAGAGAGACAGTGAGCGGAACAAAGCTTACTGTGAGCTTATCAGGTCTCACCGGCGGACACTCAGGCTCAGAGATTGATAAGGGAAGGGGCAATGCCAATATTCTTATGTCCAGACTGCTTCGCGACGCATCGGCACCTGTAGCTATAGCTTCTATAGATGGCGGCAGAAAGGATAATGCCATTCCAAGAGAGTGTACTGCACAGATTATTGTAGCACCTGATGAGGCTGCGGCAGTGAAGGCTTCGATAGAACAGGCAGCAGCTGAGATTGCGGAGGAGTTTAAGGCATCTGATCCTGACCTTGAGCTTACTGTGTCAGAGGAGACTGACTGCAGTGAGTCAGCTATAAGTGCAAAGGACAGTGCAAGGGTTATCGCACTTATCGAGGCACTGCCAAACGGCATCATCAGAATGAGCCGGGAAATCGATAAGCTTGTTGAGACCTCGCTTAATCTGGGAGTTTTAAAATCAGACGATGCTGCTGTCACTTTAAGATACGCAGTCAGAAGCTCTGTCGGTGTGGCTAAAAAAAGCCTTAAGAACCAGCTTGTCTGCATAGCAGGCGCTTTTGCGGCAGAGGTTACATTTGAGGGTGATTATCCTGCATGGGAGTACAAGAAGGATTCAAAGCTCCGCGAGGATATGGTACGGATTTTTGAGGAGATGTATGGCAAAAAGCCTACAGTTGAGGCTATTCATGCCGGTGTCGAGTGCGGACTTTTAAGCGGCAAGATTGAAGGACTCGACTGCATATCAATGGGACCGGACATGTATGATATCCATACGACTGAGGAGAGGCTTTCCATATCCTCTGCAAAGAGGTCATATGAGTATATACTCAGAGTGATTGCGTGCAAATAAATAGTTATTCAAGGCTTTTGATAAAGGAAAGAGGTGTCATATGATACCTCTTTTTAAATGCCCTGTGAAAATAGCTCAGATTGTGAAATCCGACAGACAGTGAGACATCTAAAATTGAGGTGTTGCCGTGTTCGAACTGTTCCACGGATTTTTCAAGACGCACATTGTTGATATACTGCACACAGGTCATGTTCATGTGTTTTTTGAAGAAACGCATGAAGTGGTATTCACTGAAATAGCAAAGCCCGGCAAGCTCTGAAACCTGGATGCTTTCGGCATAGTGCACCTCGATGTAATCGAGCACATTTTTGAGCTTATCGGAGGATGTGTTGACACCGAAATCAGCATTTTTTTCACTATATTGCAGCAATAGAAATATTGCCTGAAGCAGAAATGCCTTTAGAGCCAGCTCATAGCCGAATTCCTGACCGGAGTATAGCTTTGTTATGCGCATGAAGCATTTGCAAAGGGATGAATATGCCGGATGCTTCGGTGCAATCAGGTAAGGCATGGCAAACTCATGGTTGATCAGCGGAGTCAGATATCTTGAAGAGCATATATCGGTATTGTTTCCACCTAAAAAATTGATATGGAATACATACGTTTCCGAGTAAAATTCGTCGCAGTCCCTTATTGAAATGGAATGCAGCAGCAGTGGCGGGATAAAGATGATATCGCCTTCCTTTGCTTCATATTCGAGCAAATCAATCTGATAGGTGCATGAGCCCTTTGTAATCAGTGTGAGCTCTGCCTCATCGTGCCAGTGTGTAGTGATGACAGGGTAATCTGCTGCAAGTCTTGTTATATATTTCTGAACGGGGAAAAATACTTCTCCGTGCTTTGCGTTTTCTTTCTGCCCGAGGGCAGGCGGATTATTGTTTTTCATATTGTTGTTTCTCCATAGCTTTTAAAAATATACCCTTTAAAATTATAAGAGCAGTATTGTGTTATAAAATGAAAAAATATTGCAAGAATTTATACTAAACACTTTCTATAATAGCAGTATAATACATCAAGGCGAAGTGCTCAAGCTGTAAATGAGTGCAAAATTTATGATTAGATAAGAGGTACACATTATGGAGAGAAAATGGTGGCATGACAAGGTAGCATATCAGATTTATCCAAAGAGCTTTCTGGATACAAACGGTGACGGAATAGGAGATTTAAGAGGTATCATTTCAAAGCTGGATTATTTAAAATCGCTTGGAATTGACATCATATGGCTGTCTCCGATATATAAATCGCCATTTGTGGATCAGGGCTATGACATATCTGATTACTATGCGATAGCGGAAGAATTCGGTACTATGGAGGAGTTTGATGAGCTCCTTGCCGAGGCAAAGAAGCGTGATATGCACATCATCATGGATCTGGTAATAAATCACTGCTCGGATAAGCACGAATGGTTTCAAAAGGCACTTAAGGATCCGGATGGAGAGTATGCTGATTACTTTTATTTCAGAAAAGGTAAAAACGGCAATCCGCCGAGCAATTACCGCTCTTATTTTGGCGGAAGCTGCTGGGAGAAGGTGCCGGGCACGGACAAGTATTATCTGCACATGTTTGCGAAGGAGCAGCCGGATTTAAACTGGGAGAATGAAAAGCTAAGACAAAAGCTTTATGAGATGATTAACTGGTGGCTTGATAAGGGCTTGTCAGGATTTAGAATAGATGCGATAATCAATATAAAGAAAAATCTCGATTTCCCTGATTTTGAGCCGGATGCAGAGGACGGACTGGCTGCCTGCTACAAGATGGTTGAAAGTGCAGAAGGTGTCGGAGAGCTCTTAGAGGAATTAAAGAACAATACATTTAAGAAGTATGATGCATTTACGGTTGGCGAGGTATTCAATATGAAGCCTGAGGAGCTGCCGGAGTTTATCGGTGAGAATGGGCATTTTTCAACGATATTTGATTTTTGTGCACAGTGCTTAAGTGATGGAGAGCATGGCTGGTATGATGCACCGAAAATAGATTTTGACACATGGAGAAAGGCCATTCTTGGTTCACAGCTTGAGACAGAAAAGTACGGCTTTAAAGCCAATATTATAGAAAATCATGATGAGCCGAGAGGTGCCTCAAGATTTTTACCAAAGCATGCTCAAAATCCTGCCGGAATAAAGATGTTAGGAACTGTCAGCGTACTGCTTCGAGGCATTCCGTTTATATACCAGGGACAGGAAATCGGTATGCAAAATGCAAAATGGAACAGTATAGATGAGTATGACGATATAAGCACAAAGGATCAGTACAAGGCAGCACTTGCAGCAGGCTTATCAAAGGAGCAGGCACTTGCAGCCTGTGGAAGGATGAGCAGGGATAATGCAAGGACACCTATGCAGTGGAGTGATGAGGCAAATGCCGGTTTTACCACAGCAAAGCCATGGCTTAAGGTCAATGAAAACTATAAGGCTATCAATGTTGCGGCGCAGGAAAAGGATCCTTCATCTGTTTTGAACTATTACAGAAGGCTTGTGGCACTCAGAAAGTCAGATGAATTTAAGGAGCTGTTCACCTACGGCAGATGTATTCCGGCATATGAGGATACAGATGGCATCATGGCTTATTACAGAGAGGATGAAAATAAGCGCGTGCTGGTTGTGGCAAATTTTGGCAGTAAAGAGGCACAAATCAGGCTGGATGGCAGTGTGAAAAAGGTGCTTTTGTCCAACACAAATGATGCTGAAAAGAGCACTGTTTCAGTGGGAGCATCCGAGCTTAAGCTTGAAAGCTGTGAGGTTTTGGTGGTGCTTGTAAAATAGCATAATTTGATATAGCATTAAAGAAACGAGGCTGAATTTTTACAAAAAGAGGCAGCTAAAAGAGATAACAAAAAGAGATAATGAAGAGACAAGGAGGGCATAATGAGCAAAAACAATAATGAAAAATGGTGGAAAAAGGCGGTAGTTTACCAGATTTATCCAAAGAGCTTTCAGGATTCTAACGGAGACGGCTTTGGTGATTTACAGGGTATCATCAAAAGACTTGATTATCTTGAGACGCTTGGAATCAATGCAATATGGCTTTCGCCGGTATTCAAATCACCGCAGGCGGACAACGGTTATGACATTTCGGATTACAGGGATATTGATCCGACGTTTGGCAGTCTCGATGATATGGAGGAGCTCATAAACGAGGCAAAGAAGCACAATATAAGGATTATGATGGATCTTGTCTTAAATCATTCTTCAAACGAGCACAGGTGGTTCAAGGAGGCTAAAAAGAGCAAGGACAATCCATACCATGACTACTATATTTGGAGAGACGGAGATGAAGGCGTGCCGCCAAGTGATATGAAGGCTTGTTTCGGTGGAAGCGCATGGGAATATGTGCCGGAAATCGGACAGTATTATTTCCATCAGTTTTTACCGGAGCAGCCGGATTTAAACTGGGAGAATCCAAAGGTCAGAAGAGCAATCTACGATATGATTCTATGGTGGATGGACAAGGGAGTCGGCGGCTTCAGACTTGATGTAATCGACCAGATAGCAAAAGAGCCGGACAAGAGAATCACCATAAACGGACCAAGGCTTCAGGAATATTTTAAGGAACTGAGCAGGGAGACCTTTCAGAAGGGCGACCTGATTACCGTAGGTGAGGCATGGGGCGCAGACACAGAGCGCGCAAAGCTTTACAGCAATCCGGATGGCAGCGAGTTTTCTATGGTGTTCCAGTTTGAGCACATAGGGCTTGACCAGAAGGAGGGCGGCGAGAAATGGGACCTTGCACCGCTTCCGTTTAAAAAGCTCAAAAAGATAATGGCTCACTGGCAGAATGAGCTCTACAACTGTGGCTGGAACAGTCTGTTCTGGGACAATCATGATCTGCCGCGTATCGTGTCAAGATGGGGCAATGACAGGGAGTACAGAGTGGAATCTGCAAAGATGCTTGCTATATTGCTGCACGGCATGCAGGGTACACCATACATCTATCAGGGCGAGGAGCTGGGCATGACAAATGTACAGTATGATATCGAGGATTATAAGGACTGTGAAATCATAAACATGTACCATGAGCGCCTTGAAAAAGGATACTCAAAGGATGAAATCATGAAGTCCATTTACGCAAAGGGCCGTGACAATGCAAGGACACCTATGCAGTGGGATGACTCGGCAAATGCCGGCTTCACCACAGGAACACCTTGGATAAAGGTAAATGACAATTACGACAAAATAAATGCCAAATCACAGGTGGATGACCCTGATTCAATCTTTAGCTGCTACAAGAAGCTTGTTCAGCTGAGAAAGGATTATCCGGTATTTGTTGATGGTAAATTTACACTTTTACTTGAGGATGATGAGAATATTTTTGCATACAGCAGAAAGAATGAAGAAAAAACCATGATTGTTGTGTGCAATTTCTTTGACAAGGAGATACCAATGCCGCTTGCGAAGGAGTGCGAGGGCATGGAGGTGCTGATTTCAAATTATAAGGATACCTCTGATATGTCTGTGCTCAGACCTTATGAGGCAAGGATGTATATACGATAAGTAAAATATTGATACCGTCTGTTTTTATAAAGGTGTTTTATAAAAGCAGGCGGTATTGTTGTATTTTTTAAAGATAATGTATATAATAAGTTACCATAAAAGTTCAAGCGAGGATGAAAGGAACAAATTCCATGTACGATATAATAATAATAGGCAGTGGTCCGGCAGGGCTGTCTGCAGCAATATATGCAAAGAGAGCCAATCTGAATGTGGCAGTAGCAGAAAAAGAATACGAGGGGACAGGCCAGATAGCTGAGAGCGGAAATGTGAACAACTATCTGGGGCTTCCCAACATAAACGGATACGACCTGGGAGAGAAATTCAGGGAGCATGCAGTGTCTCTTGATGTAGAATTTATCGAAAAAGAAGCAGTGCAGATAGAAGCAGTGCAAAACGGTGAGAAAGAAGAATCAGTGATATACAGAGTGAAATTCGATGATGACACGATAGCAGAGGCAAAAGCGCTCATTTATACCGCAGGAGCATATCCGAGAAAGGCAGGAGTGCCGGGAGAGGATGAGTATACCGGAAAGGGAGTATCTTACTGCGCAATCTGTGACGGAGCATTCTATAAAGGAAAGACAGCCGCAGTGCTGGGCGGCGGAGATACCGCTTTGGATGATGCATTATATCTGTCCGATATATGTGAGAAGGTCTATCTGGTTCACAGAAGAGACAGCTTCCGCGGCGCACAGAGCACAGTTGAACTCTTAAAGCAGAAAGAAAATGTAGAGCTTGTCCTAAACGAAGCAGTGACAGAAATATATGGAGAAAAAAAGCCGACAGGCATAAAGCTTAAAAGTGGCAGGACACTGGCTGTAGACGGAGTATTCGTGGCATATGGCTCAGTACCGCAGTCAGAGCTTATAAAGAATCTGGTGCAGCTCGATGAGAGAGGATATGTAGTAGCAGGTGAGGACGGCATCACATATGCTGTAACAAAAAATGGTGACCATGATAGAAGCATCCAGCCGGGAATGTATGTGGCGGGAGATGTCCGTACCAAGACACTGCGTCAGGTGGTAACCGCAGTATCTGACGGAGCAAATGCCGCAACGACAGCCGCAGAGTATTTAATGGACATTAATGGCTATAAACAAAATATATAACCACGCACAAATAATTTGTATAACTGATAGCATTGACTTTCACCCCACGCGTTTGTATAATAATCTCATCAATTCCTAGTAACACAATAGACTATGTAAGAATTAACGAGAAGAAGAAAATAATGAGATTTAATACAAGCTTACTTCATGCCGGCGTGACAAAAGAGACAAATGGCTCTACACTGCCACCGGTATATCAGACAAGTGCCTTCGAGCAGGAGAGCGCGGCAGATCTGGAAAAAATATTTGAAAACAAAGCTCCGGGCTACTGTTACACAAGAGTTGCCAATCCTACGATTACAGCTTTTGAGAACAGAATAACAAAGCTTGAGGGAGGAATAGCATCGGTGGCATGCGCATCAGGCATGGCGGCACTGATGAATACCTTCTTAAATATACTAAGTAGTGGAGATGAGCTCATCTCAAGCGCCAGCCTCTACGGTGGCACAATAGATTTGTTCCATGATCTTGAGGCCTTCGGCATCACAACCAGATATGTCGAGAACAACAACTGGCAGCAGATAGAGGAAAGCATCAATGAGCATACCAGACTGATTTTTGCAGAGACTATCGGTAATCCCTGTCTGGATGTCACAGATATTGAGAGGCTTGCAGAGATAGCACACGCACATGATATACCGCTTGTAGTTGACAATACCACATCGACAGCTTACCTGATACAGGTTTTAAAGCATGGAGCTGATATCGTGGTCAATTCATCTTCCAAATATATCAATGGAAGCAGCAATGCAATCAGTGGTATTCTGACAGACTCAGGTAAGTTCAAATGGGACAAGAACAGATATCCGGGTTTTGCAGATTATGTGAAGTATGGACCTATGGCATTTGTCGCAAAGCTGAGAAACAGTCTTTTCAGAAATATGGGTGCCTGTTTAGCTCCGGTGAATGCATACTTAAATATTATAGGACTTGAGACACTCGGTCTTAGAATGGAAAGAGAATGCTCTAATGCACTCGAGCTTGCGTCGTGGATAGAAAACAATTATCCTGACATAAAGGTTAATTATCCGGGGCTTTGTAGCAGCAAATGGCATGAAATAGCAAAAAAACAGCTCACAAACGGCTATGGAGCAATCCTTACAATCAGGGTTGGCAGCAAGGAAAAGGCATTTAAATTTATAGACAGCCTGACGATTCCATACACACTCAGCAATATCGGAGATACAAAGACACTTGTCATTCATCCGGGCTCCACAATCAGTCTTCACAGCACAGATAAGCAGAAGGAGGATGCAGGAGTATTTGAGGATCTTATAAGGGTCAGCGTGGGTATCGAGGATATAGATGACCTCAAGGAGGATTTTGCACAGGCTTTTGCAAATATAGCTGATTAAGCCATCACAATAAGGTATCAATGTGTATGCAAATGAGAGCGTGCATATGCATTTACATATAAAACAAAACATTAACATATTTACACAGTAAGGAGACTAAAATGGCGGAGAAAGTTGATTACGCGGCCCTAAAAAAGGGCGGATTCATGAGACAGAAGCAAAAGGGCTGTTTCTCGCTTAGAATTGCGGTTGTAGGAGGAAATCTTACAGCAGAAAATATCAAAACAGTAGCAGAGGTTGCTGAGAAATACGGACACGGATATGTTCATATGACATCGCGTCAGGGTATTGAGATTCCTTTTATCAAGGTTGAGGATATCAATGTGGTAAAAGAGGAACTGGCAAAGGGCGGTGTAGGAACAGGTGTCTGCGGACCGAGAGTACGTACTGTCACAGCGTGTCAGGGCGCAGAAATCTGTCCTAGCGGATGTATCGATACATACACTCTGGCTAAGGAACTTGATGAAAGATACTTCGGAAGAGAGCTTCCTCACAAGTTCAAGTTTGGTGTCACAGGCTGTCAGAACAATTGCTTAAAGGCTGAGGAAAACGATGTCGGAATCAAGGGCGGCATGACAGTAGAGTGCAGCCATGACGATTGTATCCAGTGTGGTGTATGTGTGAAGGCATGCCGTGAGGGTGCACTTAGCATGGAGGATGGCAGGATTGTCATCGACAGAGACAAATGTAACAACTGTGCGCGCTGCGTAAAGAGCTGTCCGACAGATGCATGGAAGGGAACTCCTGGATATATAGTATCGTTTGGAGGACTTTTCGGAAACCACATCTATAAAGGAGAGCAGCTAGTTCCGATTATCCGCGACAAGGAAACTCTTTTCAGAGTGACAGATGCAGCAATT
>ERZ772879.2676-NODE-2676-length-10369-cov-5.026178_pt1 | contig 10369 bp, 9 predicted proteins | sample MGYA00580582_ERZ772879 | MGnify/ENA primary metagenome ERZ772879 (study PRJEB29015, sample SAMEA2737682) | human gut metagenome | biome: human gut; feature: human-associated habitat; material: faeces | place: China | collected 2012 ... | reverse complement strand
CCCCGGCGTGCGCCCCTTACGGTCCGAGCATCGTTTACGGGACATGGGGACGGAGGTTCTGTCACCTCCCCGCCCTCCCCCGCTGTCACGAATCCTCTCCGTTCATGCTGTTAAATCTTGCTCAATCAAGCAGTTAATTGGGTATGATTATACATATGAACAGGGATAACGGTGTTTTCGAGACATGGAAAACAGAGCAAATTATGCGTGAGGGCATGCCGCGGAAGCGTTGCCAAGCGTGCGTGCTTTTCGACTAGTATGCCTCTGACCGGCATAAACGGGTGCGCCATTTGCAATTTGGGTAGGATTTCCCCTGATAAACCATGATTAAGCGAGGAGAGAAACGATCTTGCGCAAATGGTGGCCTACTGGGGCCAAGATAATTCGTATTTTGGACAGCCGATGGCAAGATACTAGGTACCTCATTGCATGAAAATGCAAATGACCTTGGGATATAAGGCTCTGAGCTGCTGTTTTTAGGGGCATTTGGATAGGTAATATGATGCCTGTATATTCCTAACATAGACAATTGCTGGGGAGGATGAAATCTCTCCCCTCCTCATAGTGGCCAGGTGGGGAGAATAAGCGTGTCCCTGACCGCATTTCGGACAGATTGAGGACATGCGCGACCAAGAAGAAATGTGATTTTACCCACAAAGCGAGTGGTTTGGCTAGATTTTATGTCTAATTATAGAATCCAGAGTCTGTCCCTTTCTTTCCGTACGGGACGCAAAATCACTCCCTGGATCCTCAAAAGGCCATTGGTTGCCCATGAGTCTTACGCAGCGAAAAGGGAGTTTTGAGAGTCTTGGAGACAGTTGCTAGCACCTTGAGAAGGCATCTGGTTGCTATACACGTTATCCTGGGATGATATACGCTAGCAGACGAGCATTACGGCCCTCCTGGAGCCGGTTTTTCGTCCGCTCGAAGGGGTCTCCCCCACCTTCGTTTGTATGAGGATTTCGCGCCAAAAACGCGTCGAACAACCCTCAATCCTGCATGACGACGATCTTGCGCGCGACTGCGTTGAGGCTATGTTGAGTTGTGCAGAGAACCCGTTAAATCCTCGTCACAACCTGCATGCAAGTCGCCGTCATGCAGAGTGCATCAAAATGCCTGTATTAGACACTTTTCTTGCATCTGGGTAGGATAATACACTTTTTCAGGCAAAAATCAAGTGGAATTTGTATGGTATTCAAGTCATATTATGATTTGTGGGCAAGAGGTTATTTCTGCTCTATCATCCTGCCCAAACGAGGAAAAGCCTGACAGGAACTAGGACAAGGGCAATATCCACAGCCCCAGGATGCCCCCGAACACGGCCACGAGCGCCCCCGCGATGACATCCCTGGGGTAATGCACTCCCCCGACAACGCGTATGATCGCCATGACCAAACCGCCCACCAGCAGGGCAATACCAAGCGGTGGACAGTATGCTAGCCAGCACATGGCAATCATGAACACCGAGAAGATGTGCCTGCTGGGAAAGGATTTGCCCTGGGTGTCCTTGTGCATGAGCGGATCGATCGCAAGGGCCTCATAGGGACGTGGCGCATTGTAGAGACGCCTGAACACGCTCAATCCGATGAAGAGCACCGCTGGAACCAGTATTTCCTTTAGCAACAAGGATGGGTCATGCAGGGTCACGAGTATCAACAGCATGGGATAGAGGAGATAACAGAGCCACTTGAGCCCGTCGTTGACCAGCACCAACGCCCGCAACGCTGCGGGATTGTCACGAAACGGACGCGACAAGGCCGTATATTGCTCGGCGTTCATGACGCGCCTCCCCTACTCCGAAGCGGCAATCATGCGCACAAGCTCATCTGCTGAGTCTGCGACCTTGAGATACGAACGCATCTCTGGCGTCATGAAGCCATGCAGGAGCATGCGATCGAATAGGGCAATGAGCTCGTCGTAGTATCCGTTGCTGTTGAGTAGATATAGATAACCAGGCGGTGTGCCTAATTTAACAAGGGACATAATCTCCGATAATTCCTCGAGCGTGCCCGGTCCTCCTGGCATGGCGACGAAAACCTCGCCGAGTTCGATCATCGTGGCCTTGCGTTGCGCCATGGTTTCAACGCGAATGAGCCGCGTCAGGCGACCAGACGGTGGTTCGCGATCGGAGAGTATGTCGGGCAAGACGCCAATGACCTCGCCTCCCGCATCAAGCGCGGCACCCGCGATGAGTCCCATGAGGCCGACGTTCGTCCCCCCATATATTAGTGTGTGATGATGCGCGCCGATCCAGGATCCAAGGATCTGCGCCTCTCGGGCAAAGGCCTCGTCCTCGCCAAACGATGAGGCACAATAGACCGTAATGTTCACGCCTACTCCTGCTTCGTGCAGGTCATGGTCTGGCCACCCTCTTCAAAGGTGAGCGCCCCGTCTGAAAGCGTGGCAGGTATCTCTTCGTAGCCCTCGAAGTCGATAACGCAGGTATCCTCCCCCGTCGGCTTCCAAGTGCCCGAGAGCGTCGTCTGGTTGGCAAGGTCGAAGCTAGCCTGATCATCTTCATCGGCAAGCGTAAGGGTGAGGTACTTCTCTGCGGAAGCGAGCTGCTCAATCGTGGAGGTGAGCTCGGCACCCGAACTATCCGTCATTGCCGTAACGCGCCAAGTGCCCACGAAGTTGGGCTTGTAGTCAGGGCCGCAAGCGACAAGCACAAGGCACAGAAGGGATAGGCACAGCGCACTAATAAGACAAGGTATGAGTTTCTTCATCTCGTTCACATCCTCGATGACAAGTGAATCACGCATCGAACGACCTTAATGATACCTGAACATGCAAGAAAGACAGAAGTTTGCATGCGAAGAACAGGGCAAAGCGGTTGAGAAAGACCCATCACCGCAGGTACTTAGCACAAGGTCTTGCGTTTGGGAAAGGTGATATCCCATATCTTGAGATTTATATAGGACGGAAATATATTTGTGGGTAAGATGTGAAAATGCTGTGAATGAGCAGGATTTTAAAGGGAACACAGTTTAAATAAAAGAGGAAGAAACCCTACTTGACCTGCGGTTTTATAAAGCATCAGTTCTTGTCTTGGTCTTTAATCATTAATATGTCTAAGTTATTTAAAAGCTTGCGTTTCCTGGTTATATGCGTATAATTCGTCCGTAATACGTCACGGAACTGGTTAAACATAGTAATGGGCAACCAAAACACCGGCAAACAACTAGTTCCTCTGACAGTGTTTTGACTTCACCATCAAGGCACTCGGCGTATGAAAACGAAGCAAGAAATGTACTAAGAACGAGAAACAGAGCACGAACGAACGATTTACAACTGAAGAGCTATCCAGAAGGGACCCGGATATAGCGTTAGGCTATACGTTGCCTAGCTATGCTATGCGCTATGCTATACAAGGTCAGAGCCTGATTTCAATGGATCGAATAGCCATTCGATAGAAGACAGATAGTAAACCAGGTATCTTGCTTTACGGGATTTGACGCAGTGCTTTACGGCAGTGCTATCCTGCTATGCCCGTATAGCAACTTTCCTGCTATCAGGTCGATTTTTGCTAGCATTGACCATGTTACCCACTTTCAAATTATGACTAGGATTTAAGAGCATTTTGGTCGTTTCTTGGCATATTGAGCTAATTGAGCCTTAACGTAGTCATTCTACCGTTTTAGTGGCTAAGATTATTTTGCAAGATCTCCCCTACCTGGACATTAATTTCTATTTGGGTATTATGCCTAAATAGGTTTTTGTGCAGATCTGCGCTATTCCAGGGCAATACTTCCCCTCTTCAGCTTCGGGTTCCTGCCACAGCAGCGGTCGGTACCTGCATGAGGGGCGCTTCTGGAGCTCAGATCGGAGCATTTTGACACTCAAATAGGCGATATACCCGTAGAACGCAATATTTTGGCGTCTAAGGGCCGATAAGGTTTTTTGCATGTACCAAGTACCACCTTAAAGCCCAGAATCGTTTTAAGAGGCATTAGAACGCGTTTTTTTTTGACCTGCGATATCAGGAAAAATCCCCTGGTTGAGCTTGGAAACACGAAAAATAAGAGAAATTGTGCTATACACCCAGTTTCTTTAGAAAATAATTTGCAGATCATCCAGGGCTCAGGCTATCAACAAAACCTGCCCCTGTTGGAATCCTGTATATCTTGAAAACAGGCTCCTACGAGAAACTTAGCCATAATTCATCAAAGTGGGAACTTCGTATAGGAGCCGTGAATAAATTTCGCATTAAAGCATTTCTAACAGGGTTTGTGAGGGTTCTTTTTACGAGGATCTTTTACTTGTTCCTTCGGAATTGAACTTATTTAACTGGTGCCTGTGTAAAAGAAATACGGGCTGACCAGGGCGCAGCTACTGGATATTATGCCGGTACCAGCTTAGAGGAGATACAGGGTCACGATACATATCCCCAGGAAGGCTGAGAAATTGATTTCTCACAGGCAGAGGTAAATTTCACTCGCATGGAAGTATGCAGAAGGCTTGCATAGCGTGATTAAACCCTGAGTCACGTCCTAATTCAATATGGTGCCTGTTAATACGATGCGGGCAAATGACGATGCGAAGCACGTTGAATGCAGTCATGCTTAACGGGTACCCCACCGTTCAGCACGACTCTGTCAACAGACGCGATTGCATTGATGATAACCTGGATGGCATCCTGCATAAAATTACAGCGGTACCGTCTAATAGAAGCTGCATAGTTTTAAATTGAGGGCGGTACAGGAGGGCCCGATTATATTCGAGGAGTTTTACGCCCTCTCAGAATCGCTGAAGCCAATACTATATACAGGCTCCGTATAATATGGCGTCTCAAAATGCTCTTGTGATATCTATTCTTTATAGGCACCAGCTAAATATATTGCTATATTACCTATGCAATACAAATATGCAGGCAAAATAGACATTATGCGCAATATATTGCTCTTTCATTTAGCGCATTTTGGCCCAAATGCGCAATCTATTACTTATTAATCCCTCGTCAATTTGCGATAGACACGATGCGGGCGAGAGGCCACTTCTCCCAGACGCTCGACACGGTTCTTCTGGTACGAGTCGAAATTACCCTCGAACCAGTGCCAGTGCCCGGGATTCTCCTCGGTTCCCTCCCAGGCGAGTATGTGCGTCGCAATCCTATCGAGGAACCAGCGGTCGTGACTCGTGATGACTGCGCAGCCGGAGAACGCGAGCAACGCCTCCTCAAGGCTCGCAAGCGTCTCGGTATCAAGGTCGTTTGTCGGCTCGTCGAGCAGCAGGAGATTGCCTCCCTGCTTGAGTGTGAGCGCAAGATTGAGGCGATTGCGCTCTCCGCCCGAGAGCACGCCTGCAGGCTTGCTCTGGTCCTGACCCTTGAAGCCGAAGCCCGCCACGTATGCGCGACTCGGTACTTCGGTCTCTCCGACCTGAATGATGTCGAGGCCATCCGAGACAACTTCCCACAGCGATTTGTCCGCATCGATGCCAGCACGGTTCTGATCCACGTAGGCGATCTTGACCGTCTCGCCGATGTCAAGCGTGCCTGCACTTGGCTCCTCAAGACCGACAATGCACTTGAAAAGCGTAGTCTTGCCCACGCCGTTTGGACCGATGATGCCCACGATGCCGTTGCGTGGCAGCTCGAAGGAGAGATCGTCGATGAGTACGTGGTCCCCGAAGGACTTGCTGAGGTGGTCCGCAATAAGCACCTTATTGCCCAATCGCGGACCAGGGGGAATGTGGATGTCGGTAAAGTCGACCTTCTTCATCGAGCGCGCTTCGGCATCCATCTGCTCGTAGCGCTCGAGACGGGCCTTGCTCTTGGCCTGTCGCGCCTTGGGACTCGAGCGCACCCACTCGAGCTCGCGCTCGAGCTTCTTCGCGAGCTTGGCTTCCTGCTGTCCCTGCGCCTCAAGGCGCGCTGCCTTGGTCTCGAGGTACGTGGAGTAATTGCCCTTGTATGGATACAGGTGGCCGCGATCAACCTCGCAGATCCACTCTGCAACGTTATCGAGGAAGTACCGGTCATGCGTCACGGCGAGCACGGCGCCTTCGTAGCGCTTCAGGAACTGCTCGAGCCAGAGCACGGATTCTGCGTCAAGATGATTTGTCGGCTCATCGAGCAACAAGAGATCAGGAGCTTCTAGCAGGAGCCTGCAAAGTGCAACGCGCCTTCGCTCGCCACCCGAGAGCACTTCAACAGGTGCCTCTGGATCAGGCAGCTGCAGTGCGTCCATTGCTTGCGTCAGTTGGCTGTCGAGATCCCATCCATCGCCCGCATCAATCTCGTCCTGGAGCCGTCCCATCTCCTCCATGAGGGCATCGAAATCGGCATCGGGATCGGCCATCTCGGCGGAGACTTCGTTGAAGCGCTCGATCTTGGCGAGCATGTCCCCGAAGGCAAGGCGCACGTTCTCGATGACGGTCTTGTCTTCCTCGAGTTCCGGTTCCTGTTGCAGTATGCCAACGGTGAAACCGGGCGTGAGACGGGCCTCGCCATTACTCACGTCCTCAAGGCCCGCCATGATCTTGAGGAGGGTCGATTTGCCCATTCCGTTGGGTCCGACGACGCCTATCTTGGCCCCTGGGTAAAAACTCAAAGTCACTTCGTCCAAAATGACCTTGTTTCCATGTGCCTTGCGTGCATCGTGCATCTGGTAGATGAACTCGGGCATGAGCGTCCCTTCCTCGCGTTGACGTGCATGTAAGCTAGTTCTTCCTATTGTCTCACACCCAGCCGCAATGGTATCCGAGGGTCTGTCCCCTTATTGCCAGCGGCCCGCAGGGTCTGTCCCCTTATCGCCAGCGGCCCGCAGGGTCTGTCCCCAACCGTTGGACCCTGGCATATGCGCCGCTCGGCAGATTATGTACCATAGATGGTACAGGTAATTATCTTGAAATCCCCCCGTCAGCCGAGACGTTGCAGGCGTGTCACAGATACGTCACGCGCGTCTTCTATAATGCCTGATACGTATACGCAATTCGAATTCGGGAGCGTCTGTGCAGCGTCAACGCGCGCATATCACGAGGATCATCGCGGTGGGCACTGCCATGCTCGCATTGCTCGCCCTCTTCGTGCTTACCGCCTGCGGCTGCAGCATCCCAGACGATTCCTCCACGCCCAGCTCCTCCAAGTCCGAAGGCGCGAGCAGCGCAGCTCAGCAGAGTGGCTCGGGCACCAACGGCGAGACCGTCTCGGGTGCCGCTTTCAACCCGCCAGCCTCGGTGCAGGGCGTCTCCTTCGATAGCGGAGCCGCCGTTCAGGGGCCAGATTGCGCAATCGACGTCTCGCATGTCTCACAGGGCTACGCCGCCGCCACGGGCGTAAGCAACGCGCGTCTCAAGCTGCAGGTCAAGAATGGCGACAACAGCTACAACTACGACATGCCCAATGATGGCACGCCCATCTTCGTCCCCATGAACATGGGCGACGGCACGTACACCCTGCGCGTCATGCAGAACACGAGCGGCTCCAACTACGTCGAGCTGCTCTCCGCCACCGCAGGCGTCGGGCTTGACTCCCCCTTCGAGCCCTACCTGCGTCCCAACGTGTTCTGCAGCTTCGACGATGGAAGTGCGGCCGTGCGCAAGGCACGCGAGGTCACGGCCGGTTGCGCCACGCAAGGCGACGCGCTGCGCGCGATCTGCAACTTCGTCATCGACAACGTCTCCTACGACACCGCCAAAGCAGAGCGCCTCTCGTCTTCGAGCGGCTACGTCCCCGACCCGGATGCCACGTTGTCCTCGATGAGCGGCATCTGCTTCGATTACGCCTCCCTCGGCGCGGCCATGCTGCGCAGCGTCGGCATCCCGGCGCGCATCGTCACCGGCTACGTCTCGCCCAACGACTTCTACCATGCGTGGATCATGGTCTACATCGATGGCACCTGGCACACGGTCCAGTTCTCCGTCAACCCGGGCGAATGGTCGCGCGTCGACCTCACCTTCGCCTCGACCGGCGGGGGCTCCTATGTCGGCGACGGCGTGGGCTACCAAGACCGTTACGTGTATTAACCGGCTCAACGATAATTGCGAGGATGCACTAGAATGAACGTCACGCTAGACGAGGGATGCGAGGAGAACAATGGCAGCTAAACTGCTCGAAAGCGGCGCCCTATCCGCCTTCTGCGGAAGCGTCGCGACCATGCTCTCCGCGGGCATGCAGGTCGATGAGGCCGTGCACCTGCTCGCGGAAAACCGCGAAGGCTCGCGCTTCAGGCAGGTCTGCGACCAGATTTACCGCGGCATCATCGCCGGCGAGTCGCTCTCGGCCTCCATGCGCGCAACCGGTGCCTTCCCGCAGCACACCGTCGACATGGTCGAGACGGGCGAGAAGTCGGGTCGCCTCGAGTCGGTGCTGCGCACCCTCGACGTCTATTACAGCGAGGAGGACCGCACCTTCCAGAAGGTCCGCAGCTCGGTGGGCTATCCCGCCGCGTTGCTCTGCATCATGGCCATCATCCTCGCCGTGACCGTCATCGTCATCCTCCCCGTGTTCACGAACGTCTACGAGAACATGGCCGGCTCGCTCACCGCCGGCTTCTCCGGCATGGGCTTTGCCTCCATCGTCATCGGCTGGGTCGCCTTCGGCATCACGGTCGTCTGCGCCCTCTTCGCCATCTATCTCGCGATCTCGAGCCGCACGCAGGCGGGCCGAGAGCGCGTCCTGCGTCTCTTCGAGCATGTCGGCTCCACGAAGCTGGCCATGTACCAACTTGCGCTTTCGCGCTTCACCTCGGCGCTCTCCACGTACCTTGCCGCCGGCATCACGGCCGAGACGGCCATGCGCCAGGCGATGCAGACGGTGCGTCACAAGAAGCTCAAGGCACGTCTCGCACGCACGCTGGCGGCCATGGAGAACCTCGAGAACCCGCGTAGCCTCGCACAGGCCATCGCGGAAAACGACGTCCTCGACCCGCTCTACGCGCACATGCTCACCGTGGGCGCCCACGCCGGCAGCCTCGACGAGGTGCTCATGAGCATGTCGGGCATGCTCTTCGACGACGCCACGCTTCAACTCGACCGCGCACTCGACCGCATCGAGCCGATGCTCGCCGCGCTGCTCACCATCGCAGTCGGCGCGACGCTCGTTTCGGTCATGCTCCCACTCATCGGCATCATGACTTCGATCGGCTAGGATGCAGATGTATCACGAGCGCACACAATCGGAGATCAGGGCGCGCCGCGTGCGTGGCGTCATCGTGACGCTCGTGGCGCTCGTCCTCATTGTGGCCCTCGTGATCGGCACGCTTGCCTTCCAGAAGATGTCACGCGAGCAAGGCACGGCCTCCATCCGCGAGTCAATCCTGTCGACGGCCATGCAGTGCTACGCGATCGAGGGCTCCTACCCCTCGTCGCTCTCGCATCTCGAAGATGCCTACGGCCTCACGGTCAACCATGACGATTACATCATCAACTACGAATGGTTCGCCGACAACATACCTCCGAGCGTGGCGGTGAGCGTGCGATGACACAGCGAAACACCGACATTCTCAACGCTTTGACGACCATACGAGCTGAAAAGCCCGAAAAACGACGTCGAAATTACTTCCCCGCATTGCTTATGTTGGTCTTCCTGGCCATCTTGCTCGTTGCGCTCGTCACGGGTGTCACCATCTACAAGAACGTCGCCAGCATCCAGCTGTCGACCGACGAGGGGCGTCTCGGCAAGCAGCTCATCGGCAACACCGTCCGTGCGCGCGATGGAGTAAACGCCGTCCGCGTCGGCGTGGGCCCCGAAGGTCCCTCCCTCGTGCTCGTGGAGTACCTCGACACGGGCACCTATGAGACCCGTATCTACCTCATAAATGATGCAATTGTCGAGGAATACGCTGTTTCGGGTACCCCCTATGATGCGAGTAGAGCCGTCAAATTGGCGGATTCGTCCAAGTTAGACCTTTCGTACGATAGCGGATTGCTCACCATCAAGACCGACCAGGGCGCCACGGAAGTGGCCCTGCGCACGATGCAGGGAGACAGCTGATGAGCACGCGCGCCGCACATACGAACGAGCCTCGCGCACCGCGTCGCACGCGCCGGGGCAGCCGCGCCTTCATCGTCGAGGCCCTCGTCCTCTTCGTCTTCCTCGTCATCACGCTCGCCATCGTCTCGCAGCTCTTCTTCGCTTCGGCCAACCAGGCACAGAAGAGCCTCGAGCTCGAGCGCGCGATCACCGTCGCCTCCAACGCCGCCGAGCGCTTCTCGGCCAACCCCACGAGCGCCGAGATCTCCGAGGCCGGCCAGGATGGCCTGACGGTGCGTTGCGCGATCACGCCGCAGTTCACGGCAAGCGGCACGCTCTACGAGGCGACGATCACCGTCTCCAACGAGTACGAGGACATCTACACGCTGACCACGGCCCGCTACGTAAGCGAGGTGAGATGATGAACGATTCGCAGAGTTCCGTGCGCATTGGCCC
>ERZ772879.2669-NODE-2669-length-10397-cov-2.487913_pt1 | contig 10397 bp, 9 predicted proteins | sample MGYA00580582_ERZ772879 | MGnify/ENA primary metagenome ERZ772879 (study PRJEB29015, sample SAMEA2737682) | human gut metagenome | biome: human gut; feature: human-associated habitat; material: faeces | place: China | collected 2012 ... | reverse complement strand
TGCACCTGAAGGTAACATTGCTCCCATCAACATATCTCTATAAGTGACAACTTCTCCGACAGTAAAGTCTGCAGAAGTAGCTCCTGTTTCCCAAACTGTATCGATATCACTTTGCGTAATCGTAGCTGTTTTATCTAGATCATCTAACATTTCAATAGCAACAATACATGTTAAAATTTTTGTAATACTTGCTGGATACATTTTATCATGGGCATTTTTATTGTATAAAACTTGTCCGGTATCTTTATCGATGACAATTCCATATTGTCCTACAATATTGACTTCTTCCCCTTCAGCGAAAACTGGTACGAATGATGTAAAAATCATCATCAATGATAAAGTTATTGTAAATAATTTTTTAATCATTGTTTTCCTCCCCCTATGTAAAAAAGATAACTTTGTTTCTGATATCAAAACCGAAATAAAAATAATCATAAATCCTAATCCAATTTGAAGTGTCATTATTTCTTGTCCAAATAATATGGAAAAGAAAACTCCAAAAACAGATTCTAAGCTTAATAATAATGCTGCTATATTTTCATTAACAAATTTTTGTCCCACATTTTGAAATAAATAACATAATGTAGTGGCAAAGAATGCCAAATATAAGATTTGAAGATAAATACTTGAATCAATATGGAAAACAACTGAAATATCTTCAAATAAAGAGGCTGCTATAAATGAAAAAATAGAAGCAAATGCAAATTGTAAGGCAGTAATAATAATTGGAGATGTCTTTTTCATTGCTTTTTCACACACAATAATATGAACAGCATATAAAAAACCACCAATCAAAGTATAAAGATCACCTAAATTCACCTTTAAGGAACTATCTAAAGAAACAAAACCAACTCCAATAAAACAAAGGATAGCCGCAAATATTTGTGCTTTATCGGGTTTCTTTTTAAAATAAAGCCAACTTAATAAAGGAACAATCGTACAATAAACGGCTGTTAAAAAAGCATTTTTACCAGGTGTTGTCAATTGCAAACCAAATGTTTGAATTGAAAAAGCACTAAATAAGGCTAGACCTGCTAAAAAACCACCTAATAGATCTTGTTTTTTGATTTTTTTTATTTTATTAAAAAATAAAATAGAAATGAAAATTGTACTTAACACAAAACGTATACATAATAGCGTAAATGGAGAAATAAAATCCACAGCATTTTTCATCACAATAAAAGAACTTCCCCAAATAAGAGCAGACATTAATAGCATACATTTACCTAATATTTCTTTTTTCATATACTCCCTCACCTACAATCTCGTAAATAATAACACAGTTCGCTTTATTTTTCATTACAAAATTGTTTTTTAAAAAGAAAAGGATGTATCTTTCGATACATCCTGTTATCTGCTATTCAGCTACACGATGAGCTACACTTGCACAACGTGAACATAATTCACCATTCATTTCATCTTCATCGAAATAGTTCCAACATCTTGGACATTGTACACCGTTGAATTTTTCAACTTTAATGTAGCTAGTTTCATATTCTTCTAAAGTTGTATCATCAACTAATTCAACTTTAGCCACAATAAATAATTGTTTTAAATCATCTGCAAGTTGAGCAACATCTTGGTAACCTTCTTTTAAAGATAATGTTACTTTTGTTTCCATGTTCGATTTAATTAATTTTTCATTTCTTAAACCTTCCATAGATTTTAAAACATCTTTTCTTACTTCCATAAATTTAGAGAAATAAGCTAAAACTTCTTCTTCATTTTCAATATCAAATAATTCATATTTTGGTTCTAAGAAGATAGATTCTGCTTTATTTTCATCACAATGGAAATGATCATGTAATTCTTCAGCAGTAAATACAAGTACTGTTGATAATAATTTCATCATTGTTTTAGCATGATGATATAAAACAGTTTGAACTTGTCTTCTACGTGGAGAATTTGCATCTTCAATGTATAAGATATCTTTTGTGAAATCCATATAGAATGAACTTAAAGTATTTGTAAAGTAATTTAAGATTTCTTGGTTAGCTGTAGCAAAGTCATAATTTGCATAAGCTTCATCATAAGCTTTCATTAATTCATTTAATTTAGCTAACATATATTGATCAACACCAGGTAAATCTTTGATTTCTACTAAATCACTTGCTTTGAAATCATTTAAGTTACCTAAAACGAATCTCATTGTATTACGGATTTTACGATAACCTTCAGCAACTTGTTTCATGATTTCATCAGAAATACGAACATCTTGTTGATAAGCAACAGAAGTAGCCCATAATCTTACGATATCAGCACCATATTGGTTAACAAGTTTAATAGGATCTACTGTATTTCCTAATGACTTAGACATTTTATTTCCTTTACCATCTAATACGAAACCATGTGATAAAACAGTTTTATAAGGAGCTTTACCATGAGCAGCAACACCGATAATTAATGATGAGTTGAACCATCCACGATATTGGTCACTACCTTCAAAGTATAAGTCTACCGGATAATTAAATCCTCTTTCTACCATCACACCTGTATGTGAACTTCCTGAGTCAAACCATACATCCATGATATCTTTTTCTTTTTTGAAGATACCATTTGGTGAATGTTCATTTGTATATCCTTCAGGTAATAAATCTTTTTCATCTCTTTCAAACCAAACATTTGAACCATGTTCTCTAAATAATTCAGAAATATGATCAAATACTTCTTGTTCAATAATTGGAGTTCCATCTTCACAATAGAAAATAGGAATTGGTACACCCCAAGTACGTTGACGTGAAATACACCAGTCTCCACGATCTCTAATCATGTTATAGATTCTGATGTGTCCCCATTCATTTAACCAGTTAACATTATCAATTTCACTTAATAATTTATCTCTGATTTTATCTAATGAACAGAACCATTGATCAGTTGCTCTAAAGATAATAGGTTTTTTAGTACGCCAATCATGTGGGTAACTGTGTGTGATGAATTCAAGTTTTAATAAAGCTCCAATTTCATCTAATTTCATAGTTACTGTTTTATTAGCGTCATCAACATATTGACCAGCTAACCATTCACCACAATCTTCCATCATACAACCATGTTCATCAACGTTACAATAAGCTGGTAAGTTATATTTTTGACCTACAAAGAAGTCGTCTGCCCCAAATCCAGGTGCAGTATGAACACATCCAGTACCAGAATCAGCTGTTACGTGATCTCCTAAGATAACTAATGATTCTCTATCATATAACGGATGTTGGCATGTAATGTATTCTAATTCAGATCCTTTATAATGATTAACAACTTTGTAATCTGTGATTTCAAATTTAGCCATTAATTCATCAACTAAAGTATCTAAGACAATTAATTTTCCTTTTTCTGTTTCAACTAATGCATAGTTATAAGAAGCATTTAAGCAGATTGCTAAGTTAGCAGGAATTGTCCAAGGAGTTGTTGTCCAAATAACAAAGTTAACATCATTATCTAAGACTCCTTTACCATCTTTAACTTGGAATTTAACAAAGATAGTTGGTGATTTGATATCATGATATTCAACTTCAGCTTCTGCTAAAGCAGATTCACTTGATGGTGACCAGTAAACTGGTTTTAATCCTTTGAAAATTAATCCATCCATTGCCATTTTAGCAAAAACTTCAATTTGTCTTGCTTCAAATTCATGTTGTAATGTTAAATATGGATGTTTATAATCCGCAAATGTTCCCATACGAATTAATTGAGACATTTGTTTATTTACTTGTTCATGTGCATAAGCTTCACATTTTTCTCTAAACTTAGCTGTAGGCATTTCTTTACGATTAACACCTAATTTTTGAATAGCATTTTCAATCGGTAAACCATGAGTATCCCATCCAGGAATATATGGTGTATAGAAACCATTCATATTTTTATAACGACAAATAACGTCTTTGATGACTTTGTTTAACATATGCCCCATGTGCATATTTCCATTAGCATATGGAGGACCATCATGGAAGACAAAGCTGTCTTTTCCTTCGTTTTGTTGGATAACTTTGTTATACATGTCGTTTTCTTGCCAACGTTCTACATACTTAGGTTCTTTTTTTGGTAAGTTTCCACGCATTTCAAAGTCAGTTTTTGGCATTAATAATGTGTCTTTGTAATTCATTTCTTTCTTTCCTCTCTTAAAAAATAAAAAACACATCATCCTAAGGACGATGTGATCGCGGTACCACCTTAATTCGTATTTACATACGCTCTTGAAATCTTAACGCGATTAACGTCTCCTCCTACTTAATTCAAAGGGCTACTCCAGAGTGATACATTATAATCTTTGTTACTGATTTACACCAGCCATCAGCTCTCTTAAAACTCTAATTATAAACTGTCTCCTTCATCGTATTTATCTTCATTAATTAAATTATAAACTTCAGATTGATCAATAGACTCAAGGATATCTTTTGACATTTTTTCCACTGAAGCTCTAAATTTAACAGCTTGCGCTTTAAAGTCACTCATCTCACCAGAAAGTGAACGAACATACTCAAGCGATTCGCTCAGTATCATATTAGCATTCTTTTTCGCTTTGTCAATAAGTTCGCTTGCTTCTTTTAATGCAAGACGTGCAATTTCTTCATTTGTTTGTTCTTGGATGTTTACACGATGCTGTAATAATGATTTTTGATGTTCTAATTGTTGATAATCTTCTTGTAATTTTTTAATTTGATCATTCAACTGTTTTATTTCATTATCTTTTTCATTGATCAATTCATCAACTTGTGACTTATTATAACCAAATACTTGTTTTTTCAATGACATCATGTTCACTCCCTACTTATAAAAATACCCTTCAACCACATAATTATCAGAGCGTGTTTGTTTATTACAATCAACAAACATCACTCTACCATGTTTTTTGAATGATATTATATCTTTATTATTACATAAATAATTTATTTGTTCAACCGGTTTATGATTAACTTTTACATGACCAGCACGAATAAATTCTGCTGCTTTTTGTCTTGAAATTTTATAAAAAGAAGAAATGATCTTATCTAATCGAAATGAAGATACAATAAATGATTTTACTAAATAATCATTTTTTACTTCTATTTCTTCATCCCATTCAACAAACTTTACTTTACTTCTTTTAATCATTGATAAATGATCTTTTAAATATTCATAAATATGTCGATCAACAGCTAAATAAAAATCTTTGTCTTTTTCAACAATATCTCCAAATAACTCTCTTTTAATTCCTAAAGACATTAAAGCACCTAAAATATCTCGATGTGTTAATTTTTCAAAATTTTTTGCATAAATAATCTTACAAACAACGATTTCAAAATCTTCCTTTTCTATTTCATAAAAATAAGGAGCAATAATTATTCTTTGACTTTCACTATGAATAAAACCACCATTTTCTAAAACTTGAACTTCATCTTGATGCCCAATAACACTTTTAACAATTGATTGATGATACGGATCTAAAAATTGCGTTAAAATAAGTCTTTGTTTATATTGTACTTGATCCAAATAATCAAGTACCTTTTTTACAAAGACTTCTTCCCCTTTAAAATGTTCAAACATAACTTAAAAAAGTATGGAAACCATACTTTTTAATCTTCTTGTTCATCTTCATCTAGATCAATTGTTCCTGCAACAGAAATATTACGAGGTGTACATAAGAAAATTTTTGGTCCTATTCTTTGAATGTCACCTTCAATAGCGTAAATAACACCACTTAAGAAATCAACAACACGTTTAGCTTGATCTTTTTGTAAACGATGTAAATTAACAACTGTTGCTTTTTTTGTTTTTAAATAATTTGCAATATCTTGAGTTTCTCCAAATGAACGTGGTTCAAATAAAACTAAATGACTATCTTTATTCATATTTAATGATTTCACAGCTTCGCTTGTTTTAGAAAGTTTTGCTTGTTCAAATAAGCTTGTTTTAGGTACAGTATCAACCTCTACAGCATCATAATCTTCAGCAATATCTTCTCCATCCCCATCTTCATCGAAAAACCATTTTTTTACTTTTTCACCGTAACCCATGAAGTCATCCTCCTTTTATTTCCTCAATATTATACCATACATTTATTGATTATCAAAGGTATCAACAAGGAAATCTAGCTAAACCTGTTCAATATTCACTAAAATCACATCGCCTTTTAAAGAAATCACACATTCAATCGGAATAACTAAGACAGGAGGCTCTTTAAAAAAACAAAAAAAATGAAAAAAATTCATTTTTTCGACAATTAAAGCACGTATACATTTTTGACACCAATCTAATTCAATATCCGCAATATACCCTATTTTTTTACCATCATAAACATTAATCACATCTTTTGATTGTAATGATACAAATCTCATACGATCACCCCTATAAAATATGCTTTAGACTAATTTTTTATGTAATTTTTCTAAAGCTTTTTTTTCAATTCGAGAAATTTGCGCTTGTGATACAAAAAGCTCATCTGCTATTTCACATTGCGAATAACCCTGATAGTATCTTTCTTGAATTACTTTCTTTTCTCTTTGATTTAAACAATCAAAGGCATTTTTTAAATCAAGGTGATCATGATAATGTTTCAATGTTTCTGGATCAAGTGAGACAATATCTGATAATGATAATTCATTTTGATTATCATTTCCTACAACATCTTGGAAAGAAGCAATGCTTTGAGTAGATTGCATTGCTTCTATAATATTTTGTTTTTCAATATTTAAATTTTGTGATAATTCTTGAATCGTTGGTTCTCTTTGATATTGATTTAAATATTTTTCCTTTTCTTTTAAAATAGCATAAGCTAAATCCTTGATTGGTCTAGAAATCTTAACTTGTGTATTATCTCTTAAATAACGTTTCATTTCACCAATGATCAAAGGAACTGCATACGTTGAAAACTGTAATTGATAATTGGTATCAAAATGGTCGACTGCTTTTATTAGACCAACGATGCCTACTTGAAACAGATCTTCATAATGATTTGATTTTTGGTAAAATCTTTTCATTAAAGATAACACTAATTTTGTATTAGAAAGAATAATCATTTCTTTACTTTTTTGATCATGATTCTTTTGATAATTTTGAATCAAAATATATAATTCTTCTTTAGAAAGTGTTTTTTGAATAGGGATAGCGCTCATAAAACTTTCTTTTTCCACAATAATCACCAAAATTAGTGTGGCTTTTTTTGATAAAAATATACTATTTCACTTCATCATAATTTAATTGACTTCTTAATTTTTTTATAATCTTTTTTTCTAATCTAGAAATATAAGATTGTGAAATACCTAATAAATCAGCAACATCCTTTTGTGTCAATTCATCATTATTAGATAAACCATATCTTAAAATCAATATTTCTTTTTCTCTTTCATTCAATTCTTTTAAAGCTTCATAAAAAATTTTCTTTTGATCACTTTTCAACATTTCTTGTTCAACAAGATCATCATCAGTTCCTACGATATCTCCTAATAATAACTCATTACCATCATAATCAATATTTAAAGGTTCATCTAAAGAAATCTCATAACGAATCTTATTATTTTTTCTTAAGTACATAAGTATTTCATTTTCAATACACCTTGAAGCATACGTAGCAAGTTTAATATTTTTATCTGCCTTAAAAGTATTGATTGCTTTTACTAAACCAATTGTGCCAATACTAATTAAATCTTCCAAAGGACAATTGGCGCTATTGTCATATCTTTTAGCAACATAAACAACCAATCTTAAATTATGTTCAATCAATAAATCTCTTGCTTTTTGATCCCCAGAAACTGCTTTTTCAATTATTTCCTTTTCTTGTTGACCTTTTAAAGGAGGCGGTAAAATATCATGTCTTCCTATATAATAAAGATACTGTTTTGTATTTAAAAACTGTCTAATCATTTGCCACATCAAATAATCCCTCCCATCAATTCTTTATTTAATAAACAATCATAATCTAATTCATCCAATACACCTATATAAACATTTCTTAAAGATTGCTTATTTACTAAAACTTGATCAACTAAAATAATATCTATTTTTCTTTTTTTTAAGCCATCAATAATCAATGTATCTAATTGTTGATAAGTATCAATTTTACTTTTTTTAATAAAAATAATGTCGGTACTTGCAAAAAAAATAAGTGGATAACCTAGATAGTTTGCATGATTACCACTATCTAAAAAACCTGAAAGATGGTAAATCTTATTATTAAAAATAAGTGTTACATCATATAGATCATCTTTTTGTTTTATTTTTCTTTTTGTATAAATTAAATAAATTGTTTCAATGATAAAAAAAACACATGTCATAACAACAATAACTATATCTTTATAATTTATGGGAGTAATCAAGATTCCGTTGTATATAAATGATTCTTTTATTAGGGTATTGATAAAGAATAGTATTGAAAAATAAACAATTAAAAAAACTGGAAAATATAAGAAAAATTGTTTTTTAAAAATAAATAAAAAAAGGACAATCCAGTATAAAAAACTTATATATGGTAAATAGTCTATATAAATGAGAACAACCGATATATTACTTAAAAAACTCAAGAAAAGGATTTTCAAAAATGACCAATTAATATTAAGCAATAATGAAATCATTTCATAAGTCATGATAAATAAAATACCATTCATACAATAAGTTAATTCAACATAGACCTCCATCTTGCTTACCCCTTTATCATCATATATGATGACAAGTAAAAAAGATGTCAAAAAAGATTGGACATTTAAAAAAGTATGGTCAAAAATCCATACTTTCTACACATTATTTTTTTGAACGATCGATTGCTTCCATTACAGCGTTTCTAAAATTATTTTCTTCTAAAGCCTTAACACCTTGAATCGTAATACCACCTGGAGAACAAACTTGATCTTTTAAAATGCCTGGATGTAATTGCGTCTCTTTAACCATTTTTGCACTTCCTAAAACAGTTTGGCTGGCAAGCTTATAAGCCAAATCACGAGGCAAACCATTTAAAACTGCACCATCTGCTAAAGCTTCAATAAACATATAAACAAAAGCTGGTCCACAACCACTTAAAGCACCACCAGCAACCATTTGATAATTTTCAATAAGATAAACCTCACCAATGCTTTCAAACATTGTTTGTACATAATTTAATTCTTCAGCTGTTAAAGTATTGTCTTTTTCAAATAAAGTCGTTCCTTCTAATACCTTAGCTGGTGTGTTTGGCATAATTGTTAAGTGATGTGTTCCCGGTAATAATTCTTCATATTTATCATTTCCATAACCAGCAACAATTGAAACAATCACTTGTTGGTCAATGACTGATTTTATTTTTGAAATGACACTTTCTACGACATTTGGTTTAACCCCCATCACCAAATAATCACAATTTTTAACAACGTCTTGTTCACTTGAACATACATGAATACCAAAATCTTGTTCAAACATCATCAGCTGTTGACTATTTATATCATATCCATATACCTCACTACCATCAATAAAATCACTTTTAATAAGACCTTGGCAAATTGTCCCCGCCATATTTCCTAATCCTATAAATCCAATTTTCATTTAAATTTCCCCCTTTATAAAAATGAGCTAACATCGTTAGCTCATCTTATTAAATTCTTCTATTTTTGATAAATGCTGGTGGAAAACCATCATCATCATCTTCGTCATCATCATATGATTCAAAAGTTTGAGGTTCTTCACCTAAAGGTCTTGCTACTGAAGGTTGGACAGTTACTTCTTCCTTTTCTTCTTCGAATCCTGTTGCGATAACAGTAACAATAATTTCATCATCTAAGTTTTCATTAATAGCAATACCTAAATAAGTATTAATGTCATCTCCAACTTCTTGAGTAATTGTTTCAAGTGCAATATTTGCATCATACAATGAAATATTAGGTCCACCTGTTACATTAATAATAGCGTCTTTAGCACCTGCTACGGAAACTTCTAATAAAGGTGAAGAAATTGCACGTTTTGCAGCTTCTTTTGCTTTATCATCTCCTGATGACATACCAATACCAATTAACGCATTTCCTCTATTTTTCATAACTGCACAGATATCTGCAAAGTCAAGGTTGATAAATGCAGGAACAGCAATTAAATCAGTAATTGTTTGAACACCTTGTCTTAATACATTGTCTGCTTCTCTAAAAGCTTCTTGCATTGGACGACCACCAATTAATTGTAATAAACGATCATTTGAAACAACAATAATACTATCTACATTGGTGCGTAATTCATCAATACCTTCGATTGCTTGTTTTTTACGTTTCATTCCTTCAAAAGTAAATGGTTTAGTAATAACACCTACTGTTAACGCTCCTAATTCACGAGCAATCTTAGCGAAAACAGGTGCTGCACCAGTACCAGTTCCACCACCCATACCAGCAGCAATGAAAACCATATCTGCACCTTCAAGGGCAGTTCTAATATCTCCTTCAGATTCTAAAGCAGCTTTCTTTCCTACTTCTGGATTA
>ERZ772879.2668-NODE-2668-length-10397-cov-4.882905_pt1 | contig 10397 bp, 6 predicted proteins | sample MGYA00580582_ERZ772879 | MGnify/ENA primary metagenome ERZ772879 (study PRJEB29015, sample SAMEA2737682) | human gut metagenome | biome: human gut; feature: human-associated habitat; material: faeces | place: China | collected 2012 ... | reverse complement strand
GTTAAAGATGGCGTCGACGCTGGTCTGCAGGCTCTCCTGATGGGTGGTTTGCCCGCCGGAGAGCGCGCCGCCGAGCACTTCGCACAGCGTCGCCAGGGCATAGCCTTTGTGCTGGGCGAAGGTGAGCAGGGCGCCCAGCGGCGAGGTCTGCATCACCGCCGGGTCGGTGGTGGGGCGACCCTCGGCGTCAATCAGGCAGCCGGGGGCCACGGCTTCGCCTTTATGCCAGGCGACGCGGGTTTTACCAAAGGCGATGGCGCTGGTGGCGTAGTCCAGCAGCAGCGGCGGATGGCCCGCGCGGGGAAACACCACGCACAGCGGGTTGGTGCCGAAGCGGCTGTCCTTCCCGCGGAACGGGGCGACCATCGGGTCGCCGATGACGCTGACGAAGTGAATGGAGATCAGCCCGGCGGCGGCGCACTGTTCGGCCCAGTAGCCGATGCGACCGACGTGATGCGCATTGCGCAGGGCGATAGCCGCCATACCATGCTGCTTCGCCTTTTCAATGCCTAACTGCATCGCTTCGTGGGCCACCACCTGGCCGAAGCCGGCGTTGCCGTCGAGGGTGACCACGGCGCCGGCGTCTTTGGTCACCGTGGCGTGGCGGTTGAGCTGCAGAAAACCACCGGCGTGGGATTTGACGTAGCTGGGGATCATCCCGACGCCGTGGGAGTCATGCCCGGCAAGATTGGCGGCGATCAGATGGTCCGCGACGAGGGTGGCTTCCCCTGGGGTACTGCCGAGATGGGTAAACAGTGAGACGACAAACTGATGCAGATCCGTCGCCAGAAAGCGGTGTCCTGTAGGCACTGATTCTCTCCTGTAGTCTGTTGTTATTTTGTTATGTTTGCCGTTTTATGCTGCGCCGCCCGGCGCAGAAGGTCAAGGGCGGCGTCTCCCGGCGACATGCCGCTGCGCCAGCGCCTGCGCATACGACAGACGATAAAAAACCGGGCCGGGATCGCGTTTTAATTAACGCCATAAACACCACATTTTTAAATTCTGCCAGTGTCACAAAAGCCAGAAAAAAGCCATCCCCGTCGTTGCAAGGGGAGCTGATACCACTATATGTTAAATTTGTGTTTATTAATTGATGATTAAAGGTTGGTATCATGTATAAGAAAATAAGTGGTTTAGTGGTTTCACTGACGGCCGTTTTCGCCTGTGCCGCCTGGGCGGAGGTGCCTGCGGGCTATCCCGCGGATTATCAAAAAATGATTGATGCCGCCGTAAAAGAGGGCAAGGTGGTGATCTATTCCACGACCGACACCAAAGCGGCCGGGCCGTTAATTAAGGGATTTGAAGCGCAATATCCGGGCGTCAAAGTCGAATATAACGACATGAACAGTACCGAGCTGTATAACCGCTATATCAGCGAACAGGCCGCCGGGGGCGGCAGCGGGGATGTGGTGTGGAGCTCATCGATGGATACCGCGCTGAAATTAGCCACCGAATACGCCGAACAATATGCCTCGCCGGAGGTGAAGCAATTACCCGACTGGGCGGTCTGGCAGCAAAAAGCCTATGGCACTACCTATGAGCCGGTGGTGTTTATCTATAACAAACGGCTGATCCCGCAGAATGAGGTTCCGGATTCGCATACCGCGCTGGCAAAACTTATCGCCAGCCAGGCCGATAAATTTAAAGGCAAAGTCACCACCTACGATATTGAAAAATCGGGCCTCGGCTTTATGCTGGCGGTACAGGACAGCCAGGCCGACGCGAACTATTTTGCCGACCTGGCGAATATCGCCAAAGGCGGCCTGACGGTGCAGTCTTCCACCGGCACAATGATGGAGCGCGTCTCCTCCGGCGAAAACCTGATCGGCTATAACATTCTGGGCTCTTATGCCGAAGCGCGGGCGAAAAACGATCCCTCTTTAGGTATTGCCTATCCGAAAGATTACGTGCTGGTGCTCTCCCGCGTCTCGTTTATTAGCCAGGAGAGCGAACATCCCAATGCGGCGAAATTGTGGCTGGATTATGTCCTGTCGGAAAAAGGCCAGCAGATCCTCGCCAGCCAGGCGGATATTCCCTCTATTCGTCGCGATATTGCAGGTAAAAATGATATCGACGGCATGACCGCGCTGCTGGGCAAAGCGTTAAAACCGATCCCGGTCAACGAAACGCTGCTCGATTATTTACAGCCGCAAAAACGTCTGCAGTTTATTAAACAATGGCGCAGCGCCGCCGCGAAATAATCCTCCTCAGGGGCATCGCCGATGCTCCTATTCACACCCGGCGGGTTTATTCACCTGACCGAAGGGATGAACCATGAACGTATTACGCAGAAAGTGGCAGGGGCTGCCGCGCGGCGTGGTGGTGTGCATCACGGCGCTGGTGATTTATGTCCCACTGTTATTTATTGTGGTGCAGAGTTTTCTTTCGGCACCGTTCTTTTCCCGCTCCAAATCGTGGAGTCTGGAAGCCTTCGCCTTTATTTTTACCGACCCGGATTTTTATCTGGCATTAAGGTCAGGTTTTATTCTGGCCTTTGGCCTGGTGATTATCGCCATTCCGCTGGGCGGTATTTTGGCGTTTCTGATGGTGCGCACCGATTTACCCGGCCGGCGGATCATTGAGCCGCTGATCCTGGTGCCGATCTTCGTCTCGCCGATGGTGCTGGGCTTTGGCTACGTGGTGGCCGCCGGGCCGGTAGGCTTCTTTTCCCAGTGGGCGCAGCAGCTGATCGGCTTTGTGCCGTGGAATATCTACTCGATGTTCAGCATTGTGGTCATCGCCGGCTTAACTCACGTTCCGCATGCCTATCTCTATATCTCTTCGGCGCTGCGCAGCGTCGGCTCCGACGTGGAAGAGGCGGCGCGCACCGTCGGCGCCACGCCGCTGCAGGTGATGACCTCGGTGAGTCTGCCGATGGTGCGGCCATCCATTCTTTACGCCTGCGTGTTGCTCTTTTTCCTCGGTCTGGAAGTCTTCGGTCTGATGCTGGTGCTGGGCGACCCCGAGGGCAACATGGTGCTGGCGACCTATCTCTACAAGCTGACTAACAAGCTCGGCACCCCCTCCTACCATCTGATGGCGGCGGTGGCGGTGGTCCTGATCTGCATCACCGTTCCGCTGGTGATGCTCCAGCGCCGCCTGATGCGCACCGCCAACCGCTTTGTCACCATGAAGGGCAAGGCGTCCCAGGCGCGGGCGCTGCCGCTGGGCAAATGGCGCTGGGTGGCCGGGGCGGTGGTAGTGGCCTGGCTGACGGTGACCATCGGCGTACCGCTGCTCGGCGTGGCGCTGCGCGCTTTTATCTCCAACTGGGGCGTCGGCGTGTCGCTGTGGGATGAGCTGTCGCTGGCGACGTTCCACAATATCTGGCAGCAGCCCAACCTGCTGCGGGCGATCGTCAACTCGATGGCTATCGGCATCATCGGCGGCGCGCTGGCGGTGATCTGCTATCTGTTTGTCGGCATCGCCATGCACCGCAAAGCGGACAACGTCACCCGCTTTCTCGACTACAGCGTGCTGGTCCCGCGCGCGGTACCGGGGCTGCTGGCCGGGCTGGCCTTCCTGTGGGTATTCCTGTTTGTGCCGATGTGGCTCGATCAGTCGCTGAAGCACGGCTGGCTCTCGGCGCTGCCGGTGGCCGACTGGCTGCGGGAGCACCTTATCGTGCAGCTGCGCGCCATGCGCAACACCATCTTCAGCGTCTGGCTGGCCTACACCGTGGTGTGGATGGCCTACGGCCTGCGGCTCATCTCCTCGACGCTGCTGCAGGTGGGCCCGGAGCTGGAGGAGGCGGCGCGTAGCATCGGCGCCTCGCGGGGGCAGATCACCCGCCACGTGACCGTTCCGCTGTCGCGCTATGGGCTGATTGGCTCCTGGCTGCTGATGTTCCTGATCTTTGAGCGCGAGTATTCCACTGGCGTCTATCTGCTGTCGCCGGGTACCGAAACCATCGGCTCGATGCTGGTGTCGCTGTGGGCGGCGGGGGCTATCGATATCGTTGCCGCGCTCTCCTTTATTAATATTCTGCTGGTGGTCGTGGGCCTGGGTATCGCCCTGCGCTTTGGAGTGAAATTACATGATTGAGTTATCGGTAGAAAATCTGCATCTCACCTATGGCGACAACCCGGTGTTGAAGGGGGTGTCCATGACGCTCGGCCGGGGGGAGGTAGTATCGCTGCTGGGGCCTTCGGGAAGCGGCAAAACCACGCTGCTGCGGGCGGTGGCCGGGCTGGAAAAACCGACGAGCGGACGGATCGCCATTGGCAACCGCACGGTGTACGACGGCACGCCGCGCAGCGAGATCCCGGCCGAAGAGCGTAACCTCGGCCTGGTGTTCCAGTCCTATGCCCTGTGGCCGCACAAAACGGTGTTCGACAATGTGGCCTATCCGTTGAAGCTGCGTAAAGTCGCCGCCGGGGAGATAAAAGAGCGGGTGCAGCGTGTGCTGGATCAGCTGGGGCTGGGGCACCTTGGCAACCGCCATCCGCACCAGCTCTCCGGTGGCCAGCAGCAGCGGGTGGCCATCGGTCGGGCGCTGGTTTACAACCCGCCGGTGATCCTGCTGGATGAACCGCTCTCCAACCTTGACGCCAAGCTGCGCGAAGAGGCGCGGGTGTTTCTGCGCGAGCTGATCATTAAGCTGGGCCTGTCGGCGCTGATGGTCACCCACGATCAGAATGAAGCAATGGCCATCTCCGATCGTATTCTGCTGCTGAACAATGGCGTCATTGAGCAACAGGGGACGCCGCAGGAGATGTACGGCAGCCCGGCGACGCTGTTCGCCGCTGAGTTTATGGGCAGCAATAACCGCCTGCACGGTAAGATTACCGATGTGATGGACGGTCGGGCGCGGATTGAAGGGGCGAGCTGGGCGCTGTGGGGAATGGCGGACGGACGGGTCAGCGTCGGGCAGGAGGCGACGGCGGTGATCCGCGTCGAGCGCCTGCGACTCGACGGCGCAGCGCAGGATAACAGCCTCCAGCTACCGCTGCTGACCAGCATGTACCTCGGCGACCGCTGGGAGTACCTGTTCCGTACCGAAGGCGACGACTTTCCGCTGCGCGCCTACGGAACGGCGCTGCGCGATGCCGAACACTGCCATCTGACGCTCCCGGCGGAGGATGTGTGGATTTTTCCGCAGCGGTAGCCGCCCGTTACCCCGCCAGATGGCACACGGCTTCAATATTGTGTCCGTCTGGCGCAATCACAAACGCGGCGTAGTAACTGGCGTGGTAGTTTGGCCGTAGCCCCGGCGCGCCGTTGTCCTTTCCTCCGGCGGCCAGCGCCGCCTGCCAGAAGGCATCGACCTGCTCGCGGCTGTCGGCGCGAAAGGCAATGTGCAGCGGCGCCGGTTTTTCCGCACTTTGATAGAGGCATAGAGAAGCATCGCCGCTGCCGGCCAGCTCTGCGCCGTAGCTCGGTTCGCCTTCGCCGACCAGCGTTACGCCAAGCGGGGCCAGGGCCTGCAAAAAGAACGCTTTGCTGGCGGCATAGTCGCTAACGCCGAATTTCACATGATCGAACATATCTTCTCTTCTCCTGTGGATGGTATATCACCAGCTGAAGGCGCTAGCCGGACAATAGATACAAGATAGTTAACAACGGTTATTAACTTTTTTAACAGCTCAAAATGTTTAATTATTCCTAATACGAGTATTTACAGACGTTTAATCTGCCATGTACCATAAACAAAAAATAACATTTGTGATACAAGTCACTCTTTTTTGGCGCATGGGTAAGCTCAGCGCGGTGTGAATGCCGCTGGTTTACCGCCTCAAGGTTATGGCAGCACTCTTCTCACGATGACAGACCGGTGAATTTCTCTCCGATTTCCCGCGTTTCGTTGAGAATCGTCTACTATCCAAACGATAACCCTATAAATGATATCGCCTCTGGCGATGTTTTATCCGACTTGCCGGGCCGGGCCAGACGCTAAGCGGTTTAAAAGCGCAATGGTACCGGTTCCAGCACGACATTCACTGGTTTTGTCAGCGACAAAAACAGTAATTTTCAATGACAGGAATGTGATGATGTCGAGCGAGAAAACCAACAATTCCAGGCGTGATTTCCTGGTGAAATCGATGGCGCTGATCCCGACGGTGGTGATCGGCGGCGCGGGAGCAGGGGCTATTGGCGTGGCCACCAGCGCGACCGCGCAGGCGGCCCCCGCTTCAGAGCCAGCCTCCGGGAACACCGCGGCGGCCAGCGACTGGAAGCCGCAGTTCTTCAACGATCGTGAGTGGGCGTTTATCAACGCCGCCGTCGCTCGCTTAATCCCGGCGGATGAACTTGGCCCCGGCGCCAAAGAGGCCGGCGTCCCGGAGTTTATCGACCGCCAGCTCAATACCCCTTACGCCACCGGCTCCATCTGGTATATGCAGGGGCCCTTCAATCCCGACGTGCCGAAAGAGATGGGTTATCAGCTGCCGCTGGTGCCCAAACAGATCTATAACCTCGGGATCGCCGACGCCGAAGCGTGGTGTCAGGACAAATATCATAAAACCTTCGCTGAACTGAGCAGCGAGCAGCAGGACGAGGCGCTCGGCCTGTGGGAATCGGGTAAAGCCGAGTTCAAACAGCTGCCGGCCTCGCTGTTCTTCACCTATCTGCTGCAAAACACCCGCGAAGGGTTCTTCAGCGACCCGATCCATGGCGGCAATAAAGGCATGGTCGGCTGGACGCTGATTAATTTTCCCGGCGCGCGCGCCGACTTTATGGACTGGGTTGAACGGGGCGAACGCTACCCCTTCCCACCGGTATCAATTAATGGGGAGAGGGCGTAATCATGGCCACCGTATTGAAAAAAACCGATGTCGCGATCGTCGGCTTCGGCTGGGTTGGGGCGATCATGGCCAAAGAGCTGACCGAAGCGGGGCTCAACGTCGTCGCGCTGGAGCGCGGCCCGATGCGCGACACCTGGCCGGACGGCGCCTATCCGCAGGTGATTGATGAGCTGACCTACAACATCCGCCGCAAGCTGTTCCAGGATCTGTCGAAAAGCACCGTCACCATCCGGCATAACACCAGCCAACAGGCGGTGCCCTATCGCCAGCTGGCGGCCTTCCTGCCGGGTACCGGCGTGGGCGGCGCCGGGCTGCACTGGTCCGGCGTCCATTTCCGCGTCGATCCCATTGAGCTGCGGATGCGCAGCCACTATGAAGAACGCTACGGCAAAAACTTCATCCCCCAGGATATGATCATCCAGGATTTCGGCGTCACCTACGACGAGCTGGAACCGTTCTTCGATAAAGCGGAAAAAGTATTCGGTACCTCCGGGACCGCCTGGTCGATCAAAGGCAAGGTCGTCGGCAAAGGCCGCGGCGGCAACGCCTTCGCCCCGGACCGCTCGGACGACTTCCCGCTGCCGGCGCAGAAAAACACCTGGTCGGCGCAGCTGTTTGAAAAAGCGGCGCTGGAAGTGGGGTATCACCCCTATAACCTGCCGTCGGCCAACACCTCCGACTCCTATACCAACCCCTACGGCGCGCAGATGGGCCCGTGCAACTTCTGCGGTTTCTGCAGCGGCTACGCCTGCTACATGTACTCTAAAGCCTCGCCGAACGTGAACATTCTGCCGGCGCTGCGCCAGGAAAAACGCTTTGAGCTGCGGACTAACGCCAACGTGCTGAAGGTCAACCTGACCGACGACAAATCCCGCGCCACCAGCGTGACCTACGTCGACGGCCAGGGGCGCGAAATGGAACAGCCGGCGGACCTGGTGATTATCGGCGCCTTCCAGTTCCACAACGTGCACCTGATGCTGCTCTCCGGGATCGGCAAACCGTACAATCCGGAGACCGGCGAAGGGGTGGTGGGGCGTAACTTCGCCTACCAGAACATGACCACCATCAAGGCCATTTTCGACAAAGACACCTATACCAATCCGTTTATCGGCGCGGGCGGCAACGGCGTCGGCGTCGACGACTTCAACGCCGACAACTTCGACCACGGCGCGGCGGGCTTTGTCGGCGGTTCGCCGTTCTGGGTCAACCAGGCCGGGACCAAGCCCATCTCCGGTTTCCCGGTACCGCCGGGCACCCCGGCGTGGGGCAGCAAGTGGAAAGCGGCGGTGGCCGACACCTACACCCATCACCTGTCGATGGATGCCCACGGCGCGCACCAGTCCTATCGGCAGAACTACCTCGATCTTGATCCGAACTACAAAAACGTCTTCGGCCAGCCGCTGCTGCGCATGACCTTCGACTGGCAGGAAAACGACATCAAGATGGCGCAGTTTATGTTCGATAAGATGGCGCCGATCGCCAAAGCGATGAAGCCGAAATATATCCTCGGCAGCCCGAAAAACGCCAACAGCCACTTTGATACCACCACCTACCAGACCACCCATATGAACGGTGGGGCGGTGATGGGGGAAGATCCGAAAACCAGCGCCGTGAACCGTTATCTGCAAAGCTGGGACGTGCATAACGTCTTCGTCATCGGCGCCTCCGCGTTCCCGCAGGGGCTGGGCTACAACCCAACCGGCACGGTGGCCGCGCTGGCCTACTGGTCAGCGAAGGCGATCCGTGAGCAGTATCTGAAAAATCCGGGTCCCCTGGTGCAGGCATAAAGGAAGGCAGATGATGAAAATGCAATGGTTATCGGCCCTGGTGCTTGGGGCATTGAGCTGCGCGGCCTTCGCCGAAGAGGCGCCTGCGGACAGCAATCTGATTAAGCAGGGGGAGTATCTGGCGCGGGCGGGGGACTGTGTCGCCTGCCACACCAACGGCAAAGCGGGGAAACCTTTCGCCGGCGGTTTGCCGATGGAGACGCCGATCGGCACCATCTACTCCACCAATATCACGCCGGATAAAGAACACGGCATTGGCGGGTACACCTTCGAAGAGTTCGACGACGCGGTGCGCAAGGGCGTGCGGAAAGACGGTTCCACGCTCTATCCGGCGATGCCGTATCCCTCGTTCGCGCGGATCAGCGAAGCGGACATGCGCGCCATGTACGCCTACTTTATGCACGGCGTGGAGCCGGTGAATGTCGCCAACAAGGACACCGACATCCCATGGCCGCTGTCGATGCGCTGGCCGCTGGCGTTCTGGCGCGGCATCTTCGCCCCGACGCCGAGCGACTTTGTCGCCAACCCGCAGGTTGACCCGGTGCTGGAGCGCGGCCGCTATCTGGTGGAAGGTCTGGGCCACTGCGGCGCCTGTCATACCCCGCGTAGCCTGACGATGCAGGAAAAAGCGCTCAGCGAAAGCGAAGGCGATGATTACCTGGCGGGCAGCAATGCGCCGATTGACGGCTGGGTCGCCTCCAGCCTGCGCGGCGAAAACCGCGACGGTCTGGGGACCTGGAGCGAAGCCGAGCTGGCCGAGTTCCTCAAAACCGGACGCAACGATAAATCGGTGGTCTTCGGCGGCATGAGCGATGTGGTGGAGCATAGTCTGCAGTATCTCTCTGATGACGACATCACCGCCATCGCCCGCTACCTGAAATCGCTCCCGCCGCGCGGCGGCAAACAGACCCCAGCCCCGGTGGAAGACAGCGTGGCGAAAGATCTGTGGAAGGGTAACGACAGCAAAACCGGCGCCGCGCTGTACGTCGATAACTGCGCCGCCTGCCACCGTACCGACGGCGCGGGCTATAAACGCGCCTTCCCGTCGCTGAAGGGCAACCCGGTGGTACAGACGGAAGATGCCACTTCGCTTATCCACATCGTTCTGACCGGGAGCACCACGCCGGCGGTGAAAGATGCGGTCTCCAACCTGACCATGCCGTCGTTCGGCTGGCGCCTGGACGACCAGCAGGTGGCGGATGTGGTCAATTTCATCCGCACCAGCTGGGGCAACAACGCGCCGGCGGTCAGCGCCAGCGATGTGGCGAAGGTGCGTAAGGAGACTGCGGCGCATGATGAGAAGGCGTTAGGCAACGCCGATATCTCGAAGCTGCCGGGGGCCGGACAGTAACCGTCAGGGTTGCGTCGCCCGCGCGGCGCAACCCATACTTAGCGACGACGTAAAATACTGTCTGAATCAAGGAGTTTGCCTTCATGCTGCATGCAGAGCGACTGACCTGCATCGTTGACGATCGACCGCTGTTTGCGGCGCTGACGCTGTCCCTCGCTGCCGGCGAGCTGCTGCAGATCGCCGGTGATAACGGCGCGGGGAAAACCTCGCTGCTGCGGATCCTCTGCGGCCTGGCGCGCCCGGAAAGCGGGGTGGTGAGCTGGCAGGGCCAGCCGCTGGCGAAGGTCCGGGAGTCATTTCACCGTCAGCTGCTGTGGCTGGGCCATAAACCCGGCGTTAACGCGGCGCTGACCGCCGATGAAAACCTGCGTTTCTTCTTTCCGGCCAGCCGCCTTCAGCAGCGGGAAAGCGCCCTCGCCGCCGTCGGCCTGGCGGGCTATGAAGACCTCCCCTTGAGCCAGCTCTCCGCCGGGCAGCAGCGTCGGGTGGCGCTCACCCGCCTGTGGTTAACCGACG